>ENA-OYYX01000151-OYYX01000151.1-human-gut-metagenome-genome-assembly--contig:-NODE-151-length-30653-cov-10.682169_pt1 | contig 30653 bp, 24 predicted proteins | sample MGYA00244070_ERZ653464 | MGnify/ENA primary metagenome ERZ653464 (study PRJEB26926, sample SAMN06165152) | human gut metagenome | biome: ENVO:00009003; feature: ENVO:2100002; material: ENVO:00002003...
GCTAAAGCTCCGCTGGACTTGACAGCCCCTCTCCCTGTCCCTTAGGTTTTCTCCCTCTTGCTCCCACTTTCCTTACCCATACCCACACCCCGTCGGGGTGTTGGCGAAACTCGTAAAACTGCCGAACATTGTATATCCTGTAAGTTCAGGAACGCTTAACGCTACACGTCCGCAGTTTAGTACATATATCTAAGGTTAGTAGCGTTTTTTTGAAAGGTTAATGTTAGCGCAGTTGCACAGATACACTCACGAAATTATTAACTACATCGTTATACTGAAATTACCGGCAACAAAGTTACTGCGTGAATAATTATACTGCCTGACATGAATTAAGCATTGCCTTTGACAAACGGTACTGGCCTTACAAAAATGTAAGACGGACGCACTTATCGTAAGACGGATAAATGGCACACTTCCGTTATTTCAGCTATAATATTGTCATAGCTTAAAGGAGGTACAATATGAATTTACTTGAAGTAACGGGACTTAAAAAGGTCTACACACAGCGGCTCGGTGCAAAGCCGAATGTCGCACTGCGAAACGTCAGCTTCTCTGCCGCAAAGGGCGAATATATCGCTATTATGGGCGAAAGCGGCTCCGGCAAGACTACACTGCTCAACATCCTCGCAACGCTTGACAAGGCGACCGCAGGTGTTGTAATGCTCTCGGGAGTTGACATAACAAAGATAAAGGACAGCGACTCTGCGCTTTTCAGACGTGAGCATCTCGGATTTGTGTTTCAGGACTTCAACCTGCTCGATACATTCTCCGTGCGTGACAATATTTTTCTGCCGCTCGTACTTATGGGCAAAAGCTACGATGAGATGAACTCAAGGCTTCTCCCTCTTGCCGCAAAACTCGGTATAAGCGACCTGCTCGACAGATACCCTTATGAAATATCGGGCGGTCAGAAGCAACGTACCGCTGTTGCCCGTGCGCTTATAACAAACCCAGATATTCTGCTTGCGGACGAGCCTACAGGCGCACTCGATTCAAAAGCGTCGGAGGAGCTTCTCAACCTGTTCGGTGAAATAAACCGTGACGGTCAGACTATCCTTATGGTAACACATTCGGTAAAGGCGGCAAGCAGTGCCTCACGGGTGCTTTTCATAAAGGACGGCGAGGTTTACCACCAGATATATAAAGGCATTTCCGCAACGGAAGAATTCTATGCAAAGATAAACGATACGCTGACGGTGCTTGTGGCAGGCGGTGACCGCAGATGAAAACACTGTTCTACCCGAAGCTAGCCGTGAACGGCATGAAGAAAAACAAGCGGCTTTATCTGCCGTATATCCTAACCTTAGTTGCAATGGTGATGATGATGTACATTACGGCATACCTTGCAAGAAGCGAAAACATCGCAAACACAAACAGAGGTGTTTACGCACAGTGGTGTCTTTGGCTCGGAATAATCGTAATCGGCATTTTCTCCTTGATTTTTCTTTTCTACAGCTACTTTGTGCTTATCAAAAACCGGGGCAAAGAGTTCGGCTTATACAATATTCTCGGAATGAACAAACGCAACATAGCACGCATACTCCTTTGCGAAAGCCTTTTCACGCTTATTATATCGCTTCTTTGCGGACTTGCCGCAGGGATACTCCTGTCACGTCTTGCTGAGCTGTGTATGTTCAGACTTCTCGGAATTGAACCTGTCGGCAATCTGTCTGTCGATGCAGGCGCAATAGCCATTACCGCCGCAGTATTCACAGCCATAACGATAATTCTTCTGCTGAGTGCCTTTGTCCGCATAGGCAGACTAAGCGCAATCAATCTGCTTCACAGCGAAAAGCAGGGCGAAAAACCGCCACGGGCAAATTTCGTATTTGCCTTAGTCGGCTTGATACTGCTTGCTATCGCTTATTACATTGCCGTCACAACACAGGCGGGCATTGAAATTGTCGGAAATTTCTTCCTTGCGGTGCTTCTTGTAATAATCGGCACTTATATGCTCTTTGTCAGCGGCTCAGTCGCACTTTGCCGACTGCTGATGAAAAACAAAAGATATTACTACAAAGCGAATCACTTTGTATCCGTTTCCGGAATGACATACCGTATGAAAAGAAACGGCGCAGGACTGGCTTCTATTTGCATATTGTCAACTATGGTGCTTGTAATGCTTTCGTCCACGATAAGTCTTTTTTCGGGGATACAGACAAGCACGTTTATCCGCAGCCGTGACATCTCGGTAACGCTCACTTACAACAGCTTTGAAGATAAGATGATACGCAATATTTCCGACCTGTGTGGCACAGCGCTTGATACGGCGAAAAGCAATGATTATAACCCCGTAAACACTCTTTCGTATGATTATCTTGAAGTCGGCGGTTATTTTTCAGATAATACCGTCCACTTAGTCCCTGCGACAGATTCCGCAGATGTAAGCCCATCTGAAATAAAGGACTTTTTCTTCATCACGCTTGATGATTATAACAAAACAAGCGGCAGGAACGAAACGCTCTCCGAAGGCGAAATACTGACGGCAGGCTCCGACAGCACCGACGGCAGAATAATATTAAACGGCAAGAAATATAAGTCAAGGGCAGTTCCTATGCCGAAAAATATTTCCTACGGCGAAACGGTTTACAGCGTGTTTTTCGTTATTCTCCCCGATAATAACACCCTTTACGATATATTCCTGCTGAACCGTCAGGCTTACGGAGAAAACGCATCGTGGTTAAAGCATTATTTCGGCTTTGACATTGACGGAAGCAACGCCGACAAGCAAGCCCTGTGCGACAGCCTCACGGATATTCTTGCAAAAAGCTCACGGAATATGGAGAATATCTTCCCTTTTGCCGAAAGCAGAACCGAAAACCTTGATGTGATGATTGCAACCTACGGTGGACTTCTCTTTCTCGGAATATTCTTAGGACTTGTCTTTGTCTTTGCCACTGTGCTTATAATCTACTATAAGCAGGTTTCGGAGGGATATGAGGACAGAGAACGCTTTGCAACAATGAGAAGTGTCGGAATGACGGAAAAGGAAATAAAGAAAAGCATAAACTCGCAGGTGCTGACCGTGTTCTTCGCTCCTCTTATCTTTGCAGGCATACACCTTACATTCGCCTTTCCGATAATACTTAAAGCAGTTAAAATGTTCGGCTTTGCCGACAGCACACTTCTTCTTATTGCAAACGTGATATGCTTTGCCGTATTTGCCCTGTTCTACATTTTCGCCTATAAAATAACATCGGGAATTTACCTGAAGATTATAGGAAGAAAATAAGAGGTTTATAACCGATGCCCGTCCTCAACGGACGGGCATCTTCTCACCCCAACGTACAATCAAGCACCATCATAACAACAAACCCTGCCGCCGCACCTATCGTTCCTATGTTGCTATGCTCTCCGCTCTGTGCCTCGGGTATAAGCTCTTCTATCACAACATACATCATAGCCCCTGCCGCAAACGACAGCATATACGGCAAAAGCGGAGCGATGAAAGAAGCGAGCAGTATCATCACCGCCGCACCTATCGGCTCAACAACTCCCGACAGCACTCCCATCACAAACGCTTTCCCCTTTTTCATTCCCTCGCTTTTAAGCGGCATTGAAACCACCGCTCCTTCGGGGAAGTTCTGTATTGCGATACCCAGCGCCAGCGCAAATGTGCTTGCAAGAGTAACGCTGTCGCCGCCTGTGCCGGTTGACCCGGCTACAGCCGCACCGACAGCCATTCCCTCCGGCACATTATGGATAGTCACCGCAAGCAGCATCATGGTAGTTTTTGAAAGCCCCGAGCGCACGCCCTCAGGCTTATCGCTGTCAAGATGCAGGTGCGGCACAAAGCTGTCTATCCCAAGCAGGAACAGTATCCCCGCCGCAAAGCCGACCACAGCAGGCACCCAGTTCATTTTCCCGTAGCCCTGTTCGGACAGTTCCATTGACGGTATCAGAAGCGACCATACCGAAGCCGCTATCATTACTCCCGATGCAAAACCAAGCAGCAGCTTCTCCGTCCCAACCCTCACCTTATCACGCATAAGGAACACCATAAGCGAGCCGAGCGTTGTTCCCATAAGCGGTATCATCAGTATCAGAAATATCTCCAATTGTGTCACCTCAATATAAGTTAGTTTAGACTTACCACTTATATTTTACCACAAACAAAAGAAAAAGCCAAGCGTTACACCTGACTTTTTCCGTAATATTTACTTTTTGCGTTTTCTTGCCGTAACTGTGCTTATCATCACCGCAACCGCAACAACAGGGGCAGCTGCCACCGCAAACGGTATATCTCCGCTTGTATTCGGATTTGTCGGTTTATCCGGCTCTACAGGCTGTTCGGGCTTAGCAGGATTTTCCGGCTTTGCAGGCTGTTCCGGCTTTGCAGGTTCTTCCGGCTTTGCAGGTTCTTCCGGCTTTGCAGGTTCTTCCGGCTTTGCAGGCTCTTCCGGCTTCTCCGGTTTATCCGGCTCTTCGGGCTTTTCGGAATCATTTTTTACCGTCACAACAAATTCCGATATATCGCTTATCAGCCTGCCGTTTTCATCTCTCGTTACGCTTACGGCAAAATTCTCGTCACTTACAGCCGTATATCCCTCAGGAATATCAGCCTCGGCTTCATGTTCGCCGTAAGGTGCGTATTCATTGTACTCATAAACCGTTTTTCTGTTTTCGTCAACGATCTTTACTTTGATTACAGGGAGCTTTTCAATAAGCAGTACAATCTCGCTGTCGGCAGGATACCATTTGCCGTCTATATAAAGCAGCTTCGTGATAGCGTCATTCCTGCTTTTCAGTTCATACTGATAATGATCATATCCCTCAGGGCAATCAAGGTTATCTATGTTGAATATTGTGTGATAAGCATAAGTTACTATGCCCTCATCCACTACATCTCCGGTGAATGCGTCACAGTAAACAACACGAGTTGTCTTGTCTGAGTTATCAACGGCAGGCGTTACATCAAATATCACATAATTTTTATCCGAAACATACTTGCCGTTTTCTTCGGTGATATTGACGGTCGCCTTGCTTGCTCGTGTGAATACATATCCGAATTTTTCAAGATCCTTCTCGTCATATTCGATTACGTTTTCACCAAGCGTCGTAAACTCTTTCTCATCGGATAAAACAACCGTTGCGTAGTAAGTAAAATATACAGGTACGATAACGCCCTTTACCGTTCTTATCGTGACAGTCGCAATATCGGAAGTAAATTCGCTGTCGGTAGCTTTCTTTCTTACCTCAACCGTATATTCCGTGTCACTGTCAAGCCCCATAATATAGTCGCTGTCGCTTACCCAATTGTCCTGACCTTTTATACGGTATTCATATACTCCGTTTCCGTCAATGCCGATATAATCCGGTCCCGGCTTTGCCTTTACATTTTCGGGAGCGGAAGGTCTTTCAGGCACTTCTATACAAAGCACCTCGCTTGCGAAACCGTTTAAATCAGCTATACGCTGAAGGTAGATATTCTTTCCGGGTGTAAGCGGTATTGTTTCCTCATCGAGTGCTGCCGCATTGCTCATATCGGAAGAATACGAGTATACGAAATTCTTCGAGAATGTGTAAAGAGTAGCTTCCTTGCTATAAACAAGAGCCTTTACAGCGGGATTAATCGTGTATCTCTTCGGCGTTGTTTCCATTGCAAGCAGTTCGCCGTTCATATCATAAACGCTTATCTCCTGCTTTGTAAAGTCAGCCACCGGGTCGCCGTCTGCAAGTATATTTCCGTCCTTATCTTTTACGGCAAATCTGCTTTCATCATACTGTATCGTTTCCTTGTCCTTATCATAGCCGATATACCTCTTTGTTACCTTTACGGTATATTCCGAAGCGTCCTTTCCGCTTGCAGACGATTTTATTACTATATCACGGCTTTCGCCGGGGGCTAAAGTGATTTCCTCAGACCACTCATCAGACATAACTCTTTTGCCGTCAACGGTTATTTCATCGCATCCTCTCGGACGTATCGAAATACCGCTCACACCGACAGGAAGAGCTATCACGTTCTCATTAGCATAGTCATCGGGCGTTACAAATATCTTTTTATCCCCGTATCTTATCGCATACTCCGTAAGCGCCGATTTCGCCTTTGTATATGTACGGCTGACAATATTTCCGCTGCTGCCGTTCGTCTTGCTCCACGCCGAAACAGTGCAGGCTTTTTCAAGAATTATCGGCTTTGTGTAGCGTATCGCCGCACCTCCGTCTATGCTGTACCATATTTCATCCGCTCCGCTTAGTTCCAGCTTGCTTCCGAGTGCAACAGGACCTTCAATTATTGAAAACCTCACATTTTCCGATGCAATCCTGCTCTCCGGCAGAGGATTTGTAAACGCACTAAGACAAAAGCCGGTAGCGCATAATGTATATCCGTCGGTTACATAGGACAGCTCCGACACGTCATTCCAATCCTTGCCGTTTTCACTGTACATTGATACTCTGCCGTCATCGGAATACTTCGGTGAAGAATTGTAAAAGCCGTTAAAATACGTTTCAACCGGCAGCGGATATTCATACTGCGGATTAGTCAGCTTTATCACTATCGAAAAATTCTCTCCGCTTGTCAGTGCGACCGCCTTGTCAAGCTCCACAGTATGATAACCTGGATATTTTTCCGTTCCCGTAAGACCGCTTGAAGCTATACTGCCGCTTACGGGGTTTTCCTTGTCGGTATCGGTATAAACAGTTATCTCATACTGCGTATTTACATCAGTCGTATAGAACGAAACCGCTTCAAGCTGTTCATTGCCCTTTGCTGTGAATATATTCGACATATAGCCGTATTTCTTGGCGTCTTCGTCTTTATAGAACGTATCCGCCGAAGCGTTCAGCGACCACATCTTTCCGACACCGTAATAATTGCTGTAGTTGTCCTTGCTGTCAACGATATATGTTGCCACCGAGCCTATAGTCGGGTCTTCATACGACAGCCAGAAATATCCGCCATCTCCCCAGTCTGCACCCCAGCTGTTCTTTATGAGCCATGCGCCGTCTTTTTCGGGACGTGTGTCATCGCTTGTGCCGAATTTTTCTCTCGAAAAATCATCATCCCATCCGACAACCGAAACCGCATGGTCGGAAACTTTATTCTCGTCATAACAAAAGGAAGTGTAATATTCTTTGTTGTAGTAAGCATCATCACTGCAAAACGAAATCGTCGATGCACCGTATTCGCTTACAAGCTCCTTTATGATATTTTCGGAAACTTCTTTTTCTAAAATATTATCATACCCGTCCGTAATATAGGTATTTGCCGTTGCAAAGTACACATCTGTAAGATGAAAATCGCTTTCACCCGTCAGATGCTCATCGGTATCATCCTTGTCATACGGCAATCTGTAGGAATAAACAGGACCGTTCCACTCCGCCAGCGTAGCCGTTGCAAGGCTCTCAAAACCACCCATATCATAGGGATTATCGAAATCCTCTTTGCTTCTTACCCCGTTGAAGAATTCCCGCATATAATCGTTCTCATATGCGTTCCAGACAAGGTGTTTTTTAGAAAAGGAAATATCGGTAAACTGCGTTATAAGCTGTGACTCTATCGTGCCAAGCGACGCAAACGACCAGCAGGTACCGTACGGCGACTGATTCTCAACCGGCGACACCCTGCCGTAATCCCTCAGGTCATACGATGACGGAAATTTTTTATTTGCCGTCTGTGTAAGCTGTGCGTAGCTTTCGCCAAGATACGACATATCAAGCATAGACGGCGCAGCCCCCACTTCGTTGCCCTCACCGGAATCAATATATCCTATATATTTTTCCGACACCGATGAAAGCATACCGTGACCGTTAACCTTCACAGGCGCAAGCTGTGCCGATGCTGTCATATTAAGCGGCACGCTTCCTGCCGCAAGCGTAGCGGCTGTTATCGCCGCAATAATTCTTTTGAAAAGATTTTTCATATTTCCTCCTTTTTCAGTCTGTTGTTAATTTGTAATACAGTAATTGTAATAGATGTAACGCCGTATTACTTGATTACTTCGACCATCATGCCGGGAGCGGCCATTACAGCGTTTGATTCGTCTGTATCAATGTGCATAGCGTCTGCAAAATTCTCGCTTACTCTGATAACAACATCGCCGAGAATTGCCTTTCTTCCGTCAGAATCAACCTTTACGCTTACAACGTCCTTGTTCTTTACGCCCCACTTTTCAGCGGTTTCGGGAACAAGGTGGATGTGACGCTTTGCAACGATAACGCCCTCGCTGATTTCGATCTCGCCCTCAGGACCTGTTATCTTACAGCCGGGTGTGCCTGCAATATCGCCCGATTCTCTTACGAATATAGGACATCCGATAGAACGTGCGTCCGTAGCCGAAAGCTCAACCTGTGTAGCAGGACGTACAGGGCCTAAAATAGATACGTTTGCAAGCGATCTCTTGGGACCTGTTATAGTAACTCTTTCCTCGCAAGCGAACTGACCGGGCTGAGAAAGATCCTTCTTCTTTGTAAGCTCGTGACCCTTGCCGAACAGTGTTTCGAGAGCCTCCTGCGTAACGTGGATGTGACGTGCGGAGGTTTCCAGTAATACTTCCATTTTTTCCATAATGTTATCCTTCTTTCATGCCAAAGGCAATTTTTACTGTTAACATTATACACCCGTGAAACGAAAATTTCAAGTGTTTCATATAACGAATATCGGGCGGAACAAAAAAGTTATAACAGCGTCCGCTATCCCCAGCAGAAAGCACCCGATACAGCACACCGCAAACCGCTCAAGATATATCTTATAATAGTGCGGAGCGGTTTCCCGTCTGCCCTTAAGCACAGCCAACACACTGTTTGAGCAAGATACGGACAGACGGCACTGATAGCAGCAGATTACCGTTCCTATAAATGCGGACGGAAGAACAAACACCGCAAAAGCCGGTATCCCGTTTGCCCCGTATATATTCACAAGCGCCGCAAACGTCATTCCAACGCCTATACCCTTGAATGCAGGGATAAGCGCACCCACAGGCTGTCCGACAGCACACAGTCCTGCTAAAAACGGCACTATGCACCATATAAGCGCCGATATGAACGAAGCGGCGGCATTCCCGAAAAATCCGCCGTGTATCCTTCCTTCGAGAAAGCCTTCCAGCATCTCATCAGGCACAGTCACCGTTGCCTTTCCGTAAAACACCGCCCCGACAACAGCCCCGATAACCGCCGTTATAAAGAGTATCAGCCCTGCATATTGCCTGTTGTGCCTGCCCTTCACCACTACTTCCGATACGGTTATACCGTCGGCATCCAGCTTCCCGTTCTCCTCCGTCATAACCGCCGTATCCGCATCCTGCCCCTTGCAAACATCGTCCCCGCCCACCACAGCGTCAGGCTCGCACACCGCATTTCGTTCCTTTAAAAATTCTTCCCTTGTCATAATTTCGTTCATACTGCACGTCCTTTCCTTTCGGGTACTCTACAGTAAATCTATGAAATGAGAAGAAAATTTATGACCGTTTCGCAATAAAACACAACCGCCATGCCTCAGCACAGCGGTTGATTTCAGATGAAATATATGATACAATAGCGAAGAGGGTTCCTCGGACGACAGGCGGTCAATACATCTCCCAAGATGCGAAAACATCTGAAAGGGGGTGTAGCTGATGTACATAACCTTGAGCGATTTAACACAGATAGGTATTTTCCTTACTGCGTTCACAGTTATGATATTTACTATCAGTTCTTCAAATAAAAAGAAATAACCGCCCACAGCTTCCAACTACGACGGTTATTTCTTAGCCAACACGGGAGCGGTCGTCTGTCGTTCCCTCTTTATTTGTATTCTATCACACTTTCAATAAATTGTCAAGGTGCATTCCGATAGCCAAACAACCGCCATGCCTCAGCACAGCGGTTGTTTCCTGTTATCCGTTAAATTTCATATTAATAATATCCGGGATCCGGCAGACCGCTGAGATAATATCTCGGGTTCAGTCTTTCCGAACCGTACCTTACTTCAAAGTGGCAATGACATCCGTATGCAAGTCCGGTTTCACCTACTGCGGCTATGCACTCGCCCTGATTTACCTCCTGACCTGCACTGACGAATATCTCACTGTTGTGGGCATATACCGTTGTGTATCCGTCGGGATGAAGTATCATCACGGCATTACCGAGTCCGCCGTTGTCCCAGCCTGCAAATATTACAGTACCGCTTGCTCCGGCATATACATCCGTACCGTAAGGTGCGCCTATATCAACGCCTCTGTGTCCGGCATAACCGCCGTCCCACCAGCCCCACTCCCAGAATGTGCCGCCGTCAACAGGCCATATATACTTCTTGCCCGTATCGGCAGAAGCATCTGAATAATGCGATGACTGCGGAGGCAGAGTACCCTGAAGGATTATCTCCGTTACAGGCTCTTTCACTCTTTCGGTTTTCTTTATGGTACGCTTGACCTCTTCGCCGTTTACATAATACACCTTTGCGGTGATTTTGTTCGTACCGGTCTCGCCCTCCTGGTAAACCGTTTCAACGCCCTCATAGCGTGTATCATCGTCCTCATATTTCGTTTCATACGGAACTTCAACGTTGTATGTTTCCGTTCTTGAAATACTTACCGACAGGAAAGGCACCTCCTGCGTTTTAAGCAGCTTTTCACCGGCTCTCAGCACATAGTCCTCATCCATAATACCGGGATTCAACGCCTCAAGCTCCTCCAAGGTTATTCCGAGCTTTGAGCATATTCCCGAATGGCTGTCGCCGTCAACCACAGTGTAATAGGACGCTTCTTCCTTTTTGGAATTTATCAGCTTGATGATCTCATCACTTGACACAATACTGTCCGACAGATAAAGACCGGGAACATACTCTATATCCTTCTCAAAGGCAACGTCCTCGTCTTTTGCGTTTGTGCGGTAGCCGTCAAGTATCTTCTCAAGCTCAGCCTCAACCGCTGTGTTGTCAACAAGCGCACCATAGAACTTTCCGCCTATGTACATTCCGTATGCATACTCGATAGGAGTATCACTAAGCTCAAGCAGCTTGTTTGCAAGCTGATATTTCGTCAGATATTCCTGGTCGCCGAGCATTTCGAGCGAATATTCCGGCTCCATGCTTATCTTCTTCTCGTTGCCGATATATGTGATACGCTCCTGCATTATACGCTCTGCGTCATTGAACACCTGCTCGCTTTCGACATATCCTACAAACTTTCCGTCAACCGTCAGCTTTATCGCATAGTCGGTACCTGTCGCATATCCGACAACGCTCATAAGAAATACTATTGCGATGATCGGTGCGGCATAGTTGAACAGCGTTACCGCAAGACCCTGCTTGCCGAATACTGCGTCCTTTGCTATACTTCCGTACAGCTTTGCCGCCTTCTTGTTGTCGCCCTGCTCCTTTGCGGTCTTTATCTGCCTGTTTGTACGCTGAAGCACACGCTTTGACTTTAACAAAGGCGCAAAGAAGAAGCTGCCTATTTCGCAGAACGTCCTCTTTACTGCGTCCCTGAACAGCGCCGTATGCTTCCATATAAACACAGCGGCATAAGCCACATATACAGCAGGCTTTGAAAATACATCGGCTATGATATGACAGAAATACTGCCCTGCCATAACCAGAAAATCAAAGATTCTGTCGGCAACAGCCGAAATACCGGTTTTGCCTTTATCTTTTTCTTCGTTGCTTTCTTCATTCCGATTCTCCGACGTATCGGCAACCGCAGGCTTTACATCAGCCTCCTGCACTTCCTTTTCACTGTCGCTGTCAGGAAGTATAGTTTCCTCAATATCGTCACGATAATCGGGTATCATCAGTTTTCCCATTATCAATCCTTTTCCGTATAAACCAAAACAAACGGGCATACGCCCCAAACAATCAATATATTAACCCGCCGATGTGAACGGCAGGTGATAAATCAACGCTTTTTCCGTTAAAAGCAGGAACGGGCATAACGCCCGCTCCACACCTTTAAGGTTGCTTTTCCTTCCGTCATGAAAGACAGCAATCTTTTCCGTCACCGCCATTATAACATAAAAGATTACAAACCCGCAACAATTTGTAACCATTTTGTTACCGTTTTGTAACCATTTCGCCCTTTTGTACAAAAATACATCAACTTTCGCTTTTATAACAGTGCGTTTTTAACAGACTTATTTTTATTGTGATTTTACATAAACGCCACACGTTAATTTGTGCAACCCTTACAAATATTTTCCGGCAATTTCAGTATCTGTTGACACGCTCAACGCATTTGTGCTAAAATATAGATGTGAAATTATGCTTACCGTTAAGTTCAGGCAAAAGGCAGGTGATACCCATGAACATAAACGAAGAAAATAAAACCGAAAACCCGGAAAGAGGGATTCAGACATATGACAGGAAAAAGAAGTCACACGGCAATTTTCTTAAAATCGGCTGTGCGTCATGCGGTTTTGTCGCCGTAGTCGCTCTTTGTGTTCTGTCAAGCCGTTACTCATGGTTCGGAGTTAAAGCCGATGACGAGGGTATCAGCTACAACAACGGTTTAGCGTCATCATATTCCACTACTACGCCTGTCGAGGAACAAAAGGTTCCCACCAAAGCCAACAAGCATAACGAGGCACAGGAAACCACCGTTGCTACATCGACAACTACATCGGCAACTACAACCGCCAAGGCAACATCGGTAACCACAACAGCAAAAACCACTCAGACCACAGCGGCAACAACCAAAGCTACAACACCTGCGACAACCGCCGCACCAAAGCCCGCATGGACAGAAAAAAAGTGCAGCGGCACAATGTACATAAACATTTCAAGCTGTTCTGCAAGAAAAGAGGGCTTACAAGGCTCTGAGGTCGTTTCCTATAAATATTACGGAGATGCGGTAAATATCGCCGCACTGACAGACACCGGCTACTATAAGCTCGATGACGGCACATATATCCACAGCGACTATCTTTCCGAAAGCAAGCCTGCCGTAACTACCGTTCCCGCAACAGCAAAACCCACCGTGCAGGATAATGCAACTCCCGCACCGGTCTTAACCGACAGCCCCGTAAACTGCACCGCAGAAGAGGCGGAGGTTTTCCGTATCGTGAATGAGATCCGTGTTTCCTACGGACTTAAGCCTTATAAGTGGGATACAAACGCATACAAGGCGGCAAAGGCACGTTGCAGTGAAATTGAACAGAAGTTCAGCCATCTGCGGCCGGACGGCTCAAACTTCAAGACCATATACGGCTACAGCGATGAAGAACTTTGGTATAAGTTCTGCTCCGTCGGAGAAAATCTCGGCTCGGGTCAGCCCACCGCACAGAGAGTAGTCGACAGCTGGATGGCTTCCACCAAGGGTCACCGTGAAAATATTCTCAATCCCGATTTTGAAAATCTCGCCGTAGCATTCGGCACATATAACGATGCTTATAAGTATTACTGGGTACAGGAATTCACAACCTACAGATAAGCATAATAGCAAGCACAAACGCACAGGCTGTTCGCCTGTGCGTTATTTTTATGCTATATTTTCGTAAGGTCCTCCGCTCTTACCGCCGCAGTGACCTGCCCGCCCTGACCGATGACGATATAGTCCTCTCTGTCACCCGAGCCTGCCTGCATAACCTCGTACACATTAGTATAAACAAACAACGCAAGCGAACCGCCGTTATACGTTTTTGCGCCGTAATTCACCTTGACTTTATCGCCTACAGCAAATTTCTGCGTTGCACCATTACTTTCCGTGCTTTCCGCCTTTTCTGCCTTGTACAGATTCTCTGTATAAAGCCAGCCGGTAGGCACCGAGCCGATGCCTATAAGCGTTTCCTTGCCGCTTGCCGACACCTGCTGAACGGTATAGACCGTATCATACACATAAGAATACGGTTCTACCCCGTTCGTGAACCTTGCACCACGCTTCACCCTCACGCTGTCGCCCTTTTTAAACAGATTCACGGGCTTTTCCGGCTTTTCCGGCATATCACCGCAATTTTCCTTGTACCACTTAGCCGTTATCGCAGGATAATCTACAAAGCAAATATCCCCGTCAACGTCCTTGCCTGCGATACTGTCAATGCCCCACTGCCACATTTTCTGCCCGTAGTCATATCTGCTTGCATAGTCCGGGCTTTCTGTCCAGTGCGCAAGCCATATGTCACGCTTTCCAACAATACGTTCCTTCTGATAGTAGCTTTCAAGCCACGCAGGATTAGCATACACTCCCGACGGAAGCCCTGCCTTATTCAGCCTGTCGCAGAACTCAAGCGCCATATCGGTTCTTTCCTTGCTTGTGAGGTTGTCAATCTGACGCTGTTCCTCCATGTCGCAGAACACGGGATATGACGGTTTTTCGTCACCTATTGCCTTGACGCACGCATTTATCTGCCTGTCAAGCTCCGCTGTGTCTGTTGCTGTAACATACCAGTAACAGCCGAAATCTATTCCGAGTTTTCTGCACTGCTCGATATTGCGTCTGAAGTAGGTGTCCTCATCTCTGCCTATACCGGCACGGATAATAACAAACTTCACGCCTGACGACACAGCCGCCGTAAAATCGAACTGCTCCTGCGCCCTGCTGATGTCAATTCCCTTTGTTCTCACTGTCGTCCTCCCCGCTTTTACTTTTTATCTGCCTTAGTACATTCTTTATTTTCTGTGGCACCGGCAGTCCCAGTGCCGATGCGTTTTCGACAATGCTGATTCCCTCGTTAGCAATATAGAAAAGCATTACCGCCGTCATAGCGACAGGCACACCGCCAAGCACATAGGTGTCTGCGATATGGCCTACCGACAGGAACACAAGTATCAGCAGCTTTTTCGCTATCCCCTTGAAGCCTACCGCACTTGACAGCTTCTTCTCCGCTATCGCCACAAGCACACCGCTCACATAGTCCAGGATCATAAAAGCGATAAGCGCACGGAACAAGCCGTTTACCTCGCCGTACATAAATCCCAGCACCGCCCCGACAGCACCTGCTATGCTGTCAATAATTATCTGTATCCTGCTCATATTTCCCCCTCCTTTGCTTTCACTTTTTTACTTTTTGGTCATCCCCTGATTTAACCACCAGAAGCTCTGAGAATGAGGAGGCGTAGCTCCGCCACCTGTTGCGGTTCTTCTTATAAGCTCGTCATCCGGCATACCCATTTTCTTAAACGTTGACGGCCTAATCTCCGGATGTATCTCATACAACAGCTCAAGATACGTTGTACCCTTTGTGTCACCGGGTATCTCCATCTGCTCCACCCAGTCAAAGAAGCCCTCCTTATCACCGTAAAGCTGATAAAGTGCCTCGATATACTCCTCATCCGTATAGATTTTATCCCCGTACTTGCTGATAAAATCATAAGCGTCAACCGGCGAAAATTTCGTACTGTCGGTTTCCTCATTCTCCACAGCGTCTTTCAGCGAGCTGTTCAGTTTTATCTGATAATTGCGGTCGCTGTCATACACCTTCTGAGCATAGTCCCTGTCATTTTCGTTCACCCTACGGTTATAGTCCCTGTCATTTTCATATACCCTGCGGTTATAATCCCTGTCGTTCTCGTAATTATCCCGTTCAAACTGCGCCTGTAAATTACGCTGTGCCAGAGCGTCCTTACTTTTATTATATTCAAAATTCCTGTTTGTGTTATAATCATCAACGCTGTCACGGTATCTTCCGTAGTCCGACTTCTCAAGTCCTATAAGCGTATTAAGACGTTTATATGCACTTTCCTCGTCATCCTTATAACGTTCATATGCCCTCTGTTCAAGTTCGGGGATCTTGTCGCTGAGCTTTGACATATAGCTGTTATATGCCTGCTGACCTGCCGTAACCGCATAGCTGTTGCCGTATCCGCCCGTAAGCGATGCCGCATTTCCCATCGTGTCACGCATAGCCGTTCTGCCCGATTTTTCATAGCTGTTCTTATACTGCGAGAACAGCTTGTCCTTATCTGCGTCATAGCTGAAATTCTTCTTTTCCATAACCTTTGCAAGATTGTTTTTCAGTGCGTCGCCGTATCCGCTCTTATATACCGGAGCGCTGTCCTTATCCTTGTTTTTCTGTTTTTCGCTCATATAACCTCCTCATAAATTTCCGTATTATCCGCCTCGTTCATCTTTGCCTCAAACTCATTCATCTCCTCATCAAATCTCGCAATATCCTCCGCCGTTATCCTGTCACGGCTGTAATGATTGCCAAGCTGCATAGCCGCCCAAGCCCTGTCAAAGCTGCCGCTCTTAACGCCGTTCACAGCGACCTCGACTATCCATCTGCCAAAATCCAACATTATACCTCACCTCCCGATACTGCCGCCGCTTCAAGTGCTGCCACTCTTGCTTCAAGGCTTGCGATACGTTCCGTATCCTCCTCAGGAGCAGGCGACCAGTCCGTAGCCTTAGTGCCTTTTTCGAGCTTGATGTTGCAAGCCTCAATCATGCCGTTTTTATCAAGCGCAAGCGCCACGCATTCGAGCTTTGCTATGTCGCTGTCGTTTATCGTCCACGTCTTTTCGTAGTAGAGCCACTTGTCTTTAACAGTATCGACTCCCACCGTCAGCGACAAGGCATACAGCTTTTTATCATCTGCCGAGCGAAATCGTGCCATTACATACCCGCTTGCGTCAAGCTCGACATCGCTTCTGACCTTTATCCACGCCGAAAGCGTGTAGCTTGTGCCGACCTTGAAATCCGTCAGAAAGTGCCGCTTGCTTATGCCGAAATATCTTGCGTTACCGGAATATCCGGTTCTTGAAACCGAAAGGCTGTTACCCGATATTCCTCCACCGACATTTACGACCGTGTTACCGCTCCAGCCGTCTTTGATGTTCCCCGTGCTGTCATACAGCAGATTTCTGCCACCAATCTCGACAGCGTTCACTGCCGCAGTAATATCTGCCGCTGTTGCCGCCCCGACTTCTTCCGCTGTATACACAGGCTTGCTTTCAGCTTTTGCCCAGTCCGCTATATCTGTGTTTTTCAGGTATGCCGACAGATTCACCGATATTGTACCGCTGTCCGATACATTAATGTTATCGCCAATCATCACCCCACCGAGAGTATCGGCAGTAGCTGTAGGAATGACATAGCCGACACCCCCGTCAGCCGTCAGCTTTCCGGATATATGCAGATTACCGCTATAGTCAAGCGTCAGGGCGTCGCTCCTATATTCATGGCTATCGTTTCCCCAGCCATTACCGACAACAAGTGCCACATCTTCAGCCTTTTTGTTATACCTTCCGAGTGCAAAGACCTCCATTCCCGCAATTGTGTGAGCTCCCGATGCGTGCGAATGCTCGCCTGTAGCCATCGTGTAATACCCCTCAGCGTGTGAGTTACTGCCGCTTGCGATACAACCCGTATTTTCAGCATGAGAACAATTTCCCGAAGCGGTCGTTCCACTGCCTTCTGCATGACAGGATAGATTGGATGCTACAGTGTTGCTTCCTTCCGCATGGCTGTACGGAGCGCTCGCTGTAGTCATATACCCTTCGGCATGAGAATAGTACGCTGATGCAACATTGTTTTCGTAGTCGTTGAACACCTCGCAATTTCTGTCGGTATTGGTGAACTGCCCCACTTCATCCGCAATCGTACTGTAAATAAGCTGTTTTTCCTCTTCGCCGTCAGATTTCTGCGCAATATTCTCATCTATGCCGTTAAGACAGAATTTTATCCTTTCGGTAAGTAGTGACAGATAATCCTCAACCGCATTTATCCGCCCTTTGTCTTCCGCAGATTTATCGGGAGCAAAGCTTATATTCAGATTATCCACTTATCTCACTTCCCTTTTCACTGTCAAGATATATGCCGTACAGCGTTGCATAAGCGTCACCGCTTACTTTGCCGCATATCTTTATTCTTATCTTTCTGCTTCTGAGCGGTATTACCGGAGCGACAGCTATTTCTTCGCCATTACCCTTTCCATCGCAAAGCTCATATACCTTCTTCCATTCTCCGCCGTCAGCGCTTATATATGCCGACAGCTCAAGCGTTTCATTGTCCTGCTTTTTGTGATACAGCGACATTCTCAGCTTTTTATATATTCTGAATATGCTTCCCCTGCCAAGCTCGCCGCTGACCGCAGAAAATTCACTCCTGTCACTGTACGTATAACCGCTGTCGTTTCCGACAAGCATTACAAGTCTCATCTTTTTATTGCTGTCACGGGTAACGGCATACAGCCTGCCGTTTATCTCGTGTGCCGAGATTACATCCGCAAGCCGCCTTGTGTACCACGCCGAGTAACGCTTGTCATAATAATACACCGTTTTGTCAGCCGCACACATAACGACATATCTTCCGTTTGCCGTCATCACCGCCGTATCGGTAATATCATCACCCAGCTTTGCGTCAATCCTCACCGATGCAGAGCCGTTAAAGCTGAATATCCCCTCAGGCGCCTTATAATAAAGCAGTCCGTCCGATATGCACAACGAGCCGTCACTGCCCTTCTGAACGCCTCTCAGCTTTACAGTGCTCAGCGTGAAGTTTGACGCTCTTGTGCCATAGACAATATGGACGACATTTTCCTTAAAGAACAGTACGCCTCCCCCGTACACGCATACTCCGGTGAAATCCCCGTCAGACCCTACCGTTGCCGCCCATGCGTCAGTTGAGATACCGTCATAGCTTCCCCACTCCGTAGCACTTCCAAGCTTTGAGCAGTATATTTCACGATTTGCCGACGAACACCCCCACAGCCTGTTGTTATGCTCTGTTATAAAATCCATCTTCGGTATCGGACAACTTATGACCGCATTCTTTATATCAGGCACCCTGAATTTGTCCATCTTCCGCTTTTCCGTATAGAAATAGCGGGTATCGCTGTACGCACTCGTGTCGAAGTTGATCGACACGCAACCGCTCATGCTGTAGCTTTCCTTTCCCACCGAGCTTATCAATGCAGACAGATACTGTTTCTTTCCGCCGTATTCATAATCTATCCTGACCATATCGCCAACGCTGTAGCTTGACAGTGCCTCGCTACCCTCAGGCACATCAAGATACAACAGCTTGTATATAGAAACCGTAGGCCGTGTCTGGTTCTGGTTATATTCGAACAGCGTGCCTGAAAGCGCCGGCTTTGCCGTATACCGCACGCTTACAGGCGTGTCTGCGGTATTTACAAGCACCTCGTCCGGCATTATCAGTATGTATGCTCCAAGTGACACAAGCTGTTTTTCCCCTGCACTGAGATTTACCGCCGTTTTCACTCCCGAAATATATATCCCGTCCGCCTTTGTGTATACTATTTCTCCGTTTTTTATGATATACCCCGTTATACCGTCAGCCAATGCCTTGTACGAAAACGGCTTTACCGTTTTAAGCGCAGGAAAAGCGGTAAAATCCATACCGTACAGCTCCTGCCAGCATCCAAGCGGCGTTCCGTTCGAGCGATCGATACCGCCGAACTTTACGGCACTTTCCGTACCGCCCGCTATTTCTCTTACCGCCAAGTTCTTCCTCCTATCCCGTGATTTCGGTTCTCACGCACGAAATATGCCTGCTGTTCCAGAAACGGCAGCAGCTTTCATACAAAGCGTCAAACAGAGCGTTGTCATTGGCATATCTCTCATACTCCGCATGGTAAAAATCTATCAGCGAGCAAAGATAAAGAATGTATATCTCATCGTGCGGAGCCTTTATGAAAAGCTCCGTTGTGTCATCGCTCGTGATCTTTTCCGTATCGGTAAACCCGATTCCCTCATGCTCGTGCGTAACATACAGATCCTCATATATCCTGCTTTCAAGCTCATAAAGCCACTTTCTCTTGTCCTCTGCGGCAATCTCGTTCGGTCGCAGTGCGTCAACCGTTTCAATGACTTCCTTTACCGTCATCACTTGCCCTCCTGTACTATCAGCGACTGCTTCCAGCCTTCATCACGGTAGTATTCCGCTCTCTTTCTCTGAAGCTCTGCTCTGTCCAGCTCCTTTTTTATGAACAACGGCACCATCACCGTTTCGCCTCTGCGTATAAGATAATTGTTGCAGTTCACCGATACAAACACATCCGAGTTGTACTTGTCGTTGTCCTTGAACAGCCTTACCGCCACAAGTTCAGTTAAGTTTTCTTTCATATATTTCTCCTTTGCAATATTATTCCCCTTACCCTCCCGCACTGCCGTTGCTGTCACCACGCCTTGCAGTGACCCTGTGCCGCTTATTCCGGTTGTCCTTTACCGGCTTTAATTTGCGCTCGTCTTTTCCGAATAAACAGGAGAACAGCTCTCTATTCTCACCATATACTCGTCCGTAAGTATCTCGGCTGTGCGTACCGCCTTCCAGCCCACGCTCGCTCTCTGGTTCAGAGGATCGTCACCGTAGCCGAGCTGCTTTACTATGTGCTGAAGACCGCCGCCGGCAACGTCCGTCACCGCATAAGCGTGCGCTCCTATAACCAGAGTAGAGAACACCGCAAGCGCCTTCTTCTCGTAATATGTCGAGGCTGTGACCTGTCCGCCTGCCGTAACGCTTGCCTTCTGATAGCTGTCGCCCGACTTCGTATAATATTCCTTTCCCTCAAGGAAATTTGCGTCGGAGGTCAGCTGATAGAACTGCGGACAGCTTTCATCGGCAAATATCTTCGCCTCTGTGCTTTTTACAAATCTCACATTGCCGAGCGAGCCTATCTCCCCCTTGAATATGCTTTCAGGGTCGGCATACTTATGCACATCTACCCACTCCGCACTTCTCATAAGGTCATATGCGGCATAAGGGTGTATTATCGCAACATAGTTCTCCCCGTCTATTCCGTCTGCATTCATGCTCTCAAGCTGTGCGGCGGCACGGAATACCGTATCCACCGATAAAACGCAGTCCTTGCTCAGTTCATCTCTTGACAGCACCTCGCCCCCGTCCTTACCGCAGGCATATATAACATTCGTTCCTGCGTTAACTATCTCTCTTGTTATCGTGTCAAGCGTTCTTCCCGACTGACTGCCGAGCAGCTTTGTTGACTGCACTACATTGTTGTCTATTGCGGTAAGTTCCAGCATATCCGACAGCTTGATATAGTCGCCGTACTGATTCACCGTTGCCGTCTTAGCTGTTACCGACAGCATATTTCCCGCAGGTGTAACGCCCTCAACAAGCGGCGTTGTCGCCTTTGCAAGCGAGCTGTACTTTCTCAGTTCTATCGTCTTGCCGTTATTCTTGGGTATCGGATATTTGTCTGCAAAGCGGTCATGCACCAGCTTAGGCTCCGCCATATCTATCAGCGTGTTCTCATAGAACGTTTTCATCTCGGCGGACAGACTTGCCTGTCCTGTTGTCTGTACATCGAACAGATTTAATTTTACTTCTCTCATCTTCATATAGATTTCCTTTCCCGACGGCTGATACCGTCATCTTTCTATTTTCTTATCGTTTCTTCTTATCGTTTCTGCCGCAAAACTTTTCCCCGTGCGACTGTGGCTTTTTTAAATTCCCGCCTGCCCTCCCATTGCAATATTCATATCTCACCCCCTTCCTTCTCATTCATAAACGATCAAAGCACCACTCTTTCCCCTCTCTCCGTCCGTCTGATAAGTTCCTTCCGCTCATTTTTAGACAGGCTTTTCTCGCTTTTCGTAACCTCTCCCGCAGGTGACAGCGCGCCCTCCTTCATTCTGTCGCTTTTACAGAACGCACCGCTTCTCATAAGTTCAGACGCCGCATATTCCATTGCGGCGGTAAAAAGCTCGTCCTTATGCACGATAAGATAAGCCTCCTCAAGTCCCACGCCCTTATAGCACAGCGAAAAGAATCTTCTGTCACTCATTTCTTTTGCAAGGTCAAACTGAGGATACATCTGCTTCACCTCCTCGCTTTCCTTTTGCCACCGCTCCAGCCTGTACTCCATATCATTTCTTCTGCACCGCTCGAAGTTCCTCTCGGATACCGCATTTTCTATTCCGTCATAGTCGCATTTATCCGCTCCGCAAAACTGCGCCACAAGGCTCAATATCCGTTCTGCCCTTGCCGCCCTCTCACGCTTCGACTTAAGCACCGCCTGCCTGAAAAGCTCCGCCTTATCTTCGTTTTCCTCTCCTTCGGCTTCATCAGGTTTATTGTTTTCGCTCAGGCCTTCATCACTCTTTTGCACCTTTACTTCTTCGCTTGCGTCACCGTTTTCCGCCGCCTGCACATTCTCTGTCGTTTCCATATTTACCTCTCACTTCTGTAGCAGGATACATATTCCGGATAGTTTTCCTCCAGCATATCAAACCCCTTGCATATCCCGTCAACCGCCGTGTTCAGTCCGTCGTCGTCCGTCACATAGCTTATGACCGCCTGACCGCTTCTCAGCGTAACGTCAATAATATCGGTATCCCCCGTGTCCTCACTGTCAAAAACATTCTGCGCTATCGTCTGCGCAAGCGTTGTCATTGCCGCACATACAAGCGTAGCCTCTGCCGACCCGCTGTTTTCGTTCGCACAGTGTCCCGTGATATAAATATCCCTGCCAAGACCCGACTTGTCTATTCTTACTCTTGTCATATCTTCACCTCGTTCATTCCTGCGTTATCCCTTATCACACGCTCAATTTCTTCTTTTCCCTCAAAGTCCATCATCGCAAGACAGCCCAGTGCCTGCACCGCCGTTTCCGGATTGAAAAATCCAAGCTGAAAAAGCTGCTTTGCGAGTTCATTCTGCGAAGCTTTGGAAAACGGCGATTTCTTCGACGCCGTACATACTATATCAAAGACAGGCTTCTTTGTCCCAAGCTGTACCCCGAAAAGTTCCCTGTTCTGCTCCTTTATAGCGGAGTTGTCAAAAGCGTCATATCCCCCGGTTATCCTGAAGCTCCTCGGCGTATCATAAAACTGCCTTATCAGTTCTATTATCAGATAGCACACCTGCTGAAACGCAAAATACGTTCCCTTTATCATATCCCTCGACAGCTTGCTTCCTGCCTCCTGTAAAGCCGCAATGGCGCTTGCCGCCGTAACGCCGTTTGAAACCGACCCCTGAGAAAAATCCCTGTTTCCGCTCGTTTCCTTCAGTTCGTCAATCTTGAAGCTCAGTGCATTCATCACCGAGCTGTCAAGCGGCTCTGCCTTTATCTCCCTTATATCCTCATCGCCAAGATTTCCCGCAACGTGAACAAACCTGTTTTTTAAGTCGGCAAATTCCGCTTCGTTCACCGCACTGTTCTGTCGGATGAAATATCTCTTTCTGCTCATCATCACCGTATGCTCAAGTACCACCTGCGACAGCTTATCTATATACATCTGTGCGTCACGCATAACATCTATGTAGCCGAATCCGCACGGCGTTCCCTCCTGCACAAACAGCGTATCCATAACAAAGGGATAACGGCTGTGTTTATAGAATCCGTCGGCACAGCTTTCATCGTCCTCGCTCGAATATATCACCCTGTCGCCGCAGAATTTACAGTAGCAGAGTTGTTTTCTGCCGTTTATCGTTTTCTTGTAGTACCAGTCGACGACTTCGACCTTCGCACTGTCGTCCGTCTTATCCTCCGTTTTGTACTTTTCCACGTTTCCGGTACCGCCTGCAACGCTTTCGGTATCTTCCCCCAAAAGTTCAGGGTACATCAGATTCAGCCGCTCACGGTCAACAAGCGTCACATAGAAGAGGTTTGCGCTCTCCTCAATATCCTTTATGCCCGGCTCCCAGAACAGATTCAGAATATCTGCGTTTCTTATCGCTATATCCCCCATACCGCCGTCAGCGTCAGGGTCCCATACAACAGCCGTACACATACTGCCGTTCTTGAGCTTGTACCACCAGCCGTCGCTGTACAGCTTTTCGTAGCCACAGCGTTCAAGTATCGCAGGAAGTATAAGCGATAACTGCTTTGCGACCTCCTCGTCGCTTTTTTCTCTCGGAAGCACCGCAGGCTCAGGTATATTGTCCATAGCGTCTGCGTGCTTATTTGCCAACGAGTTGAACAGCCACGCCGATGCCGGCATAGGCCTTGTATCGTCCTTGTCATGGCCTATTTCGCCCCAGTGCCGTAATTTCCACCACTGCTCGTTTGACACGATTCTCTTGTCGAGTACCGCCTTCCCCTCCTTATACTTTGCAAGCGTCTGCCTTGCCTTACGCACCTGCTCCTTACCGATTTTCTTCATATTTCTCCTTTCATAATCACATCATATAGAACGATTCCGCTCTTTCGGGCTTTCTCTGTTCGAGAGGATCGTCACCTGCAGGGATTTTCCCACGCTTTACCGGTGCGGCGATAGGATGCTCCATAAGGACATACCTGCATTCGTCATATATGTGATCCTCCATCGTTGTGTCAATATCCTCCACGTTCTTTTCGTCATACATAAGCGCAGGGATAGTTCTGATAAACTCTCTGCAGGTGTTGAAGCAATAGAACATCGCCTCCCCGTCACTGTTGAACGCCAGCCTGTTATGGTACTGCATCTTACCCGATATTCTTGCGTTATCCCCCGGCGACCAGATTATAAAGTTGGGCGACCGTGCCATAAGGTCTGCGACGCTTTCCCCACGGCTTTTATCGAATATTGAAGGATCTGCGACCCCATACACATTTCTCCCTCTTATATTCGGATCGTCACGCTCTATTTTTCTGATATTCTCGGCAATTACCGACGGCTCAAGCCTTATGCCCTCATTCGCCTTATCCGTACAGCCGTAGTATTCCCTTATCCTGTAGATGCACCCTTTAGTATCCACCGCATACCACCCAACCGAGAACGGCCTCGTATACCCGAAATCAAATCCCCTCACTATCTCCCAGTGGCGAGGTATCTCAAACGGCGCTATGACGTGCGTCCATCTTCTGTCGCAATAATGCTCCGGGTCATCTCTCCATTCGGTGAAAACCTGCCCCGTAAAGCTGTCCCAGTCCCCGTACAGAAGTGCCTTTCTCTCGGCGGTCGGAAGCATAGACAGGCTCGCAAGATATTCCGGATCGTTTCGCAGCAGCTCCTTATTGTCAAATACGCTTGCCGGGATGAACACTCTTGATTTTCTTATGATTATCTCCGCCCCGTCGGGCTTTTTCACCTTATGTTCTTCTATTATCGGTTTCATCGGCTCTCCCGCCGTTATAAACCTTTGCTTTACCCACGAATGACCCGGTCCGCCCGGATTCGCCGTAGCCCTGATATACACCCTCGTGCCTTTTCCGCCCGGTCTGTTTCTCGAAAACATATAACTGTATTCATCAAAGGAAAACTGCGTCAGTTCATCGAACCCCACAAAGTCATAATGCTTGCCCTGATAGTTAAGCCTGTCTTTCTTATACTGCATCGCCCCGAAATAGATTTTAGCCCCGGACGGAAAGCTCCAGCAGTGCTTGGTCTTGTTGTACCTCGCCGCAGGATATGCACCTTTATAAAGCGTCTGCGACCTGTCCTCAAGCTCCGTCAGCTGCGGATACGTTTTTCTGAAAATTATCCCTCTGTAGCAAGCCTTATCCGCCTGCCTGAGCGCCTCCGCTAAAAGTGCGTCAGACTTACCTCCGCCGGCGGCACCCCCGTACAAAGCCTCATACTCTCCCCTTTGCATAAACTCCGCCTGCCTTTCCTGCGGCGACCATACCACTCTCCTTCCGCCTTTTACATCGTTATCTTTCATCTCACCAACACCTCCCGTTTTTCTGTAAATCTATCGCCATCCCCACCTGCCCACCTCGCCCATCACACTCCCCAAACCCCTTCCCCACTCATCAAAACTCACCCTCATTCTCCGTTCTCGCCTCAGGTATCACCACAACTCCTCCTTCGTTTTCCTCATCGTCAACCACGCCGCCGTCCCACTCGTAACCGCATCTGTTCTTCAGCCAGAAGATCTGCGCCGTTGTGCTTGGCATCACCTGCTTTTCAACCGTTTTGACAACACCCAGCTTACCGTCCTTTCCGACCTGCCTTGTGATTTCCGTCTGCGTGTATCCTATCGCACGCTTCAGCAATGCCTCCTCGACCTGCTTTTTTCTCTCCTCGTCACCGTCTTGTCCGTCACTTTGATATAATCTCCTTATTTCATCGTGCGTCAGCTTCCAGTTTCTCAGCGTTGTGCGATGTATGCCGAGCAATTCCGCTGTCTGCACATCGCTGTACCCAAGCTCGATACAGTGACTGATTTTATCAAGAATTTCCTGTGTGATTTCTATGCCCCTTCTTCTTTCCGTGTATATTCACCCCCTTCCTGACCATTTTCGCCTTGATTATAATAGTTCGTCATATTCGTACCCGTCGTCGCTCCACTCTCCGCAATACTCCACATCGTACCCGCAGGCAGGACAGCTCCGCTCGGTTTCATATGCAGCCGTTCCCTGATATTCTCCACGGTACTGAAGCGTCCGTGTCAACTCATTGCTGTCATACGTTCCTCCGCATCTTAAGCATCTGTACATATATCCCCTCCGTTTTTCTGATTTTTTCTTCATTTTCAGAATCGTGTACGTTTTTTAGTACACAAAATACGCTATAATAGCCTTTAAAGGAATTATCAAGCGAATCAAAAATGATAACCGTGAAAGCTGTTGCAACTTTCCGTTGTCATAATGATAGCACACGCAGGGCTATTTGTCAACTGTTTGTAGCACAAATTCATCATTTTCGTTGAACTGTAACAATCTTTGACAACACTTTGTTTCTTTTATTGACAATTCAACACAATGTTGTTATAATTATTTCAGACAACAGAACGTCAATATGAAAGGATGAACCTTAAATGAGCAAAAACTCCGGCACAGTTTCAGGCGCATTTTCCGAGAGGATAAAACAGCTTCGTAAAGCAAAAGGTGCGTCGCAGGCGCAGGTAGCCGAATATCTCGGCGTAACCAAGCAGGCGTACAGCCTTTACGAAACAGGAAAGCGTGAGCCGCCGTTCGCCACGTTATTGAAAATAGCCGAATATTTCGGTACAGACACAGACACACTTCTTATGAGCGGCGATACCGCAAGGGTATCCGACCCCCGCCTTAAATTCGCACTTTTCGGTGAAACCGAAATAGACGATGATGTACTCGACGATGTAAAACGTCTTGCTATGCTCCAGCTTGAGCTTCGCCGCAGCAAAGAAAAGGACGGAAAGAAGTAAACCGATGCAATGCTCTGAAGGGAGGGCAATGATAATTGGAACAGCTTATAAAAACCGCACAGGATAACGATATTCTTATTGTAGATATGCGTATGAAGGGCAAGCAGGGTGCTATGAGCCAATGCACCGACGGTATGTGCATTATCGCCATAGACCCTCATAAAGTGAAAAGTATAGCCGACCGAAAAGAAAAAACCGTCCACGAGCTCGGACACTGCATGACCGGCGCCTTCTATGACGCAACCTGCCCCGTCATTCCCCGCGGCAGATGCGAACGCCGTGCTACAGCGTGGGCTGTGACCCACACGTTCACCAGAAGAACGCTTATAAAAGCGATCAGAAGCGGCCTTACAGAGCTTTGGCAATTAGCAGATTACTTCAACGTGACCGAGCATTTTATGAAAGATGCCCTGACCTACTACGAGCTTTACAACGGCGAATAAGCATAACAAAAAGCTCCCTTATGCGTTTTCGCATAAGGGAGCTTTTCGCTCCTAAAAAAATATTTGCCGTCCTATTAAGCCTAAGCCCTCCCCACAAACAAAAAACGCCGACAATCATCTCATCGGCGTACTTTATCAAAATCTCCGGCATCCGCACCGTCTCAGCCCTTATCGGCTTTCTGTAACATCACCCTCCTCCTTACGAAACATACTCCTTCTTCACTATAAGGTCTGATGTCGTGGGATTCGGCACAGGGTCGATAATATTATCTATATACGTTACCCCGTAAACAAGATAATCCATCGCCAGCACCTGCATATCATCAAGCGTTGCTCCCGCACCCACTCTTGCAAGGCCGTCCTTGTCACGGATTTCGCCTTCGAATATCTTCGCCTTGCCTTTCTTTACATAGTCATAAAGAGTATCCGCTATGGTGAGCGTTTCCTTCTTGCAGGCGGCAGAATAAGGTGTCAGCTTCACAAACGCTTCACTGAAGCCTCCGACATAAACCTCCGCCATAAAGTTATCGTTTATGCAGGTTCTCACCGTGTCCGTGATAAATGTAGCCCAGTTGAGATAATACCCTACAAGCCCGTATTTCGGAGCCGAATAAGCCATATCGTTTGTAAAGCCTATCGACTTCATTCCGATCGAATCGCAGTAGTACATACAGTAATCATTCGACTGATACGAGAATATAACATCACAGCCCTTGCCCTCAAGCGTATTTACCGCAGTTTCCGTCTGTGCTTTGGTTTCCGCATAGATTATTTCGACATCCGTTTCACGTTCCTTGTATATCTGCTGTATTCCGAGGATAAATGCGTTTATAACACCGTTTGAGCAGTACATAAGATCGTCTGCGACTATTCCTATCTTGTGCGATGAAGAATTCCAAGCCGCTACCGTTCCGCAGACGAACGCAGGCTGATACAGCTTCGGCCGGAACGTTGTAAGGTTCGTGAGCGATGCCGTGCCGCCGTAGCTCAGTATATATACGTCCTTATCCTTTTTCGCATAGCTGAGCGCCGAGTTTGCAAAAACGTGCGATGCCGATACTATGATACTGCAGCCCTCGTTTTTGAGCGCTTTTACGGCATTTTCAAACTGCGACACCGCAACGCCGTCAACATAACAGGTTTCAAGACCGAGCGCCGTTTCAATATCCTTACGGCTTTTCTCAAACATATATGTCATGTTGTCCCTTGATATTTCTTCATTATATACATATCCGACCTTGGCGGATGTATCAAGCGAATAGTCAGGTGCCGATGAGCTTTCACCCGAGCTTGCACCGTCGCCCGAGCAGGCGCAGAGTGTCAGTACCGCCGACAAGGCAAGCGCCAGTATTTTTATATATCTTGATAGCTTTTTCAACTTAAATCTACCTCCGGAAAAATCAGAAAAGACAGCAATAAAATCCGATTTTACAGCTATCTCATTATATCGGATATAATTATAACACATTTTCACAAAAAATTCACCCTCTTTTTCGAAAATTTGTTTTGATTTTTTGAAAATTTGTGATATACTTATATAGTCACAGCAGTACGTTATGCAATTTACACAAATATCCTACTGCACATTTTAAGGAAGGATCTAATAAAAATGAAGAAAAGAACAGCGGCGACAGCCGCAATACTCGCCTGTACAATGATGTTCTCCGGCTGCAGCGACAGCATTCTTACATCAGGTACTGACAGCGGCACAACAAGCGTTGAAAACATCTGGACGGCAAAAGACGACGACATCGTGGCATGGGCCACCTCAGACTCGCTTTCGGATGAAGAAAAGGAATATTATCAGGTCAAATTCAAGGATTTCTATCCCGAATATTCATTCACCATAGCAAATTACGGACTTGACGAAACAAATTCCGCTTATGCCTCCTACGCTCAGTCGTACAGAAAGAATATAATAGATATGCTGACCAACGAAAAGCTGATACTCAGAAAAGCCAAGGAGCTGGGACTTGATCAGCTTACCGAAGAAGAAATGGCTGAGGTCGAAAAGGCCTATACAAAGAATCTCAGCGACTGGTACGCCTCATTCGAGAAAAAGGCGAAGACCGCACTCGGCATAAGCACAGATGATACCTCCGGCACAGAGGACAGTGCCAATGACGAAAAGATTCTCGAAAAGGAAAAAGAGCTTTTCAATGAATATATTGCAGGCTTCGGTCTTACCGAGGATACATTCCTGATGTGGCAGACCAACACGGCAATACAGAAAAAAGTCAACGACTACCTTCTTAAAGATATTACCGTATCCGACTCTGAGGTCGATGATTATATCACAAAGCTCAAAGCAGAGGCTAAGCAGGCATACGAAAAGAGTGCTTCAAGCTATGCCACCGACTCCGAGTACAAAAAGGTATGGATACCCGAAGACGCACGTTATATCAAATATATAGCCGTAGGCATTGCATCTTCGGATTATGCCGAGATAAATGCCGCAAGAAACGAGAGCGGCGCAGATGACGCAGAGATCGACAAGAAGCGTGACGAAAAGTTAGCTGAGATAAAGGAAAAGGCTGATGCCGCACTTAAAAAGGCTACCGCAGAGGGCGCAGACTTTGACGCAGTGGTAAAGGAATACAGCAGTGCATATTCCGAATCTACCGCAGGCGAACAGATACTCGTGCTGAACTCAAAGGGACTTATTTCCGATGCGCTTTACGATGCAGTTTTTGCCCTTGAAAAGCCGGGCGATATAAGCGGACTTATCCCCACCGACAGCGGATATTATATCGTAAAGTATGTAAGCGATGCAAAGGTTACCGACAGCGACTTAAGCGATTACAGAAAGACCGTAAGGCAAGAGCTTTTGACCTCACGTCAGAGCGAAAAGACCAATGCTATACTTGAGGAATGGCGCAATGCCGTAAATTACGAATATGACTACGAAAAGCTGAACATCACCAAGGAAGAAAAAACATCGTCCGATGCTTCCGCTTCTTCAGCCGACAGTAACGCCGATAATGAAACCTCCTCCGCAGCATCCTCCGGTACCACAACATCGGAATAATATGCAGATAATTGACCGCTCCGTAACAGGAGCGGTCAGCTTGTCAAAATCCGATTTATCATTAAATCACAACGTATAATGTACCGCCAACACCGCCTGAAACACTTTCCGTACCGACAAGGCGTTAATAATTTCGTGACCTTATCAATGTAACTGCTCTAACATTGACTCTTCAAAAAAACGCCACTAACCTGCGATATATGTACTAATATGCGGACGTGTAGCGTTAAGCGTCCCTGATTTGACAGGATATACCTGTCTCTTATACACATCTGACGCTGCCGACGAATTAGA
>ENA-OYYX01000159-OYYX01000159.1-human-gut-metagenome-genome-assembly--contig:-NODE-159-length-28710-cov-12.608166_pt1 | contig 28710 bp, 19 predicted proteins | sample MGYA00244070_ERZ653464 | MGnify/ENA primary metagenome ERZ653464 (study PRJEB26926, sample SAMN06165152) | human gut metagenome | biome: ENVO:00009003; feature: ENVO:2100002; material: ENVO:00002003...
GGCACCGGGCAGGTGTCAGGCCATATTCGTCATCTTAACGATTTCGCATAGCCATATGTTTTTGGTAAACAGTCGCCTGGGCCATTTCTCTGCGCCCGCGTCGCCGCGGGACCCCTTATCCCTAAGTTACGGGGTCAATTTGCCTAGTTCCTTGGCCGTGATTCACTCGAGCGCCTCAGGATACTCTCCCCACCCACCTGTGTCGGTTTACGGTACGGGCGGCCCGTCTCTTAGCGCTAGTCGCTTTTCTCGCGAGCATGATTACCCTCGCTGTCGGCTCGCCCGGAGGCTCGCCGTACTGTCGGCTTTCGGGTCACCCCTACGGCCTTCAACGCGGAATTCCGTCTCCGCGCGGAGGTTTCACTTCTCGGTCGCGACATCGCCCGACGGGCCGGCCGCGGAATATTAACCGCGTGTGCATCCGGATCGCCTCTCGGCTTACCGTTAGCTCCCGGCTCACCCGGGGCCGTTTAGCGTGGCCCCGGAAACCTTGGGTTTTCGGCGGGGGCGTTTCTACGCCCCTTGTCGTTACTCATGCCTACATTTTCTTTTCCGGACGCTCCAGGAAGCCTCGCGACTTCCCTTCCGCGCCGACCGGAATGCTCCCCTACCACGACTGACTCGCGCCAGCCGTCCTCGGCTTCGGCGGCGGTCTTGATGCCCGATCATCATCCACGCGGCTCCGCTCGACCAGTGAGCTGTTACGCACTCTTTGAATGAATAGCTGCTTCCAAGCTAACATCCTGGCTGTCTCTGCGGCGCCACTTCGTTCTGTCTCAACTTAGACCGCTCTTGGGGGCCTTGGCCGGAGGTCTGGGCTCTTACCCTCTCGCCGCCGGATATTAGCACCCGACGACTCACTCCCGTCGTAGAACCTTCACGCATTCGGAGTTCGTCTGGAATTGATAGGCGGCGAAGCCCTCGCTTCCAATCGGTAGCTCTACCTCATGAAGGAAACCGACGAGGCTGTCCCTAAAGACATTTCGGGGAGTACGAGCTATCTCCCAGTTTGATTGGCCTTTCACTCCTACCCTCATCTCATCCAAGCCCTTTTCAACGGAAACTGGTTCGGGCCTCCAGCGCCTGTTACGGCGCCTTCACCCTGGACAAGGGTAGATCACTAGGTTTCGCGTCTGCTCAGCCCGACTGAACGCCCTGTTCAGACTCGCTCTCGCTCCGGCTCCGCCCCTGAAGGGCTTAGCCTCGCCGGACTGACGCAACTCGTAGGCTCATTATGCAAAAGGCACGCCGTCACACCGTCTCCGGTGCTCCGACCGCTTGCAAGCGCACGGTTTCAGGTTCTATTTCACTCCCCTTCCCGGGGTGCTTCCCACCTTTCCCTCACGGTACTGGTCCGCTATCGGTCTTCGGCAGTCTTTAGCCTTGCGGGATGGTCCCCGCGGGTTCGGACAGGATTCCACGTGCCCCGCCCTACTCAGGTGCCGGATAGGACTGCCCCGCCTTGCCCGTACGGGGGTGTCACCCTCTGCGCCTTCACTTTCCAGAAAATTCCGGTTCGTGAGGCAGTCCATATCTCCGGTCCTACAACCCCGGACTGTCCTTGAACGGTCCGGTTTAGGCTCTTCCCTCTTCGATCGCCACTACTGGGGGAATCGACTCTTTCTTTCTCCTCCTCCGGGTACTAAGATGTTTCAGTTCCCCGGGTTCGCCCCAGACACAGTCTGGTGCACGGCCTTCAGCCGTGCGGGTTGCCCCATTCGGAAACGTCCGGATCAAATCCTGTTTGCAGATCCCCGGACCTTTTCGCAGCTTACCGCGTCCTTCTTCGCCTGCCGAAGCCAAGGCATCCTCCGTGCGCTCTGACTTCTCTTCCTCTGTGAATCTTTCGTTGTTGTGAAATTGTATCAACCTATTCTATCTCTATTTCGGCTAATCCTTTTTTCTTTTCACTTACCTCGTTGTAATCTCTCAGTATTGTCAATGAACTTATTTTTGTACCGCTTCTTCCGAAACGGGCTGCAAAGATACGCACTTTTTCTTTACCTCCAAATTTTTTTTGACATTTTTTTATAAAAATTTTCGATGAGTGGGGATTTTCACCTTAATATAGTATATTTGTTTTTTGTCGGTGCGCTTCGACAGGCTCAGCGACCGACACCGGACCCTGAGCCTATCGAGGGGGCCGGACGGAATGACAAGAAAGAAATGAAAACAAAATAACGATCAATGGAAGAAAAAAGAAATGCTTTACCGGAGAACGCTCAAAGGGAGCTGGCACCGGGCGAGGAGTACAAGCCGCTCTTGGGGGCGGAGAGGAAATGGGCGGAAGTCACGCCATATTCAGTGACCCTTGGATTGCTGATGGTGGTCATCTTCTCCGCGGCGGCGGCCTATCTGGGGCTGCGCGTGGGACAGGTGTTCGAGGCGGCGATCCCGATCGCGATCATCGCGGTGGGTCTGACAAGCGCACTCGGCAAGAAGGAAGGTCTGGGACAGAACGTCATCATCCAGTCGATCGGAGGCTGCTCCGGAGCTGTGGTGGCGGGCGCTATATTCACACTTCCTGCCATCTACATTCTTGGAGTTGATGTCAACTTTATGCAGATGTTCCTCTCGTCGCTGCTCGGCGGTGTTTTAGGAATATTGTTCCTCATCCCTTTCCGGAAATATTTCGTGAAAGAGATGCACGGGAAATATCCTTTCCCTGAGGCCACGGCCACGACACAGATCCTCGTTAGCGGCGAAGGCGGCGGCAAGGGAGCCGGAACGCTTCTGGTGAGCGGTCTCATCGGAGGTCTTTATGACTTCATTGTCAGCACTTTCGGTGCGTGGGCGGATACGGTCAGCACCACCGTGATGGGATTCGGACAGACAATCGCTGACAAGGCGAAGGTCGTTCTGAAACTGAACACCGGAGCGGCTGTGCTGGGCCTCGGCTACATCGTGGGCCTGAAATATGCCTTCATCATCTGCTGCGGCAGTTTCCTGGTGTGGCTGGTGATCATCCCGCTGATGAACCTCATCTGGGGCGGACAGGTGATTGATCTGATGAACACCGGAGTGACAATGACAATCGGAGAGATGAGCCCTGACCAGATATTCAAGGATTATGCAAGGCACATCGGCATCGGTGGCATCGCGACCGCCGGAATCATCGGCATCATCAAGTCGTTCGGTGTGATCAAGTCGGCTGTGGGACTGGCTGTCGGCGAGTTCGGCAAGAAGGGAGGAAAGGTTGAGAACACCGAGAGGACACAGGAGGATATTCCTATGAAAACCATTGTGTTCGGCATTGTGCTGACGTTGTTGGCTGTGTTCGCTTTCTTCGCGTTCGGAGGAGTTGTGAACAACATCTGGCAGGCAGTTGTCGGGCTGCTGATCGTGGCGATCTTCTCGTTCCTGTTCACTACCGTGGCGGCCAACGCCATCGCCATCGTGGGAACAAACCCAGTGAGCGGAATGACACTTATGACGCTTATCATCGCCGCGCTTATCCTTGTGGCTGTGGGACTTAAGGGCAACGCCGGTATGGCCGCGGCCTTGATCATCGGTGGAGTTGTCTGCACGGCGCTTTCGGTCGCAGGTTCATTCATCACCGACCTCAAAATCGGTTACTGGATCGGAAGCACGCCAAAGAAACAGGAAGGCTGGAAGTTCATGGGTGTGGCTGTCGCGGCGGCGACAGTCTGCGGTGTGATGCTCGTGCTGAACAAGACCTACGGATTCGTCGGCGACCAGGCTCTCGTGGCTCCTCAGGCCAACGCCATGGCGGCGGTGATCCAGCCGATGATGAACGGCGGAGGCGCTCCGTGGCTGCTTTACGGAATCGGTGCGGTGCTGGCCATCGTGCTGACTTTCTTCAAGATACCGGCATTGGCGTTTGCGCTTGGAATGTTCATCCCTATCGATCTTAACCTGCCGTTGCTGGTCGGCGGCGCGATCTCCTGGTACGTGAGCACACGCTCGAAGAACAAGGCTCTGAACGAGGCGCGTCTGAACAAGGGCACGCTGATCGCTTCGGGATTCATCGCCGGCGGCGCGTTGATGGGTGTCGTGAGCGCGCTGCTGAAGTTCTTCAACGTGGATTGGTTCATGGCGGATTGGAACGCGCAGTATGGCGAGGCCATAGCGATCATTCCGTTCATCGGAATCATCGCCTACACGGTGATCGCTTCTTTGAGGGCTAAGGAATAAACAAACGGCCACTGAACCTGCCGAAGTGACTTTCCGACAGGTTCATTTCGGGCGCTTCGACAAGCTCGGCGACCGATACAGTGAGTTCTGAATAATATGTCAGGCTGCTCAGCGGCCAGAAAATAACAACAACATGGAAAAAGTTTTGGACAGGTTCCTGAGGTACGTCAGCGTTGACACTCAGTCGAACGAGGAATCAGAGAGCCAGCCTTCGGCGGAAAAAGAGCTCAATCTGCTGCGGATGCTGCGCGACGAGCTTCAGGCTCTCGGAGTGGAAGCCACTCTGGATGAATATGGTTACGTGATGGGGTCGATCCCTTCGAACATCGAGGCGAAAGTGCCGGCGATCGGCTTCATCGCCCACGTGGACACCGCTCCGGACGCATCAGGCGCGGACATCAAGCCTCAGATAATCAATGAATATGACGGCGGGGATATTCCTTTAAAAGGTGTGCCGGGCCTGGCGCTGAAGCCTTCGGAATTTCCTGAAATGCTTCACTATGTCGGCCAGACGTTGATCACCACCGACGGCACGACTCTGCTTGGAGCAGACGACAAGGCTGGCGTGGCCGAGATTATGGACGCTGTGCAGTACATCGTGGAGCATCCCGAGTTCAAGCACGGTGAGATCAAGATCGGATTCACTCCGGACGAGGAGATCGGACGCGGTGTCGTGAAGTTCGATGTCAAGAAGTTCGGAGCCGAATATGCCTACACGATGGATGGCGGCGAGATCGGCGAGCTGGAGTTCGAGAATTTCAACGCGGCTTCGGCGAAGATACATATTCAAGGAAGGAATGTGCATCCTGGCTACGCCAAGGGCAAGATGAAGAACGCCATTCTGATCGCGACTGAACTGAACGGACTGCTGCCGGTCCAGCAGAGACCTGAATATACCGAAGGGTACGAAGGGTTCTTCCATATCGTCGGGTTCAACGGAACGGTCGAGGAGGCTGACATCACCTACATCATCCGTGACCACAACCGCAAGGAGTTCGAGAGCAAGAAGGCTATTATGCAGAAGTGCGTGGACTTCATCAATGTAAAGTACGGTGAGGGCACGGCGACGACTGTGATCAAAGATCAGTACTACAACATGCGCGAGCAGGTTGAGCCGCACTATCACGTTGTTGAGAAAGCCGTGAAGGCGATGGAGATGGCCGGAATCAAGCCTAAGATCCAGCCGATCCGTGGCGGTACCGACGGGGCAAACCTGAGTTTCAAGGGCTTGCCTTGCCCGAACATCTTCGCCGGCGGCCTGAACTTCCACGGCAAGATGGAGTTCGTTCCTCTCCAGAGCATCGAGAAGGCCTCTCAGGTCATCCTAAACATCATCTCGCTCTACGCGGAGTAAAATTCCGTGGCAGATAACCAACTGGTTATCAACAATAAAAGCATTCTCGTGGTGGACAAAACCGAACCACGAGAATGTTTATTTTATTGGTTACTAAGCAATTAAACGCCACGCAGGCGCACTCCCTCGGTCCCCCCCCAGACTGTCTGAAAAGTCTCGGCGAGAGTAGAAAAGTCTGTACCCCTATACAGGGGCGACAACGAATTTTCAATCCTCACTGGGGGTACTTTTACTTTTAAGACAGTCTCCCCCTTTGAGACTTCGGCAAGCTCAGCGCACCGTTGGCTCAGGGACTGCCTTGATCTTCAGCTAAAGGTAAGCCAAAAGCCCCGGGCGCTTCGACTGGCTCAGCGTCCGGGGCTTTGGTTCCAGCTGGTCGCTGAGCCTGTCGAAGCGACGAGAGAGGCTCAGGGAGACCGTCGGGATATTCAAAGAAAGGTTATTTGATGACACCGAGTTCCTTGCCGACTTTGATGAAGGCGGCGATGGCTTTGTCGAGGTGCTCGCGCTTGTGGGCGGCTGAGAGCTGGACGCGGATGCGGGCCTGGCCCTTAGGGACAACCGGATAGTAGAAGCCGGTCACGAATATTCCTTCCTCGGCCATCTTGGCGGCGAACTTCTGGGACAGAGGAGCATCGTAGAGCATCACGGCGCAGATGGCGCTCTGGGTCGGCTTGATGTCGAAGCCGGCGGCCAACATCTTGTCACGGAAGTAGTTCACGTTCTCCTGCTGGCGGTCGTGAAGCTCGTTGCTTTCCTTGAGCATCTTGAACATCTCTATGCCGGCGGCCACGATCATAGGCGGCAGAGAGTTGGAGAAGAGATACGGACGGGAGCGCTGGCGGAGCATATCGATGATCTCCTTGCGGCCTGTGGTGAATCCGCCGACGGTGCCACCGAACGCCTTGCCGAGGGTGCCTGTGAATATGTCAATGCGGCCATAGCAGTCATATTGCTCTGCGACTCCGTGGCCGGTCTTGCCGACAACGCCGGCGGAATGGCTCTCATCAACCATCACGAGGGCGTCATACTTCTCGGCCAGCTCGCAAATCTTGTCCATCGGAGCGACGTTGCCATCCATTGAGAAGACTCCATCGGTGCAGATGATGCGGAACCTCTGGGCCTGAGCCTCCTGGAGACAACGCTCAAGGTCGGCCATATCAGCGTTGGCGTAACGGTAACGGACAGCCTTGCAAAGACGCACTCCGTCGATGATGGAGGCGTGGTTCAGGGAATCTGAGATGATGGCGTCGTCAGCCGTGAGCAGAGGCTCGAACACCCCACCGTTGGCATCGAAGCATGATGCGTAGAGGATGGTGTCCTCTGTGTGGAAGAAGTCGGAGATGGCAGCCTCAAGCTCCTTGTGAAGATCCTGGGTTCCGCAGATGAAACGGACAGAGGACATTCCGAATCCCCTCTCGTCCATAGCGTTCTTGGCGGCCTCGATGAGCCTCGGGGAATCAGCCAAACCTAAATAGTTGTTGGCGCAGAAGTTAAGAGCCTTGCTGCCGTCCTGGAGAGTGATCTCGGCGGATTGTGCGGAGGCGATGTTTCTCTCGTTCTTGTAGAGTCCGGCTTCCTTGATGGAGGCAAGCTCTGCCTGTAGATGTTCCTGGAATTTTCCGTACATATTGATAAAATTTTAAAACGTTTCGATTTCGCACTGACAAATATATTAATTTTTGACAAAATCGATAATATTTTATTATAAATAAGGGCTCTTGTCAGAAAATAATGTAAATTTGCACTTGCTAATTTAGCAATAAACAAGCGATCCGCAATGAAAAATGTACTAGTGATAGGTTCGACCGGACAGATCGGTTCGGAGCTGACAATGAAAATCAGGAATATGTACCCGGATGGCAACGTTGTCGCCGGCTACATCAAAGGCGCTGAGCCAAAGGGTGTTCTGCTTGAGAGCGGTCCCGCCGAGGAGGCTGATGTCTGCAACGGTGAGCAACTTCTGGGCATCGTGAAGAAGTACAACATCGACACAATCTACAATCTCGCCGCCCTGCTCTCGGCTGTCGCGGAAAGGAAGCCGCAGCTGGCATGGCACATCCAGATAGACGGACTCATGAATATTCTTGAGATCGCGAGGGAGAACAATGTCGCTGTGTTCACACCATCCTCGATCGGTTCGTTCGGCCCTGAGACTCCGCATCAGAACACTCCTCAGGACACGCTCCAGAGGCCTCGTTCGATGTACGGCGTGACCAAGGTGGCCACCGAGTTGCTGAGTGACTATTATCACACCAAATACGGTGTGGACACCCGTTCGGTAAGGTTCCCTGGACTTATCTCCAATGTGACACTTCCTGGAGGCGGCACGACAGACTATGCCGTTGAGATCTACTATGCGGCAGTAAAAGGCGAAGAGTTTGTCTGCCCTATCGCGGCCGGGACATTCATGGACATGATGTACATGCCTGACGCGCTGAAGGCCGCCGTGGACATCATGAACGCGGACCCTTCCAAGCTGAAACACCGCAACTCGTTCAACATCGCCTCCATGAGCTTTGATCCGGAGATTATCTACCACAAGATTCAGGAACATATTCCTGGATTCAAGATGCGCTATGAGGTGGATCCGGTACGTCAGGCGATCGCTGACTCTTGGCCGGACAAGATGGATGATTCCTGCGCCCGCGAGGAGTGGGGATGGGCACCGTCCTATGATCTGGAGACCATGACCGTGGACATGATCGACGCCCTCAAGAAGAAACTTCTCTAAAAAAGGATTCTATTATAAAGGATCAAGGACTGGCCTTCAGGTCAGTCCTTATTTTTTACCGGCTTTCCGTGCGGCTTTTCTGGCTTTCTGTTTTTCGTAACGAGCCTTGTAGCGTTCAAGCATCCTCTCTTCCTTAGCACGACGTTTTTCCATCGCCTTCAATGTCTTGAGGGTCCTCTGACGCTTCTTCTTCAACGCTTTCTCCTCCTTGGCCTTAGCCTTGGCGGCATCACGGGCGTCAAGTTCAGCCCATCTGGCCTCCTTGGCCGCCTGACGATCTTTTCGCGCCTTCTCTCTCTCAGCCTTTTTGCGTTCTTGCTCAGCCTTCTTTATGGCCGAAGGATCATTGGCCAATGAATCGGCCTTGCTGACCGACAACGAATCTGAAACCACAAGGCTGTCCTGTCGCGCCAAAGAATCACGGCTGGCAAGGCTGTCTCTCAGAGCCAGACTGTCGGCACGGGCAAGGCTGTCCGCCAAAGCAAGGCTGTCGGCGGCGGCAACGATCCTAAGGCTGTCGGCAATCCTGGCAGCCTCAGCCTTGCGCTCGGCCTCAAGCCTTCTGCGCTCAGCGTTACGGACCCGTTTCAAGGAATCCTGTCTGGCCAGCATCTTATAGACGCTGTTCATGTGGCCCGGGAAGTAGATGTCCGTCTGCGCGAATTCGGCTCTCGGCACATTCTCATAGACTTTCCTCTGGGACTCTCGCGGCTTATATGGCGTGATGTCCTCCGGTCCCTTGGGACGTTTGTCCGGCTGCCAGTCGAATCCCTTCAGAATCTTCTCGTCCTTTTTCATCTGGACGACCGGGTAGGCATCTGTCTTCACGGCATCGAAGTAGTTCAAGTCCTGAATATTACCGTCCTTCAATGTCGCGGTCAACATCTTTGACTCGAACTTGTTGACGGTGGCCAGACTTCCGTTCTCCTCGATGTAGAAGACTCCGGACGCGCCACCCATCGAGTCGAACCGCCTCAACGCACCGGTACTGTCAAAGTATGCCATCATCTCTGTTCCACGGATCTGGTCATAGGACAAGGTGTCCTCCTGCACTATTATAAAGGCATTGGACATCAAGCTGGCGCGGTCAATGGACTGGTTCTTGACAATGACGGTTATACTGTCGGCACTGTACTGCCGCTTGATCTCATTCCAGACAATCGGGTTTTCATACAACCTTATCAAAGAGTCAAGATCCGTGTAGGCAAGAGAGTCGCATGCGACCTGCATGTCGTTACGGAACACCTTGACGTTACGTATGCCATAGATGAAACTGATCTTCGTGGAATCCTTGGGGGCCAAAGACAAAGAGTCAGTGGGGACATGCAGGGAATCACCCGGCACGGTAAGGGAATCCGTAGGAACGGTAAGGGAATCCGGTGATTGCGGATTGGTCACTTCGGCAGGCTCAGTGACCGAAACAGGTTCAGTGACCGCGGAAAGGGTCTTCGCCGCCAGACTGTCGCTTGGAACACGTACAGTGTCGGGCGACGTTTTCAGGGTGTCCGGCAATTGGAACCGTGGAGGAGCATATTCAATGACATCATCCCATGGAGCGGGAAGGCCTTGACGGCCTTTCGTCACAGGATCGCCGATCATCGCGTCAGCTGACAGTTTTCCGGATTTCGAGATCGCCTTTCCTCCTGAATTATCACCTGTCTTTCCAGCCGTTGTTCCCGCCGTCTTTCCTATAGCCGTTCCAGTTGCCTTGCCAGCCGGTTTCCCGGTCGGTTTTCCACCTGCCTTGACAGCGGAGGCGCCTCTGTCGGAGGCTCCGGCGGCGTTAGGGTCTTCCTCTTCCCGCTTCTTGCGGGCCTCTTCGGCCGCGGCCTTGGCTGCCTCGTAGGCCTTGCGACGGTACTCCGTGACAGGATCCACGTTTATCTCTTTCAGACGGCTTGCCGAATTGGAAATCTCCGATGAATCCACATCACATTTCGGTATGGAGCGCAGAATCAATGTGTCCGCACCGATGTAAGCTGTATCTCTCTTTTCCCCTTGCCCGCTGATCGCTATCACAGCCGGCTCACGGGTCAACTTTATGAATGACAAGGAATCTATATACTGCACATAACCGGCCACCGCGGCCACATTGCGAGTCGTGTCAAGCAGTTCCACATGGCCAAACATCTCCACATTGTTCGGAACCCGGTAATATACCAAGGTGTCAGCCCATGCCTCCTGGTTCTCGGTAAGAATATGCACGTTCCTGAAGAACGTGAACTTTTCCAAAGTCCGCTCGTAAAAACCGGCCTGAGAAGAAAGCATGTTGTTGTCCCTCCATGCGTTGGTGCCGGTTCCGAAAGTGGCTACGTTCGTGCCTGTGTTGTAGTCCAGATCATCAGTCTTCACGAATATCGAGTCAGTGTACATGTTGACGTTGTTCGTGAAACTGAACGTCTTGAGCTTGGAATAGTAATGGCCGTCATCGCTCTCGATGATCTGGCCGTCCTTGTCGCGCAAGGCACCGCCGTTCCTGAACACGGCCACACTGTCCTTGGTGTTATAGTCCAGGTCAGTGGTACGCAGGGTGTTCCCGTCCTTGTCCCTAAGCTGGACCAGCGCGCCTCTGAACTGAGCGAGGTTCTGGTCGATGAGATAGTCGAGGCTCTCGCTGCTGAGCACTGTGTTGTTCTGAATGATCTGGACGTTGCCGAAAGCGTTTATAACATTCTGGTTGACATTCCACAAGGCGGTGTCGCAGATCAGAAGAGTTGAATTGTGCTCGAATCTGGCATGTCCCAAAGCCTTCCTGTAGCTCTGGCCATATTCCTCGACCTGCTGAAGCTCATCACATCCCAGCAGGCGCACAAGACTGTCCTTCTGCTCGGTGTTCTGGGCGAAAAGGCCGAACGAAACCAGCAGAAGGATCAATGAATATGCCAGACGTCTCGCAAGCATCAGTCTTCAGAGAACTTTGAAGCCCAACCCGGACGACGGAACTCGCAGTCCTTGAACATCGGGTCGATGACAATGTGGGTCTCCTTGATCTTGCCGGCGAGGAAGTCATCGATGGCCTTCATCTGCTTGTCTTGACGGACTTGCTCCTGAAGCTGGCTGAAATCCTCCTCAAACGACGCAGTGTGGGCCGGAATGATCTTGTCAACACGGATGATCTTGTAGATGGTCTTTCCAACGACATAGTCTTTGACCTGATCCTGACGGCCATCATTGTCAGTGGACTCCACAGGCTCGGAGATCTCGCCCTCCTTCAAGTCCTTGATGGCCAGATAGTCCTCCGGCTTGAGCTGGTCAATCTCGAAATATGCCGAGCCGGTGTTCGGATCGGACATCTGACCGCCGTTGGTCCTGGTGGCCGGATCCTGTGAGTAGAAGTTCGCCGCCATCTGGAACGTCACGGCGTTATTGTTGATCTCGGTACGGAGGCTGTCCAGAGTCTTGAACGCCTTATCCCTGTCGTCATCAGTGTATTTAGGCTTCATCAGAATGTGGCGGGCGTTGAACATGTCGCCTTTCTTCTCGATGACCTCGATGATGTGGAATCCGTCAGGAGTTTCGACAATCTGCGAGATAACACCCGGCTTCAAAGCCATAGCGGCGTCTGAAAACACAGGCCAGAAGATTGACTTCGAGGCCATTCCAAGCTCGCCACCCTTACGGGCGCTACCCGGATCCTCCGAATATATTCGAGCAAGAGTGGAGAACTTCTCTCCGTTGATGATCCTCTCGCGGAGGTCCAGCAACTTCTCGCGCACGGCCATGTTCGCGGCCTCGCGGTCCGGATAACGGCAGATCTGACTGAGCTGGTACTTGATAGGAACTATCGGAAGGTTCTTGGTGTCAACCGTGTCAAGATATTCCTTTACATCATAAGGTGTCATCTCCGGGATCTTCTTCATGATCTCCTGCTGGGCCTGCTGTGTGAGGCTCATGTCCTCGTACTGCTTGCGCCATTCCTGACGGAGGCGGTAGAGAGGCTTGCCGAAATATTCCTCAACCTTGTCCTCGCCGCCGAGGTAGGTCAGCATCCTGTCCGCCTGCTGGGAAAGGCTTCCCTCAACCATGTCCTGATTGACCGTGAGAGAGTCGATCCTGGCCTGCATCAGGAATATCTTCGATTCGAGAATCGATTCCAGCACCTCGCAGCGGACATTCCTGTCTGATGAAAAGCCCTGGGCGCTGCGGTCCTTGACCGCCCCTTCGATGTCGGAGATCATGATCGCCTCGTTGCCGACAACGGCGACGGTCTTGTCAACGTACTTGTATTTCTGGGCAGAAGCCATCGCGCAGGTCGCTGCGAGGGCGAAGATGGTGATTGCTGTTTTCTTTATCATTTCGAATATATTTCAAAATTCTCCTTAACCTTGGCGTCTTCTATCAAGTCCCGTTCCAAACCGGCCAGGAGCTCGTGCTTTCTTCCGCTGATGATGATGTCCTTTATCCTGTCCTCACAGTATTCCACCGGAGCGATCTCCCCGGCCCTCCGGTAATCCACTATGAACGCGACAGAGATGTTGGCATCCCCGTCCGGCATCTCTATGAAGTTGCCGCTACGCTGTGAGAGCATCTGAACATAGTCCACACCGAACTCGGCGGCCAGTTTCACCGCGTCTATCCAGCCATTGGAATAGTCATGGTAACGCTGGGTCGAATTGAAGGCGATGCTGTCAGCGGCCACCACGTCCTCAACCTTGTCCGAAGACATCAGCTTCTTGATCTTCTGAAGATTCGGAGAATCTTTCGGAATATTCATAAAACGGGCTTTGAGGATCGGCCGCTCCAGCTTGAAGGACTCTTTGTGGGAGCCATAATATTCATCAATCTGCTTTTTTGAGACGGTGGTGTCGAGGCGCTCGTTGATGTAGCGCTGCTCGTAGCGGTACCGCAGGAGCGACTGGCGGTAGGCCTCAAGCTCCTTCGAGACATCCTTTTCCTCCTTGGAGAGACGCTGTTGGGCTATGTCGAGGAAAGCCTTGTCCTTCACCCACGAGTTGATGTAGAGGTTCGCAAGGTTCACGCTGTCCTCCGGAGACGTGCCCTTGGGGATCACATCGTCCAGTTCCGAGCGATAGAGTTTATGGTCTCCCAGCCTGGCGACAACCTCCCCGTCGTGAATCAGCGAGGATATTGCCTTGCAGGACGGAAGGGCGGCAACGGCGACGGCCATCATGAATATGCGGAACCTCCTGAGCATCATTGATTAGCGGGAATAGTTAGGGGCTTCCTTGGTGATGGTCACATCGTGTGGGTGGCTCTCAAGGAAGCCGGCGTTGGTGATGCGCACGAACTGGGCGTTCCTGAGTTCCTCGACAGTATGCGCTCCGCAGTAGCCCATTCCGGCCCTGAGTCCGCCGACAAGCTGATAGACAACCTCTGAGACGGTCCCCTTGTAAGGCACCTGGGCCACGATTCCTTCTGGTACGAGCTTCTTGATGTCGGACTCCATGTCCTGGAAATACCTGTCCTTCGAGCCTTGCTCCATCGCTTCGAGGGATCCCATTCCGCGGTAGGACTTGAAGCGGCGGCCGTTCATGATGATTGTCTCGCCTGGGGATTCCTCCGTTCCGGCGAGCAGGGAGCCTGCCATGATGGTGCTGGCACCGGCGGCAAGCGCCTTGACGATGTCTCCTGAATATCTTATACCGCCGTCAGCGATCACAGGCACGCCCGTTCCCTTGAGGGCATATGCGGCCTCCATTACGGCCGTCAGCTGCGGCACGCCGATTCCGGCGATGATTCTCGTGGTGCAGATCGAGCCCGGGCCGATTCCGACCTTCACGGCCTTGACTCCGGCATCGGCGAGAGCCTTGGCACCGGCGGCGGTGGCGACGTTTCCGGCGATGATCTGGAAATCCTTATAGGCGTCGCAGGCCTTCTTGATCATCCTGAGCACACCCTCGGAGTGTCCGTGGGCGGTGTCGAGGACGACAGCGTCGGCTCCGGCGTCGATCAGGAGACCGATCCTGTCGAGCGTGTCGGACTTGATTCCGGCTGCCGCGGCGACGAGGAGACGGCCCTTGCTGTCCTTGGAGGCGATAGGGTTGTCCTTGATCTTCATAAGATCCTTGTAGGTGATCAGGCCGACGAGCTTGCCGTCGTTATCAACAACAGGAAGCTTCTCGACCTTGCTGTGCTGGAGGATCTTTGTCGCGTCGGCCAGGGTGATGCCCTTAGGCGCGGTCACGAGGTTCTCCTTTGTCATAACCTCGGAAATCGGCAGCTGCATATCCTCCTGGAACCTCAAGTCACGGTTAGTGACGATTCCGATGAGGAAGCCGTTGGCGTCCACGACAGGAATGCCGCCGATGTGATGCTTCTTCATCATCGCGAGGGCATTGCCGACATTCGCGTCCGGGCTGATCGTCACAGGATCGTAGATCATTCCGTTCTCGGCCCTCTTCACGTGACGCACCTGCTCGCACTGCTGCTCGATGGTCATATTCTTGTGAATCACACCGATACCACCGGCCCTCGCCATCGCTATGGCAAGATCGGCTTCTGTGACTGTGTCCATCGCGGCCGACACGATCGGGGTGTGGAGCTTGATGTCAGTCGTGAAATTTGTTGTGACATCCACGTCACGAGGAAGTACATCGGAATGTGCCGGAACCAGCAAAACGTCATCGAAGGTGAGGCCTTCAGGAATCTCTCGGTTTACAAACTTCGCCATTGTAATCAAATAAATTTGACAAATATAAGAATTTTCACGCAATAGTTGGCTTGGCCGGAGGGTTGTTCTGCTTCTATGGCCTCAAAAAATTCGGCTTCCGGCCCGACAGCCGGCCTTCCGGCAAGCGAAAGTTGTGCCAATCGATTAATCAAGGCTTTGAATATAAACGGCCTTGCCACGTGTCCCGTTCCTCAAGACGTTTGTCCAGAAGGCGGAGGATCTCGAAGTTTCGGACGAGTCCCCACGGGGTGTCGTTCACGAAACGGGGCGGAACCTCGCCGGCGACCCGTTCGATGTAAAGGTCGGGGCGCAGACGTTCAAGGATGTCGATGACAAAGTCAAGATATTCATCAAGCCCTGGGCGGTAAAAGGCTGAGGGGTCGGCGGCATATTCCTTTTCCATCACTGTGCCTCTGACGATCTGGAGCTGGTGGAATTTGACGGAGCGCAGCGGGAGGGAGGAGATAAGGCCGCATTGGTCGAGGAGCATCTCTCTGGTCTCGCCGGGGAGGCCGAGAATGAAGTGGGCTCCGGTGTCGATGCCTCTTTCGGCGGTCATTTCCACGGCTTTGCGGGCGCACTCGAAGCTGTGGCCGCGGTTGATGTGGCGCAGGGTGCTGTCGTGGCAGGACTCGATGCCGTACTCTACCACCACTATGGGGGCGGTGAGGGTATCCGGAACCGGGGCCTGGACAGTCGGTCCCGGAGCCTGCCGAAGGGATCTTTGCCACCCTGAAAGGACACGCCCCGACGCCAAGCCAGCCAGATAGTCCAGCTTCTTCTCATCGACACAATCCGGACGCGTGCCGATCACGATCCCCACCACCTCCGGATGGCTCAGGACCTCCTCATAAAGAGCCTTCAACCGATCCAACGGACCGTATGTGTTTGAATATGCCTGGAAATATGCCAGGTAGTGCCTCGCCCTCGGATATCGCACCTTTTGGAACTCTATTCCTTCGTCAATCTGTGTCAGAAGCGGCTTCCCCGGAGTACTGTAACCAGGATGAAAAGCGGCGTTGTCGCAGTAGGTACACCCTCCCCGCCCCACGGTTCCGTCCCGGTTAGGGCACGAGAACCCTGCGTCCAGAACAAGTTTCTGGAGCCGCTCACCGTACCTGCGGCGGTAATAACCCACGAACGAATTGTATCTTTTCCCTTCTGAAAAACCAAACATAATGCAGCCGTTACTCCTTCTTCCGATTCACCTTTCCTTCGCGTCCTCTTCAGTTCCACGTTCAATTGTGATTGTCCTATTCCGGGCATTCGGTTTTCAAAGAAATCCATTAAGGAGAACTCCTGTTCCACGTCCGGATGTGATTGCCCTATCCCCTTTTCCCGACACGTGCCACCGAAAAGTACGACATATTCCTTGCAAAACTAATGAATTGTGAATATTTTTACAAGTTGGATCCGTCATTGGTTCCGGAAAGAGAAGGTTTTTGATTGGTTTGAACCACGAAAGGGCATTTCAAGCAGAACAGTTTATTGATTATAAACAGATGTCGATATGAACATATTCCTGAAAATTTTGTCTTCGGCGGCCGCGGTCGCTCTGTCATTCAATTGTGCCGCCTCAGCGCAGGAAGCCCCTAAGAAATGGGCTGTGGTTGAGTTTTCCGCCAACTTTATGCGCGAGGCACCGGACTACGCCGCCGAGCTTGGAGACCAGGCGTTGATGGGGACGGTGGTCGAGGTCCTGGATAAGTCAAGCTACTGGGTCAAGATAAAGAGTCCGGAGCCTTACACGGCCTGGGTCAACGAGATGGGGCTTGTGCCGATGAGCGAGGAAGAGCTTCAGGACTACCTTGAGGCTCCGAAATACATCTGCACAGCGGCTTTCTCACACATTTACGAGGAGCCTTCGACGGATTCCAGGATTGTCTCCGATTTCGTGCTCGGAGACATCGTGAGAATCATGTACAGTGTCAGGACGCATGCCGGAGGACGTTACAAAGGCTATGAGGAGGGGCAGGCGGTTCTGAAGAAGAAGTTTGTCGGAGTCGTGCTGCCGTCAGGCAAGACCGGTTATGTTCCCGCTAAAGATGTCGCGGTGTTCTACAAATGGGCCAAAGACCGCAAGGACAGAACCACGGCCGGGAATGATTTCAGGCAGGATCTTCTGACCACGGGTTACAGGTTCCTCGGCGTACCGTACATGTGGGGCGGCACGTCCATCAAGAACGTGGACTGCAGCGGATTCACCCGCAGCGTATATTTCGCCAACGGAGTGCTCCTTCCGCGCAACGCCTCCCAACAGGCAAGGATCGGAGAGGATGTGGGAATATTCAAGGACAACGGGGATGTTGACTGGAGCGGTCTGCTTCCTGGCGACCTTCTGTTCTGGGGCAAGGCCGCGACCGACACCACCAGGGAGCGGATCACGCACGTGGGGATGTACATCGGTGACGGCAAGTTCATCCACTCCGCCCAGGTCGTGCGTGTCAACTCATTGGATTCCAGCGCTGCCGATTTCTACAACCGCAAGCCTGTCCGCGCCCGCCGCATCGTCGGCCACATAGACGCTGATGGCTCCGGAATCATCTCCACCTTACGCCCGTTCTACTTTCCGCGGAATTAGTGCGGTCACAGCCCGTAAGCGACACCCGCATTGTCGGTCACATAGACGCCAATGGCTCCGGAATCATCTCCACCTTACGCAGCCCGTTGATTCAGCAAGTTCATCACCTGTTAATCAACTCGTCTCTAGGCTCGTTGAATTAACAAGCGACATTCAACGGCAATTTCATTTTCCGCAAATCGTGGCAATCTATGCTCAACAGGTCTCATATCTCATCCCAGAATATGTATGGTGGGCGAACTCTTTTTACGATACATATTAATAAATTACGGATTTCTGGTCTCCCCAAATGGATGGCAGGGCCTCATAACGCGCTGACCTTCAAGCCATGGGGCACCACACTCCAAGTTCCAACCAATTATGGACTCCTGGCCTCTTAAAATGACCAGCAGGACTTCAGATCTTTCTAAACGCCAGACAATTAAGTGCACGGTTATCATTTTCTACCGTAGCGCCATCTTGAGTAGAGTCCCAAACCAAGTGCTACATAGCGACCTTAGCCGTTTCCAACCAAAAGACCGTAGCGCCATCTTGAGTGGAGTCCCAAACCAAGCCCCAACCGTTGCACTACCTTGAAGGGAGATCCATTCCGAGGAACTTCAGGGCCTGCCACTCATCGGCCATCGTGTCACGGACCAGAATCCGCATAAGGACGTTTTTCTCCTTGATGGGCAGTAGGATGACATCCTTGGCCCTGGTGACGTAGTCATACCTGACAACATAATTCATCATCTGACCGTAGGAGGTGTCCGGATTATGATGCCGTTCCTCCCTGATGTCATATTCACTGCCGGTGTTGGAGTTGATGGCAAGCAACATCTTTTCCGGACTTCCATAATAGGAAGAGAGCCTGTCATATTCAATAACATTATAGGTAATGACAATGAAATCGATAAGTTGGTTTTTCTCTTCAGGTGATAGGCCATCAAACATCCTGTGAAGTTGAGGGTACCTCAGGTAGCTGCCCCGTGAACAACATCCTTCAATCTCCTTGAGGTTTTTACGCATCTTGGTCGAGGCCACTCTACGCGACAGCTTTTCCGAAAACGGATGATCGGAAAACGCGTAGGCCAGAAAGTTCCATCGCCACTTGATCGCCTCCTGATGGATATTCCTCTCAACCGGATTGTTATAAAGGTAGGCAATGCTGGTCCTTATCTTTTTGTTTCCGATTTTCGGAGCGCTTCCGAATGGAGACTGGAACAGATGGCCAATGTTCGGGATCGTGACGCTTACAGAACCGGAAGTGATGTTCCTATCCGACACAAAGCCCTCAACCCCCCGCTTCAAGTCACCGTAATATTCATAGGAGAACGTCATATTCACCATTCTTTCGAACCCGCTGAGCGTAGGTAAATCCGGAGCCTCAACCAATTGATGAATATGATCGTACATCTCGCACAGACCCAGAACTGTCACTCCGTACCGTTTGGCGCAGGTGCAGAACACAGTGAAATAAACCAGACAATCCTCCAGACTGTAAAATATCACAGAACCGTTCTGTGACCGTTGATAAATGTGGTTCGGTGAACCGGACAGAAACTTTCGACGCCTCATAGCCTTCCCCTCTTTAAAAGTTTTACATAGTTAACCCACATCATTCTTTCAGGTGGACTGGTTGATTCCAGACCAGAGAACGATGCTTCACAAATATGGGAAATTAATCTATGATTAGCAAGAGTGTGGACCGTAAAACATCATGGGTTCGTTACTTATAAATTACTGGTAGTCAATTCCAGAGAGCAGAACTTCATAATGCACTGACCTTCAACCTGTGGAACGTCACACACTCTGTTCCAATCAATTGTGGATCTCTGGTCTCCTAAAATAGAGGGCAGGATCTCATAAAGTACTGAGACTCAAGCCGTGGAGCTTCACGTTCTCTGTTCCAACCAATTATGGATTTCTGGCCTTCCAAAATGACTGGCAGGATCTCATAAAGTTCTGAGACTCAAGCCGTGGAGCTTCACGTTCTCTGTTCCAACCAATTATGGATTCCTGGCCTCTTGAAATGACCGGCAGGATTTCAGATCTCACTAAACACCAGACAGTTAAGGTACGTTCACTGTCAGGTCACTGAGATCGGGCTATGAGGGCGGATCAGTTGTCGGCGGCGAGGAGGGTGATTATGCGGTCGATCAGGGGGTCGATGCGGGAGGCGGGGGCGAGGGAGTTGTTGGTCATTATGGAGAAGATGATGGTGTCGGACTTGGAGCCGGTGGAGGGTTCGATGTAGCCGCTGAAGCAACGGACACCGTTCATCGAGCCGCTCTTCAGGTGGACACGGGACTTGACGGTGGCCGGGGCATCCTTCAGGCGGGATTCATAATGACGGTTTCCTGGCTGGCCTATGGTCTGGATGTAGTCAGCGAAGGACGGACTGTCCATCATAGCGGAAAGGAAACGCACAAAGAAGGACGGGGAGATGTAGTTGTGGCGGGCGAGGCCGCTACCGTCAACTATACGGACGTCATCGGCGCTGACACCGATGTTCTTCATCACCTCATTCACAGCCACATAAGAGGAATCGTAGGAGGCGGAATGATGAAACCTCCGGCCAAGGGTCCGGAAAAGGGTCTCGGCGTAGAAGTTGTCGCTTTTCAGGTTCGTCTCACGGGCTATGCGCTTAAGGGACGGGGAATATGTCTGACCGAGCATATTCAGGTCATCCACTCTGGAGGCGTAGGGGGCATATTCATTGGAAGAGAGGTTGGAGCGGACGCGGCCGAGACGGATGTCGGCGGGGCCTTCGGAGACGGGTACTCCATTGGATTTCAGATATTCACAGAAATAATGGGCGCAGGTGTAGGCTCCGAACTTGTTGCTGAACTCCTCGGTTTTGGGCTTGCGGTCGATGGCGAACGAGCCGCGGATCTCGGCGTAAGGAAGGAATTCGGAATTGAAAAGGTAGAGCTGGTCGCCGGTGCCGGCGGGAGCGGTTCTGCAGGGATATTCATACCTCATCCACGGGGTGTTCGGGAAGGAGACCGTGACATTGACGGGTGAGCCGACGGACGGGCCGGCGCTCACGCGGAAGTCTTGGGCGTTCTCGTAGAAGCAGAGGCCGTTGCCGCCGGCTCCGTAGGCTGTGCCGATGTCCTGGTAGCTCCATGTGTCGTGCTCGATCGGGCCGTCGAAATAGCGGCCGTCGCCGATCACCTTGCCGTTGATTTTCTTGATTCCGGCCTTGTCCAGGAACGATTTCCACTGGGCGAAAAGTTTGGCGCGGGGGATGGCGATCGAGTCTTTCGAGGCTATGGTCGGGTCACCGCCGCCCACTATATATAGGTCGCCGTCAAGGATTCCGTCCTTGATGGATCCGCTGTAACCGATGCGAGTGACGTACTTGAAGTCGGGACCGAGGCGATGGATGGCCAGGCCGGTGGTTATCAACTTCATCGTCGAGGCGGGGACCATCCTCTGGCCGCTGTTCCAGGAGGCGAGGGTGTCGCCGCCTTCGGTCAGGGCAAGGACCCCGAGGACGGAGGATTTCAGGGATTCGCTTCGGGAGATTGACTCGACATATCTCTGGGCTTTGGTCTTGGATCGCGCCTTGTTTGTGGAATGCAGTTGCGGGGAGGAGGCCACTTCGACAGGCTCAGTGACCGTGACGGGTAGGGACGCAGGTCCTTCAACAGGCTCAGTGACCGTGACGGGTAGGGACGCAGGTCCTTCGACAGGCTCAGTGACCGTGACAGGTAGGGACGCAGGTCCTTCGACAAGCTCAGTGACCGTGACAGGTAGGGATGCGGACTCTTCGACAGGCTCAGTGTCCAAGGGGGCGGAATCGATGCTCAAAGGGGTGACCAAGGAAGCGGATGGTCCCTGAGCTTGCCGAAGGGCCACGGCGGAAGGGGCGATGGCGACCGACATCACCAAAGCGCAAACACAAGAATTTATGAATATTCCGAATCTCATAACAGTTGTCTTTTTGAATTTCAAGCCGTTCCAAGGCCCACGGATGAAAACAAGGAACGGCAAGAGTACAAAAATAGTGTTTTATTGCTAAATTTGCAGCGTGTAAAACCGCTTATGCGGAACTAACTTGAATCAAATTGTCATTGAATATGAAAAAATGCGTCCTTGTGTCCGGCGGTGCCGGATTTATCGGAAGCCACGTCACCGTGGAACTTATCGAGGCCGGCTACGATGTGATCGTGGCCGATAATATGTCCAACTGCGATGAGACCTGCTACGAGGGAGTCAAGAAGATCACCGGAATGGAGGATATTCCTTTCGTGAAGATGGATTTCTGCGATCCTGTGGCGACAGAGTTGCTGTTCACGGCCAACCGGATTGACGCCGTGATTCATTTCGCCGGCTTCAAGGCCGTTGGAGAGTCCGTCAGCGAGCCGCTGAAATATTACCGGAACAACCTGGAATCATTTATGAATGTCATCGAGACCGCAAGGAAGCACGGATGCGAGAATATTCTGTTCTCATCCTCCGCGACAGTTTACGGCGAGCCTGAGAGACTTCCGGTGACGGAGGAGTCGCCAAGGCAGCCGGCCACCTCCCCTTACGGGAACACAAAGCAGATGTGCGAGGATATTCTTCGGGACTCCGTAAAGGCATATTCAAATGTCAAGGGAATCGCGCTGAGGTACTTCAACCCGGTCGGAGCGCATCCGTCGGCGCTGATCGGCGAACTGCCGCGCGGCGTGCCGAACAACCTGGTGCCGTTCATCACCCAGACCGCCATCGGCAAGCGTGAGTGCCTCTCCGTCTTCGGCAATGACTACCCTACTCCGGACGGAACGTGCCAGAGAGACTTCATCGACATCGTGGACCTGGCGAAGGCGCACGTCTTCGCGGTGCGCAGAATGCTCGACGGCAAGATGAAGAAGGAATATGAGATCTTCAACATCGGTACGGGCAAGCCGCTGTCGGTGATGGAGCTCATCAATGCGTTCGAGAAAGCCAACAACTTGAAGCTGAACTACAAGTTCGCTCCTCGCAGGGCCGGAGACGTTACCGCGATCTGGGCGGATCCTACGCTTGCCAACAACGAGCTTGGCTGGAAAGCGGAGAGGTCAATCGAGGACACGCTGGCCGCGGCCTGGGCTTGGGAGAAGCATCTGGCAGGGAAATAAGTCCGTGGAGGGCAACATTTAGAATCCGCTTTTGATTCGTTTGAAATGTTCTTTGAAGTGAAAAATCTTCAAACAAACAAATCAAAACAGAGTATTAGGCTTCACGAAAACGAAAAAATGGGGAAGGCCATCCGGTCTTCCCCAAATATTTTTCTGCAAAGAGAACGGTTACTTTGCGGTCGCCTTGATGAGTTCGCTGAGCTTCTGATACATAGCGTCAGTCTTCTCAAGGAGTTCCTTGCGGATTCCGGCATAGTAGGCGGACTTCTTGCCTTCCACCTTTGCGTTCACTTTGTCCCTGAGGTCATTGTAGAGTTTGACAGCCTCGTCGAAGAGTCCGCCCAAAGCCTCATCGTCAGCTTTCTGGTTAAGTGCGCTGAAGAGGGAGCAATCATCGATGAAAGCTCCGATGACATATTCAATGTCCTTCTTGATGTCTCTAAGATTCATATCTCGTTTTGTTTAGACTTAAAACTTGGCGAATATACGCATTTTTTTTCGATTTACGAATATGGAGGCGCAATGCTGAGGGCGGCGAGTAACTTCGACAGGCTCAGTGACCGATGAAGCCGGCTCAGTGACCGATAGGGCTCAGTGACCGAAGGTTATTTGAAGAGACTTCGGACGAGGGCGGGAACGTCAGCCACCTTGACAACCTCGATGCCTTGCGGTTTGAGGTCCAAGGAGGCGAACGAAGAAATGAATATCTTCTTGAAGCCCAGACGGGCGGCTTCACTTACACGGCGGTCGATCTGGGCGACCGGGCGAATCTCGCCGCTGAGTCCGATCTCTCCGGAGAAACAGTTGTCGGAGGGGATGGCGAAATCAAAGTTGGAGGACAGAACAGCCGAGATGACAGCCAGGTCACAGGCCGGATCACTGACCTTGAGCCCGCCCGCCATATTCAGGAAAACATCCTTTTGGGCGAGTTTGAAGCCTGCTCTGCGCTCCAGGACCGCCAGAAGCATATTCAGTCGCCGCACGTCGAATCCGGTGGCGGAGCGCTGCGCCGTGCCATAGACAGCAGAGCTGACAAGCGCCTGAACCTCAAAGAGAAACGGTCTCGTGCCGTCCAGCATCGCGCTGATGGCGGTGCCGCTAAGTCCGGCCTCGTGCATCGGGATGAGCAGCTCGGAAGGGTTGGAGACTTCGCGGAGTCCTTTGCCGGTCATCTCGAAGACAGCCAGCTCGGAAGTCGAGCCGAATCTGTTCTTTATGCTGCGCAGGATTCTGTACGAACCTCGATTGTCACCCTCGAACTGAAGAACCACATCCACAATATGCTCCAGAATCTTCGGACCGGCGATGTAGCCTTCCTTGGTAATATGTCCGATCAGGATGACCGGGATGCCTGTCTCCTTGGCGAAACGCAGAAGGATCGCGGCAACCTCCTTGATCTGGGTCACGGATCCCGGAGTGGAATCAACGGTCTGCGAGAACATTGTCTGGACGGAATCCACAATCATCAGGTCCGGGTTGATCTCACGAGCCTGGGCAACGACATTCTCTATCAACGTCTCACTGTAGATCTGGCAGTTGGAGGCATCTCCGCCCAGACGGTCGGCACGCATCTTGACCTGACGCAGGCTTTCCTCTCCAGTGACGTACAACGTCCTGAGTGACGGGCAACCGAGCGGAATCTGAAGGGAAAGGGTGGACTTGCCGATTCCTGGCTCACCACCGATCAGTACAAGAGAGCCTTCCACGATGCCGCCGCCGAGGATTCTGTCGATTTCCTCATTGTTCAGGGAAAGCCTCGCCTCTGAACGGGAATCAATCTCGTTCAGTTTCTGAGGTTTGCGGCTGGCGCCCGGGACGGTGTCCGCCACGGTTGACTTCCTGGGGCCACCCGTGACGACTTTCTGCTCCACCATCGTGTTCCACTCCCCGCAGGCGGGACAGCGTCCCATCCATTTGGGATATTCATTACCGCAATTGGAACAAAACCAGACTGTTTTCTCTTTCATATTCATCAATATTACATATCGTTCGGTTGGCACTTCGACAGGCTCTGTGGCCAAAGGAAGGTAAATTCAGTTACCGGCAAAGGTAGTGCCTATGCCAAACGTCGGTTGGTGAGTCTGCGAACCACAGGTTCAGTGCCCAGGCGACAAAGCGAGTGTCCGCGACCGAACAATATTCAAAGATAGACATTAGGACGGGGGAAGACAAAAAAAATTGCAGCATCTGGGTTTGGACCCGGACACCGCACAAAATCCCTTTCGGGAATCAACGGCTGAAATTACTCAGCTGTAGCAGTTGAATCGCAGCAAGCGGCGGTTGAGTCGCAGCAAGCGGTTGTTGTGTCAGTTGCAGCCTCAACTGCAGCCTCTGTAGCCTCACCTTCAGCGGCCTCGGCCTTCTTCGCGTTGTTACCGCAAGCAGAAGCAGCTACCATAAGAGCTACAACTGCGAAAGACATAAATACCTTCTTCATAATAATTATAAATAAAAAACTATTGTTACTCTACTCACGTTTTTCTGACCGCAAAAGTACATAGTTTTCTGAAATTTACAATATTTTTTTATAAAAATTTTATCTAAATCGATCTTCTTGGCAACTCACACTTCTCCAAACCGGAGATTTCTCCGCTTACAATATGAAAGCGAAGCGCCAGACGAGGCACGTCTCCAGAGCCTTGGAAGCCGCACGCGCCCGGATTCATAAAGAGAAAACCATTTCTTTTGTCCCTGAATACCTGAGGAATATGCGTGTGCCCACAGACGAATATGTCCGGATGATATGAGTCAAGAAGAGCCTTTGCCCGCAGATCGTACATAGGTTGGTGCGGATTGAAGACCCAATAGCTGCCGCGCCGTAAACCGATGTGGGTCATCAGGATTCTCATGCCCTCACACTCAAAGTTCCGGAAGGCGGGATATTCCTGTCTCACATCAAGTCCGTCGCAATTGCCGTGGACTCCGATCAAAGGCTTGAACGCGGCGATGTCCCGTGCGCACTGAAGCGTGCCGAAGTCTCCGGCGTGCCAGATCTGGTCCACCGGCTCAAGGAACGCCCTCACATCATCAGCGAACACTCCATGAGTGTCGGAAATCAATCCGATGTACATTTTAGTTACAGTTTAATCACAATCTTCTTCTTGTAGAGAATCCACAGAAGGGTGAATATGATGGTGACGAATATGAAGGCCCACAACAGGGAGGTATATTCATTGGCGCCGAAGTAGTGGCCCGGGGCGAAACCGAAGAATCCGTAGCTTTTGGCGATGACTCCGGAGAACACGAACGCCATCAACGCGTTCATGCCCATGGCCTTGAATGGAACGAAAGGTTTCTCATACCCCTTCACGTCAAGCAAGTACGCAAGGAAAGCCAGGGCGAGCATCGCCCAGCCTCCGGCGTAGAAGACGTAGGAGACTGACCAAAGAGGCTTGTTGATCGGAACCCAGATGCTGAGGATCACACCGAGGATCAAGGACAGGCATCCATAGACAAAAGTCCTGTTGACAACCCTGTCAGGGGAACAGTTGGTAGCGGACATATTCTTTTGGGAGGCGTGGATCATCGAGCCGATCAGGTAGCCGAGAAGGCAGGAGCAGGCCGCGGTCATGGAGCCGAGGACACCCTCCGGGTCGAAATCGGTCCCGTTGTAGCCGTGGTAGCAATGGTTGCCGCCGACCAGCCAGGTGTCGATTCTCATCGAGACATTGCCTTCGAGGGAGAACGCGCCGGGCTCACGGCCGAAGATCAGTAATATTCCCGTGTAAGTCACGCAAAGCGTCGCGATCGCGGCCAGAATCTTCTTTGGCTTTTTAAGCCACAGGGCAAGGCAGCCGGCGATGGCATACGCCATACCTATTCGTTGGAGAACCCCGAATATTCGTTTATGCTGAAGCCAGTAGAGGTAGTTCTGGCCGAAGGACCAGGTCTCGTCGTGGAGCGAGGTCGGGAAGAACGGGTACAGGTTCAGCGCGAAGCCGACCAGAAAGATCAGCGCGCCCCTTTTCAACACCTTCAGATAAGCCTTGGCGGTCGTTTTCTCGTACTTTGAGAAAGAGAACGCCATCGCGCATCCCATACAAAAGATGAAGAACGGGTACACAAGATCCGTCGGGGTGCAACCGTCCCAACCGGCGTGCCTGAGCGGCGGGAATATGTGCGCCCACGTGCCCGGATTGTTGACGATGCACATAAAAGCGACTGTCAGTCCTCTAAGGACATCCAATGATTCGTAACGTTTTTTCATAGGCGCAAAGTTACTCTTTATTATTCAATGTTGTATCTTTGCAGTATGGAGATTTTCTATGCTAACGAAATAAATGGCGGACTCGCTCTTCTGGACGCGGACGAGAGCGCGCATTGCGTGAGGGTGCTCCGGCATCGTGTCGGGGACGAGGTCACCGTTGTGGACGGCATCGGGAATATGTACCGTTGCCGCCTGAGCGACGATTCGCCCAAAGGAGCCGCGGCGGAGATCCTGGAAACCGTTCCCGGATGGGGTGGGCATTCATATTCATTGAATATGGCGGTGTGCCCGACGAAGAACAACGATCGCTTCGAGTGGTTCGTGGAGAAGGCCACGGAGCTTGGCGTGGACGTGGTCTCGCCAGTCATCGGGGAGCGTTCCGAGCGGAAGGCGTTCAAGGCGGAAAGGTCCCGCAAGATCGCGCTTTCGGCGATGAAGCAGAGCCTGAAGGCGAAACTGCCGCTGGTGGAGGAACCGGTCTCCGTACGGGATTTCATCCTGGGACATTCCGGGGATTCCGGTGTCAAGATGATCTGTTACTGTTTTGAGGGTGAGACTTTAAGGCGATCAATCAAGGATGTGCTGGAAGGGCTCCCATCTGATTCGGCGGTCACGGTGCTGATCGGCCCCGAGGGGGATTTCTCTCCGGAAGAGGCACGTCTGGCCGTCGGGCACGGTTTCGTGCCGGTCCACCTCGGGCCAAGCCGGCTGCGCACAGAGACGGCGGCAGTGACGGCGGTGACGGCCTGCTACCTGCACTTTATGGAATAATTTTATGAATATGCAAAAGAAGACTATAGATGAGATCCTTAACGAGACGTTGAAGGTTCTTAGAGACGGAGGAGTCATCCTCTACCCTACCGACACGGTCTGGGGATTAGGTTGCGATGCGACCAATCCTGAGGCTGTCGCAAAGATTTACGAGATCAAGCATCGTTCGGACAGCAAGTCGCTCGTACTGCTGGCCAGCAGTCTGGATCAGATAGCGTTATACGTAAATGAGATTCCACCGATGGCCATAGATCTGGTCGAGGTGAACGATCGGCCGATGACGTTGATCTACCCAGGGGCGAAAACCTACCCGGCACCGGAAGAGGGAGAGCCTTGGAAGGCTGACCGCTACCACTTGGCGCACAACACCGTGGCTGCGGACGGCACTGTCGGGATCCGCATCCCGATGATGGAGTTCTGCCAGCAGCTCACCTACAAGCTCGGCAGGCCTATCGTCTCCACCTCCGCCAACATCTCCGGTGAGCCTACACCGAAGAAATTCGCCGACATCTCCGACGAGATCAAAAACGCGGTTGACTACACCGTTGATCCCCGTCTCGAAGCCGGGGCCACCGGTCTCGCCTCCCAGATCATCAAGATCGGCCTCGACGGCGAGGTTGAGATCATCCGGGCGTGATTAGTAATTCATTACAAATTAGATATTTACCGAATCCTGCCATTCTGCACAGACTGGCAGGATTTCATAAAACGCTACTAATCAATGCGTAACGCTCCCCAATGCCCCTCAGGGGCTGTCGCAAAGCGACTGGGGTTGGATTATCTCCACAAAAAAAGTCGGAGCAGCGAATGCTGTTCCGACTTTTTCGTGTGGAGATATAGAGATTCGAACTCTAGACCCCCTGCTTGCAAAGCAGGTGCTCTACCAACTGAGCTATACCCCCGGACTATTCCAGAAAGCTCTGGATTAGTAGGCCCTGGCAGAGTTGAACTGCCGACCTCTACATTATCAGTGTAGCGCTCTAACCAACTGAGCTATAGGACTAAGTTCAACCTAGTCTGTTTAATTAGACCCGGCTTCTTACTTTCTCTCTTCCGTATCATTACGGAATCATATCTTGAATAAACAACACCAGCAGTACAAGAACAAAAACCTTATCGATCTTTCGTCCTCTCCAGAAAGGAGGTGTTCCAGCCGCACCTTCCGGTACGGCTACCTTGTTACG
>ENA-OYYX01000160-OYYX01000160.1-human-gut-metagenome-genome-assembly--contig:-NODE-160-length-28639-cov-15.359782_pt1 | contig 28639 bp, 24 predicted proteins | sample MGYA00244070_ERZ653464 | MGnify/ENA primary metagenome ERZ653464 (study PRJEB26926, sample SAMN06165152) | human gut metagenome | biome: ENVO:00009003; feature: ENVO:2100002; material: ENVO:00002003...
CTTTTCAGACTTACAAAACTATATGCTTAATCCCCTAGATATATCGGGTGAGCCCAACAAACACCCCAAAATATTGACAGAAGTCAAATACCATGGCACTGAATGGCAAAAAGTGCCACCATCTTGACATGTATCAAAAAATCGCACGTTTTCATATCTTTGTCATGTCTTTGTGACGGATATTCAATAAAATGGCATTACCTTTGCACTCGAAAAGGTAAGATTGTTTTAAAGGATAATGTTAAACCGAGGCTCAAAGGGAGCCTCCTAAAAAGAAAGGAAAAGACTATGATTACAGTAATGATTTTATTGGTTGTAGGTGCTATGGTAGCACAGGCAATCCATGTAAACAACAAAATGGAAATGGGCAAGTAAAATCTCACACACAATTGAGCCCGCAGTATTAACACAAAAAAGAAAGAAAGGATAACAATTATGAAAACAAAGATTATGAATTTGGTAAAGTGTATCGTTGCAAACTATATGTCAGCCATGAACAACTATGGCGAGGCATTGCTCAGAGGCAAAGGTTTGAACTGCGCATAAAGAGAGAAAATACAGAGTAAATAACAAATAAAGAGAGAGGCGTGCAAGTAGCAAAATACTTGTGCGCCTTTTTTTTCGGCAAATAATCTGCCAAACATTTGCTTCTTTCCTGTAGAATGATTAACTTTGCAGACATTATGAGAATAGACATCATTACAGTATTACCCGAAATGCTGGAGGGATTTTTCGGAGAATCCATCCTGGCCCGTGCACAGAAAAAAGGACTGGCAGAGATTCATCTGCACAACCTGAGAGACTATACACTCGACAAATGGAAACGTGTAGACGACTATCCATACGGTGGAAGCGCCGGCATGGTGATGCAGTGTGAACCTATCGATCGTTGCATCTCTGCCCTGAAGGCTGAACGCGACTACGATGATGTCATCTACGTGTCGCCTGATGGAGAGACCTTCAACCAGAAGATAGCCAACGAGATGTCGATGCAAGGCAATCTCATCATTCTGTGTGGACATTATAAAGGTATCGACCAGCGAGTGCGCGACCACCTCATCACCAGAGAGATCTCCGTGGGCGACTATGTGCTGACAGGAGGCGAACTGGCAGCTGCCATCATATCTGATGCCGTGATACGACTCATACCAGGTGTGATCAGCGACGAGCAGAGTGCACTGTCTGACTGTTTCCAGGACGACATCCTCGCTGCACCCATCTATACCCGACCTGCCGACTACAAGGGATGGAAAGTACCCGAGATCCTCTTGAGCGGAAACGAGGCAAAGGTAAGACAATGGGAATTCGACCAGGCCATGGAGCGTACCAGACGACTGCGCCCCGACCTGTTGGGAGAAGAATAGAGAAAATCAACATAAATTATTAACTATTAAACCAATTTTATTATGGCTAATTATGCAGAAAAACCCCAGATGGGATTTATTAAGGCATGCTCGACAGCATGCAAGAAAATCGTAACATTCAAAGGCAGAGCACGCCGCTCAGAGTTTTGGTGGGCCGTATTAGGTATATTCATCTTCAACCTCATCACCTCTCCACTTGGCTACATGGGAGTTATAGGTGTCATCCTATCCAACCTCCTTAGCCTTGTCATTACCATTTTATCCTTATCACTGACTTTCCGCCGTCTGCATGACACAGGTCGTAGCGGATGGTTTGTTGGCATACCCTTCATTATCAGCATGATTGGTCTTGTTGCCATTATCTATAGCATTCTCAGCATGGGTATCAATATCTTTGAACTGATAGAAACTCCTGACATGCTGAGCCAGGAAATCATTGAAAACATGAACAACAGCAGCTCTATGAACATTATGGCAGGTACGTTCCTGTTTTTCATCAGCGGACTGCTAAGTATCGTAGTATTCGTCTTCTGCTGTATGGATTCAAAACCAGGAACCAACAAGTACGGCGAAAGCCCCAAGTATGTAGAAGAGGTATAAACAATAGAACTTTCACAAGTACCATAAAAAAACAAGCATATCAAAGATGCTCCTTACAGAAGGCTTCGCCCAGAGCGAAGCCTTCTTCGTACAGGCGCTCCAGCTTGTCGGTATCCTTTTCGATACGACCCACTTCCAACGGCCGCAAAGGACGTATGCAGGTTATCTTGCCCGCAGCTTCCAGGTCGTCTATCAGCTGTATCTGCTCATTATAAGCCTTATGACGATGGCTCAACGCCACACGCAGACGCGGATAGTTCTTATATAAATAAGGTATCTTTCTGTCCTTCCCGTCATCACGCCATCCTTTGTTGCGCGTCACCACCACCACATTGTGCTCATATCCCTTCTCTATGGCACGCAGTACCGGAATACTGTCGGCTATACCACCATCCAGCATCGGGATGCCATCCACCCATACTATCTTGCTCACATAAGGCAGACTGCTGGAGGCACGTACAATGTCGAGCGCACGCTGTCGGTCATGATTCTCTGACATATACATGGCCTTTCCTGTCAGACAGTTGGTGGTAACCATCTCAAAACGGTCAGCATACTTGAAGTAGGTATCAAAATCAAAGGGCAACAGTTGATTGGGAAACTTGTCGTAAAGCAATTTCCTGTCGAAGATACAGCCCTGAGTCACCAGATGGTGCAGGCCAATATACTGATAGCGGGCCAAATAATCAATATTGGAAATACGTGCACGACGTGGCTGACGGCTCATATACGACATACCATTACAAGCCCCTGCCGACACTGCCACCGTGTAGGGGAAATACAAATCATACTTCATGAAGGCATCCAGCACACCACTGGTAAACACACCACGCATACCGCCGCCTTCCAACACCAAACCTGCACTAAGTCTTAAGTTCATAACCTACTATCCGTTTCTATTTTTTATCCGTTTTGCAACAAAATGTAGTCCGAATCTATTAATATTTTATAAATTCACACTAAATATACACTTTTGATTGCAAAGATAAGCATTTTTAGGGAAATAATTACTAACTTTGCAGCAAATTAAAGTAAAATTCTAAAATATGTTTAGCAAGGATACTTATATCAAGCGCCGCAAAGAGTTGAAAGAACTGGTCGGAAGCGGCGTCATCATTATTTTTGGCAACAACGAATCGCCTTGCAATTTCCCTAATAACGGGTATGCACCTTTTCGACAAGACTCTTCGTTCCTGTATTACTTCGGACAAAACCGAGACGGATTGGTTGGTGTGATAGATGTAGACAATGACATCGAGACACTCATTGGCGACGACATAGACATTGAAGACATCGTTTGGTACGGAAGCGTAGACAGTGTGCACGATATGGCTGAACAAGTGGGAATCCAGAACACGGCTCCAATGAAGTCGCTGAAGACCATCTGCAACAACGCCATGTCGAAGAAGCGCAAGATACACTTCCTCCCTCCTTACAGATGGGACATCAAGTTGCAGATATTCGATCTGCTCGGCATTCATCCCAACCAGCAGAAAGAGGAAGCATCGCTTACTCTCATTCAGGCTGTAGTGAAGATGAGATCTACCAAGTCGGCAGAAGAGATTGAGGAACTGGAACGTGCTGCTGTCATCGGTTACAAGATGCACACCACAGCCATGCGACTTACCCGTCCGGGGCTGACAGAGAAATATGTAGCAGGACAGGTCGACGGCATTGCCAACTCGTATGGCGCCATGGTCAGTTTCCCAACCATCTTTACCCAGCACGGTGAAATCATGCATGGCAATCCATCCATGAACATACTTCAGGAAGGCCGCTTGGCTCTTTGCGATGCAGGTGCAGAAACCATCAACAACTATTGTTCTGACAATACACGCACCATGCCTGTAAGCGGTAAGTTCACACAGCGCCAGCTGGAGATCTACTCTATCGTGGAAGCCTGTCATGACTATACACTCGAGGTTGCCAAGCCTGGCGTAAAATATGCAGACGTACACTTTGCAGTATGCCGACTGATGTTTGATAAACTGAAGGAACTGGGACTTGCCAAGGGCGATACCGAAGAGGCAGTAAGAGCCGGAGCTCATGCCATGTTCCTGCCCCACGGCTTAGGTCACATGATGGGTATGGATGTACACGACATGGAGAATCTTGACCAAATAAACGTAGGCTTCGACGAGGAGGTTCGTCCTAACCTGGAACAGTTTGGTACCAACTGTCTGCGCATGGGACGACGCCTGCAGGAAGGCTTTGTCGTAACAGACGAACCGGGCATATACTTTATTCCAGCACTCATCGACGACTGGAAGGCAAAGGGGCACTGCGCAGAGTTCCTCAACTTCGACAAGTTGGAAACATACAAGGACTTCGGAGGAATCCGCATCGAGGACGATGTGCTCATCACCAAGGATGGCTGCCGATTTATCGGTAAAGACCGAATCCCCTACCACCCTAAAGATGTGGAGGAGTTCATGGGCAAAGAGTAAGAAGTTCTCAGATGCCCCAACCTACAGAGAAAGAATACAACATTATTAATAATTTAAAAAGAGAAAAGTTAATGAAGAAGACATTGATTGTCGCTGCCATGATGGCTTTGGTTGCCACAGGTGCAAGCGCAAAGACAGCGAAGGACTCAGCTGCCATCGCTAAGAACAAGCCTGTATTTACAGTGGTAAAGCAGAACCCTATTACAAGCATCAAGGATCAGAACCGTAGCGGTACGTGCTGGGCATACTCTACCCTCAGTTTCTTTGAGAGCGAGATTCTGAAAAAGACAGGCAAGACATACGACCTCAGCGAGATGTACGTAGCCAACAAGACTTATATGGATCGTGCCACTATGGCAGTCCGTATGCACGGAGACGTTAGTTTCTCAGAGGGTGGCAGCGCCTACGATGTACTCTATGCTTTGCAGCACTATGGCATCGTTCCTGAGAATGCCATGCCTGCACCAGGCACATTGACCGGTGACTCACTTGCCAACTTCGGCGAGTTCTTCAACGTCATGACTCCTTACGTAGAGGCTGTAGCCAAGAGCAAGGCCAAGAAGATTTCTACTGCATGGAAGAGCGGCTTGCAGGGCATCATCGACTCTTATATCGGCGAAACTCCAGAGAAGTTCACATACGAGGGCAAGCAGTACACTCCTGAGACTTTCTGCAAGAGCCTCGGCATCAATCTTGACGATTATGTTTCCATCACCAGCTATACTCACCACCCAATGTGGAGCAAGTTTGCTGTTGAGGTACAGGACAACTGGCGCTGGCCTTTGAGCTACAACGTGCCTATGGAAGACCTCTGCAAGATCATCGACAACGCCGTTAATAATGGTTACACTGTAGCATGGGGTGGCGACGTGACCGAAGATGGTTTCACACGCAAGGGCTTAGGTATCGCCTACGATATTAAGAAGGTACGCTCTATGGCTGGCACCGATGCCGACCGCTGGTTCAAGCTCTCAAAGAGCGAGAAGAACGTAAAGCTTGACTCACTCGGCGTGAATGCTCCTGAAATCGTTCCTACACAGAAGATGCGTCAGGATGCTTTCGACAACTGGGAGACTACCGACGACCACGGCATGCACATCTATGGTATCGCCAAGGATCAGAACGGTAAAGAGTACTATATGGTAAAGAACTCTTGGGGCGAGTATGGCGACTACAAGGGAACCTGGTACATGACCAAGGCTTTCGTAGCTTACAAGACCATGGATTTCATGGTTAACAAGAATGCCATTCCTAAGGATATCCGCAAAAAGCTCGGCATCTAAAAACAATCAACAAACATACCGTAAGGGACTGCAAAAATACTTTGCAGCCCCTTATTTTATTATTTTCATCTAAAACATTTCTTATTGTCATAATATTTTCGTAACTTTACAGCCAGAAAATAAAAAACAATAAAATGCATTTTAAATGGAATTATGAAGCACCGACACCAGAACAGCAAAAAACGGCTAAAGAATTAGGCGACAAGCTCAATGTCAGCCCTATCCTTGGTCAGCTTCTTATCCAGCGAGGCATCACCACAGAATCGGCTGCAAAGAGATTCTTCAGACCACAGCTGGCCGACCTCATCAATCCCTTCCTGATGAAGGATATGGATGTGGCTGTCGACCGACTGAATGATGCCATGGGACGGAAGGAACGCATCTTGGTCTATGGAGACTACGATGTAGACGGATGCACGGCTGTTGCCTTGGTATACAAGTTTCTGCAGCAGTTCTATTCCAATATAGAATACTACATACCCGATCGGTACGACGAGGGGTATGGAGTAAGCAAGAAGGGAATAGACTATGCCCACGAAACAGGTGTCAAACTGATTATTATCCTCGACTGCGGCATCAAGGCAGTCAAGGAAATAGAGTATGCCAAGACTCTTGGCATCGATTTCATTATCTGTGATCACCACGTGCCCGACGAGGTGATGCCACCGGCCGTGGCCATACTCAACCCCAAGCAACCAGACGACCCTTTCCCATTCAAGTATCTTTGTGGATGTGGCGTAGGCTTCAAATTCATGCAGGCTTTTGCCAAGGACAACGGAATACCTTTCTCACGACTCATTCCCCTGCTCGATTTCTGTGCCGTCAGCATTGCTGCCGACATCGTACCGGTAGTAGACGAGAACCGCATCCTGGCTTTCCATGGTCTGAAGCTACTCAACTCCAATCCCAGCATAGGCCTGAAATCTATCATCGATATCTGCGGACTCAACGGACGTGAAATATCCATGAGCGATATCGTCTTCAAGATAGGACCACGCATCAACGCCTCCGGACGAATGGAAAACGGCAAACTGAGTGTTGACCTCTTGGTGGAGCGCGATTTTGCCACAGCCCTGCGCATGGCAAAACATATCAATGAATACAACGAACAGCGCAAGGACATCGACAAGCAGATGACCGAAGAAGCCAACGGCATTGTGTCGAGACTGGAAAGCCAGAAGCACAACTCCAGCATCGTCCTCTACGACGAAGGATGGAAGAAAGGCGTGATAGGCATCGTGGCATCACGACTGACCGAAATTTATTTCCGCCCCACCGTGGTACTCACAAAAGAAGGCGACATGGCTACCGGCTCTGCCCGCAGTGTGACAGGATTTGACGTTTACTCTGCCATCAAGAGCTGCCGCGACCTGTTGGTCAATTTTGGCGGACACACCTATGCTGCCGGACTCACATTGAAATGGGAACATGTCAAGGAGTTCAGAAACCGTTTCCAGAAATATGTGGAAGAACACATCTCGCCCGAACAAACCGAGGCTATCCTGAACATAGACGCTGTCGTCGACTTTAAGGATATCACCAAGCACCTCCACAACGACCTGAAGCGCTTCTCACCCTTTGGTCCCTGCAACCAGAAGCCAGTATTCTGCACCCACCGTGTGTACGACTATGGCACAAGCAAGGTGGTGGGACGCGAGCAGGAACACATCAAGTTGGAACTGGTAGACTCCAAGTCGAGCAATGTGGTCAATGGAATTGCCTTTGGACAGAGTGCGTCTGCCCGATACATCAAGAGCAAGCGCAGTTTCGACATAGCATATACCATCGAGGAGAATGTCTTCAAGAAAAATCAGGTACAACTGCAGATAGAAGACATACGACCCAATGAAAACTGAATAGACACAAGATCTCATACCCTATCAACCCATGGATAAATTTCAGGAGATATTACATACTTACTGGGGATTTTCCGACTTCCGTGGCATACAGCGCGATATCATCGAAAGCATTGCCGCCGGAAAGGATACTTTGGGTTTGATGCCTACAGGTGGAGGAAAGTCTATCACGTTTCAGGTTCCTGCACTTGCACAGGAGGGTGTGTGCATCGTCATCACACCTCTGATAGCCTTGATGAAAGACCAGGTACAGCACCTCAAGGAGCGCGGCATACAGGCTGCCGCCATCCATGCCGACAAATCGAGAAGCGAGGTGATACAGATTCTCGAAAACTGTATCTTTGGTGGTATCAAGATTCTGTATGTATCACCCGAACGACTCGCCTCCGAGATTTTCCAAACCAAACTGCGCCATATACCGGTGAGTTTCATCACTGTAGATGAAGCCCACTGTATCAGCCAGTGGGGCTACGATTTCCGTCCTTCCTACCTGAATATTGCCAGCATCAGGGATATGAAACCCAACACCCCTATCCTTGCCCTTACCGCTACGGCTACACCAGACGTTGTCAACGACATACAGGAAAAACTGCATTTCGAGAAGAAGAATGTGTTCAAAATGAGTTTTGAGCGCAAGAACCTGGCATATATCGTACGCACCGTAGGCGACAAGATCAACGAGATGGTGCACATCCTGAGATGCACAGAAGGCTCTGCCATCGTCTATGCCAGAAGCCGGAAACGTACCAAGGAGATTGCCACCCTGCTCAACCAGAATGGCATCAAGAGCACCTTCTATCATGCAGGACTCCTGCCATCAGTAAAAGATGAGCGCCAAAAAGCCTGGCAACAGGACGAGGTGAGAGTCATCGTGGCTACCAATGCCTTCGGTATGGGTATCGACAAACCTGATGTAAGGATGGTTATCCATATCGACTGTCCCGACTCATTGGAAGCATATTTTCAGGAGGCTGGACGCGCTGGCCGAGACGGCAATAAGGCTTATGCCGTATTGCTCTACGACCCCAGCGATGAGCGAAAACTCAGGAAACGCATCGACGACACATTCCCGCCAAAAGACCTGATCAGGGATGTATACGAGCATCTGGCATACTTCTTCCAGATAGGCGTTGGCAGCGGAAAAGGAAAGACATTCGAGTTCAATATAGAAAAGTTCAGCTATATCTACAAGTTTTTTCCTGTCAGGGTGGACTCTGCACTCAGAATTCTGGAACGTAGTGGCTACATACACTACGAGGACAATCCCGACGGAAAGGCACGTCTCATGTTCTGCCTGAACAGAAACGATCTGTATTTGCTCGACAACCTCTCTCCCAAAGAGGAGGCCATTGTGACGGCTCTGCTGCGTACCTACGGCGGACTGTTCACCGACTTCGTATATATCGATGAGAGCCTGATAGCCCATCAGGCTGATACCAGCACAGAACAGGTATATGTCGTTCTCAAGAACTTTGCAGCACGCCATATCGTCAAGTTCGTGCCAAGGCGCAAGACTCCTTATATCACATACACAAGAGACAGAATAGATGGCGAGAAGGTTCTCATACCACAAGAAGTATGGGAACAGAGACGCGAGCAATACGTACGGCGAATAGAAGGAATCCTGCACTATGCACAGGAAGATTACATCTGTCGTTCCAGACAGTTGCTGGCATACTTTGGCGAGGCAAGCCGCGAGGACTGCCACCAGTGTGATGTCTGCCTGGAACAATACACCAGCAACAAAACAAGAAAACAGGAATTCGAGAAAGCCAAGCTGGCCATACGCCAGCTACTTGGCGACCACAAACCGCACTTCATCACCGAACTGCGCAACATCCTGCTTCCTTCCGAATACGTGGATGAAGCATTGGAATACTTAGTGGGTGAAAATCAAATCCATATCGACGGATCGTATATCTCTTCTGACATAGCAAAATCCTGAGCAACTTTTTGTTGCTCAGGTACTTATAAAGAAAAACATAAAATCAAAGTATTGCATTTCGATTGTCTATCTTGTCGCATCATACATAGACAAGTAAGCTGAGGATGGGTGATGTGGAGTCACCTCATCCTTTTGTCTTTTATAGCCTATGCTACTTTTCTTCCCTATTTTCCAAGAGACTTGAACATCCTGGTGATGCACTTTTTCTTCTGTTCCATGTTCGGGTGAACATAGAGATTAAGGGTTGTTGTGATGTTGGCATGACCGAGCAGTACGCTTACTGTCTTGTAGTCGCAGTTGCTTTCAATGCAGCGTGTCGCAAAGCTGTGGCGCAGTCCGTGATACTTTAGTCGAGGAATGTCGAGACGCGCCATCAACCGATGATAATAGTTGCGGTAGGTACGTGGCTCTGTGGGCTTTTCTTCATTGGTCAGCACATAGAAGTCTGTGTTTACCACCTTTTTCAGAGGTTTCACCATCGCAAGCAGTTCCTTGTTCATCGGTATCTCACGGCATGAGTTCTTGGTCTTGGGTGTATTGAAGACCAACTCCGTGTGCTTGTATTCGCCCTCCACAATGTAGATGCGTTCAATGGTGCGGTTCACGGTAATTGTGCCGTTGTCGGTGTTGATGTCCGACCATTTTAAACCGCAAATCTCTCCAATACGCAAGCCTGTGGTCAGACTTATATAGATGCCGAGGTTGCGGAATGTGAAGTTCTGTTTGATGAAATCGAGGATCTTTTTATGGTGTGCCACCGTCAGCACCTCAATTTTCTTGTTGGTCTCTGTCGTAGGGTACTTGATGTCCCACTCGCAATAGTTCATCCACTCATTCTTTACTCCGAACTTCATCACCATTTTCAGGACAATAAGGATGTCCTTCACGGTCTTAATGCTTAGACCGCCATTGAGTTTCTGCAAAACGAACTCCTGCACAAGTTTCTCACTCAGAGCCTCACAATCGCCAAACGATGGCAGAATGTGGTTCTCCAGAATTAACACATAAGCAGCGTATGTGGACTGCTTTACGTAGCGTTGCTTGTCACTTTTCCAAGCCAACGCAATTTCTCTAATTGTTTTTGTTGTCATTGTAATCCTTAATTTTGAAGGTCTATATAATAATTAGAGAAAAGAAAGCCATTTAGTCCCAAATCTCAGATTTCCTGAGTTTCAGGGGGAGTGGAAAAAGACAACGATTGGAGACATCGCAGATTTGTACAAAGGTACTGGTATATCCAAAGACCAACTATCTGATGATGGTGAGCCTTGTATTTTATATGGAGAGCTTTACACAAAGTACAAATCGGAAACAATAAGAGAAGTCATAAGCAAAACAAACATCGACAATACCAAATTGGTAAGAAGCAAAGCTAATGACGTAATAATACCTTGCTCTGGTGAAACAGCAGAGGATATCGCAACCGCTCGTTGCGTCCTCAATGGCAATATTCTTTTAGGTGGTGATTTGAACATTATACGCTTGCATGGATATGATGGTGCATTCATGAGCTATCAGTTGAATGGCAGACGCAAGTATGACATCGCCAAAGTTGCGCAAGGTGTGTCTGTAGTGCATCTTTATGGCGAACATTTGAAAGGGGTAAAGACCATCAATCCTTGTTTGGAGGAGCAGAAGAAAATAGCCAAACTTTTGTCACTCCTTGACGAGCGTATAGCGACCCAAAACAAAATCATTGACAAGTTGCAGTCCTTAATCAAGGGACTAAGAGTTTGGCTTATACAAATAGAGAATGGCAACATTGTACATCTGGGTGAGATTGCACGAATATATCAGCCTCAAACTATATCTTCAACAGAATTAACGGAAGATGGTTTTCTTGTATATGGCGCAAATGGCATTATTGGTAAATATAAACAATATAACCATAAGACAGAACAAATCTGTATAACTTGCCGTGGTAATACTTGCGGTATGGTAAATTACACCAAACCCATGTCATGGATAACTGGAAATGCGATGGTTATAAACACAGATGAACATCAAAACAAGGTGTGCAAGAGATATTTGTACCATTATCTTTCTGCGTATAACTTCAATAGTATAATTTCAGGGTCAGGACAACCGCAAATTGTACGCACTCCATTAGAACAATTAAAAGTTACATTACCTACCTTTTTAGAACAAAAACAGAAGGCAACGTTTCTTGATAAAATTCAGGGCAAAATCGAAATCTGCAATAAGGCATTAAATCTTTATCTGCAACAAAAGCAGTATCTGCTTCGCCAAATGTTCATATAAACATTTGACGGAGCAAACATTGCTTCTGTAAAGTAAGTTCTGTTAGAATGTTCTGTTCTATCGACAGTTTGTTATCTATTGCAGACAACAACTGAGTATATTGGAGTTGTTCTGTATATGATGGGCAAAAAAACTTGGCTTTGCCATAATCCTTGAAATATATGTGAGGTATAGCCATACCTGTCTTATAAGGTTCAAAGTTAAATACTTTCAGCAGATAGTAAAGGTATTGGAGTGAATAGCCTTCTTTTGCTTGTAATGTATTCAAAGTTCCTGTTGCAGAACATTTGCCTTTAACATAAGAAACTGTTCCTACACCAGAACCATCTTTGATAATATATACGGCTTCACCCTCTGTATTATAATTATCAAGGTAGCCAACGATGCCATTTGCGCCATACACAGGATATGTACCTTGCTCACAAACATCACTTTCTTGCAGGGTTGAAGATTTACATTCCAAGCATTCTGATAAGCGAACATTGGGCTTGTTGTTGCGAACTATATTCTGTGCAATTCCCTTGATTAAGGACTGCAACTTGTCAATGATTTTGTTTTGGGTTGCGATGCGTTCATTTATTGCATCGAAAAGTCGTGCAATTTTACTCTGTTCGTTTGCATTAGGCAGCAACACCTTCGTCTTTCTTACAGATTTCAAAGAAAGATTTTTGATAGTCGTACCAGTAAGCTCTGATGTAAAATAAAACTGGCACTTAGGCATCATCAGGTAATAGAAAATGTAATTTCTATTTATATTGGAAGATACGTTAATATAGCAAGCGCTCTTACCTAACATAATAGACTCATTTTTATACAAAGCGACATTTCCGACAGTTCCATTGATAGATAGAAGTATTGAATAAGAATTTAAAGCAGATGCATTATTTCTTAAAGCCTCTTCCTCTGTTACTTTTTGAGTTGTTGCTGTGATTATAATTCCATATTCGGATATGTTATTGCCATTTACGAAATAGAATGTACCATTATCATCATAGATAGGAGTGGCATGAATACCATCTCCTATTTCAGCTGTTATGTCCTCTAATTTATGTTCCTTCCACTCCCCCTGAAACTCCGGGAATCTGAGATTTGGGACATTGAGTTTCTTATGTTCGTTATTTATTGTCATTGTCATTTTTAATCCTTAATTTTAATTCACCAATATGGCTCAGTTACATGGTTTTATTCGTCCACCAACTTGGTGGACAATTTCTTCCACAACTTGTGGCAGATTTCAAACGTTCTTACTCTTTATCAGAGGCTTTCTGTTTTATTTCAAGCAATGTTCGTTCATTGGCATTGGGGTTGTTACATTATCCACCTTTTGTAATTTTGTACCAGCTTGGTACAAAAAATCAATTTGTGAAGAATAGAACAAATACCATTTGCGTATTTTATTGAGATTTGAGCATTTCATTACCCTTTTTTGAAATTCTTAGTCTCCTTTATATCAGAAAGTGTTGCTTCAATGTCTTCAATTGTAGGCAACTGGCTCTGTATGTTTTCAGGCATGAGCTTAGACAACTGATATTCGGAGATACCTATTGGCTGATTGGTTGATTCAAGGGCATATTGAGCCATCACATTGTTCTTGGTCTTGCAGATAAGCAAACCAATCGTAGGGTTGTCTGTAGGCTTCTTTTTTATATGATTGACAGCACTTACATATACGCCCAACTGTCCCAGATGTTCTGCTTTGAATTTCGTAATCTTCAGCTCAACGACCACATAGCAGCGCAGTTCCAAATGATAGAAAAGCAAGTCGGGATATAACGTATCTTCTCCTACTTGTAGTGGAACTTGACTTCCGACAAAAGCAAAGCCCGTACCCAATTCTAGCAAGAAGCGTGTGACATTTTGGGTAAGTCCTTGTTCCAACTCTCGCTCCCGATACTCACCGTCAAGTGTGAGGAAATCGAAATTATAAGGGTCTTTCAATGTTTGAGCAGCCAATTCGCTTTGAGGATTAGCCAATAGTCTTGTGAAATTATTCACAGCCTTTCCCTGTCGCTCATACAGATTGGTATCAAGAAAATTGAGCAGAACAGCACGGCTCCAACCATTTTCAACAGTCTTTTTCAAATAGAACACGGCACGATTAACGTCCTTGCATTGCGATATGATATACAGATGATGCCCCCAAGGAACGGAGAAGAAAGCCTCCTCGCTTATTTGTGCAACAGGTTGTTGCATATTTACATCGTCTAATTGGGCAACAACTTGTTGCCCATTATCTTCTCCTAATTTGGCAACAGGTTGTTGCCAAATTGTAATTCGCTGATAATAAAACTCATACCATTGGCGAATATACCTTAAATTTCTATAGGAGAAACCTTTCATATCTGGAAACTCCGCCATAAGTTCACGGCTCAATTCTTTGAGCCAGCCATCGCCCCAAGATGCAGATTTCTGCTTTTCGCAAATATCTGCACCCATACGCCAATAAAGGCGAAGCAATTCTGTGTTCACTTTGATTGCCGCCTTTATTTGTGCGCTGCGTATATCTTTTTTCAACTGCGTGACCCAACTTTTGAACTCGCTATTGCTTGCCAATGTCATATTTCCTGCCATATTCTATGTCTTTTTTAATAATTTACCAGGCTGGTAAACAAATTCAATTGTAGGATAAACCTATTCAACCAATCCCAACTCTTTCAAATACCCTTCAATCTCCTTGTCAAGGTCGGCTCGTTTGGCTTCCAAATCCTTGATTTCCTTCATGACGGCATGAATGTCGATAGGTTCTTCTTCCTCGAAAGTATCAACGTAACGAGGAATGTTGAGATTGTAGTCGTTCTCAGCCACTTCTTGCAGTGTGGCAAGATGACTGTATTTTTCTATCTCCTTGCGCTCACGATAGGTGTCAACAATCTTCTTGATATGCTGCGGACGGAGCTTGTTCTGGGTCTTGACCTTTTCAAACTCCTTGCTGGCATCAATGAACAGAATGTTGTCATCCTCCTTACGGCATTTCTTGAACACCAAGATACAGGTCGGGATGCTTGTGCCATAGAAGATGTTGGCAGGCAGACCGATGATGGCATCCACATAGTTCTTTTTCTCAATGAGAAAACGGCGGATTACGCCCTCGGCATTGCCACGGAACAACACACCATGAGGAGCGACACAAGCCATTGTGCCACCCTCATTGAGATGATAAATCATGTGAAGAATAAATGCGTAATCGGCAGTCTTTCGAGGTGCCAAGCGTCCTGCCTTGCTGAAACGATCATCGTTGTTGAACTTATCGGCAGCACTCCATTCGGCAGAGAATGGAGGATTTGCTACCACTGCGTCAAACTGTGTATCGCCAAAAGCATCAGCCTCCAAAGTATCGCCATTTTCTATGCGGAAGTTACTAAACTTGATACCATGAAGAAGCATGTTCATACGAGCCAAGTTGTAGGTCGTAGGGTTCTTTTCCTGTCCGAAAATCTCGTTTGCGTGACCGATGCTTGCTGCACGAAGAAGAAGCGAACCACTACCACAAGTAGGGTCATAAACATTGCGCAGACGAGCGTGACCGATGGTTACGATCTCTGCCAAGATACGGCTCACTTCCTGAGGAGTGTAGAATTCACCAGCTTTCTTGCCAGCACCAGCGGCAAACTGGCTGATCATATACTCGTAGGCATCACCGAGAATATCAATCTCTTGTGATGCTTCCACGCCAAAGTCAATGTCATCAAGTGCAAGAAGTACATTGCTCACCAATGTATTCTTGTCATCTGCGGTCTTTCCCAACTTAGGTGAAGCAAGGTCAATGTCAGAGAATAGACCTCCAAAATCTTCTTCGCTGTCTTGTCCGAGGGTACTGTCCTCAATACGCTTCAACGAACGTTCGAGCATCGGCAGGATATTCTCCTTTCTCTTAATGCTCTCAATGACAGACGAAAACAGGAAGTTTGGTTCAATGAAGTAGCCGATATTTTCCAAACATTCGGTCTTGACAACCTCCTGAAGTTCTTCTATATCTTCGTCTTTCTCCATTGCCCACAGTTCTTTAAACGTGACTTCATCGTCCACCAATGCGTCATTGGCATGCTTCTCTATCTTCTCCGACAAATACTTGTAGAAGATAAAGCCAAGGGTGAAATACATGAAGTCACTTGCCGACATATTGCCACGCAGTTTGTTAGCAACTTCCCAAAGTTGGTCACGGAGTTTCTGTTGTAATTCTTCGCTCATATCATTTGTTGTCTTTTTTCTTTTGATTATTCCCAACTGAATGTTCTTATAATAGAACGCAATTTATCAAGTATTCTTGTTAATGCCTTGCGTCTTTTTATCAGTCCCAGATGTTTGCCTTTCAAAGCCTCCTGTATGATTTCGGGCTGCTCCTTTTGCAGATAGTCGTATTCAGAGAGGTAATGATTGAGTACATCGGTATCAAGTTCCTCTTCCTCTGCCAAGGTATTGACAGCATTGTTACGTTCGGTGACGATGTAGTTGTTCAACCGTTCTTCAAGGTCGCTTGTACCATCAGCCTTTTGCTTGCGAGCCATGAAATTGTCACGGTCATCATCCACATTTTTCTGAATAAATCCGTCAATGAGTTTTGCCTTACTGCGAAGTTCGACATCCTTAATCATTGTGTCGATGATGTGCTTACGCCTCTCTTCGTAGTCCTCGCTATAAGGATTGAGGTCTGCAATCAACTCCAAGATATAGGCAACATTGATAATATCACTATGCAGGAGTTCCAAGCAAAAATCAATATCGCCCATACCAGTTGCGGCTTCTTCAAGAGGGTCTGGCTCACCAATCATGCTTGGGTCTTCCTCTGGAACTTGACAACCTTTCTTTGGGTCATCGTTCTTGACAGCAAACGAATCGTATATGTCAAGATACTTGCTGCGGAAGTCCATAAACTGTTGTTCTGTCATTCCGAGGTCGGGAGCATCCTCCTCAAACTCATCATACACTTGTATCTCTGCGTGCTTTTTGATGATGTCACGGAAAGCGAGGACAAACTGCTTCTTGTCGTTCTCACTTTGCAAATAGTCCACAAAATGAGGTTCGGGATAATGCTCCAAGAAGTCCTTTGTCAGTTCTTGATAGTGGGTTTTGACATCATCAAATGGTGGGCGCACAATTTCTTCAAGATTATTGCTGTTGCTGAAAAGTTTGATAGACTCGTCCACCTTGCTTTTCAAGTCACGGAAGCAAACCACCTTACCGAAACGCTTCTTCTCGTTCAACACACGGTTGGTACGACTGAACGCTTGCAACAATCCATGATACTCCATGTTCTTGTCAACATAGAGAGTGTTGAGCTTCTTACTGTCAAAACCAGTAAGGAACATTCCGACAACCAAACAGAGATCAAGAGGCTTCATGTCAGCCTTCTTTTTCTTCATGCGGAGGTTGATGTCATCGTAATATGCACGGAAGTTTTCTGTGGTGAAACTCGTTCCATACATATTATTATAATCATCCATGATGGCTTGCAATTCGTCTGCCTCGCCAATACTGTCACTCACAAAGTTGCCTGTATTCATACCTGTCAAGTCATCATCCTGACTATTATTGGCTGCGTATGTGAAGACCGCTCCAATCCTAATCTTCGGATTCAGGCTCTTGAATATCTTGTAGTAACGGATTAGCATCGGCACTGACTGCACGGCAAACAATGCGTCAAACTCACCGTCGAATGTTGACTTATTAAAATTATTAAGGATAAATTTTGCTATCTCCGTCATGCGGTCTTGGTCGGCATTATCCACATCCTCATTGCCGTGGTAATACTCCACAAGGAAACCAAGCACATTTTCATCGGCAATGGCATCCTTAATGAGATACTTGTGAAGACAGTTGCCGAAGATTTCCTTTGTGGTATGTCCGTCCACCGCATTTTCAACAAAGATAGGTGTGCCAGTAAAACCGAATATCTGCGTGTTGTCGAAGAACTTCACGATATTCTTGTGACATTCTCCGAAATGACTTCGATGACATTCATCGAAAATCATCACGATGCGAGAATGGCGAATTTCTTCAATACGACTGCTATACCACTGCTTGCTGACAGCGGCATTGAGTTTCTGTATGGTTGTTATGATAATCTTTGAATTGCTGTGCAAACGCTTCACCAATTCATCTGTGTTGTCGGTGCTGTCAACGGCACCAGGCTCAAAAGCCTCATATTCGGCTTGGGTCTGCGTGTCGAGGTCGTGGCGGTCAACCACAAACATCACCTTATCCACATCGTCCAACTCTGATACAAGTTGAGCTGCCTTGAATGATGTCAAGGTCTTTCCTGCACCAGTTGTATGCCATATATAACCGTTATCGTTGGAGTTTTCCACACGGTCGAGTATCTTCTCCACCGCATAGAACTGATAAGGGCGAAGTACCATCAGACATTTGTCACCCTCATGCAGAACGATGTATTTGCCAATAATCTTACCCAAAGTACATTTGTCAAAAAACACTGTGGCAAACTTCTCCAAGTCGTTGAAAGGCACATTAGCGGCATCTGTCCAGTTGAATGTGAACTTATAGCCACTATTCGGGTTGTTGGCAAAATAGCGAGTGTTCACACCATTAGATATGACAAACAACTGGATGTAATCAAACAGGCCATGAAAAGAAGTTTTGTGATAACGCTGTATCTGGTTGTATGCCTGTTTCAGTTCCACACCTCTGCGCTTCAGTTCTATTTGAACCAAAGGCAGACCATTGATAAGTATCGTCACATCGTAACGGCATTTCTTTCTGCCCTCAACCGTAATCTGATTGGAAACTTGAAACTCGTTCTGACACCAGTGAGTGCGGTTCAAGAACTCCACCCACAGGCGTTCACCGCTTTCCATTTCAAGCGGAAAGAGGTCTCGCAGTTTCTTTGCCTTTTCAAAGCGAGTGCCACCTTCAAGATAGATTAGTATCTTTTCAAACTCAGCCTCCGTAAACTCAGTGCGACCAAGTTCTTCCAATTTCTTCTTGTTGTGTTTCTCCAACTGTTTCTTGAAATTGGCAGACAGGTTCTTCTCCTCTTCAATATGAACATACTCGTAGTTCATCTTTTGAAGAGTATCTATAAGTCCATTTTCGAGGGCAGCTTCACTTTGTACTGGCATATCTTATTTCTTTTTATCGTCATTATGGCTATTGCCATTTCGCCCACAAAGATAACTGATTTTCACGAGAAAACACAACTATAGGGTTGTTATTTCACATAAATGAACCCAAATTGTACAAATGACTTGCTTTTTATAGTCTATACCCATTGGCGGAATTAATTTAGTGCATACTTAATCCTGCCGATGGGTTTGTTATTAATGAAGTTTACATATTGCATAATGGTTGTACTTTTGGTTTGGATATACATCGAGATTGAGTATTTTGGGTTTGGAAATGGAATGCGAAATAAAAGTTTTGGTTTGGATATGTATCTGATTCCGATAGAAGTGAAGACAGGCAGCAATGCCAAACTCCGTTCCTTGCATCTTTTTATGGAAGAGTCGAAAGAGAAGGTGGCATTGCGCCTCTGGAATGGTCCGATGACATCGGATACAGTAACGACTCAGAAAGGTAAGTCTTTCACTTTGTATAATATTCCGTTATATTATGCCGGATATCTGCAGGTGTTCTTGGATAGAATAAGCGATACTCATCCTTGTAATAAATAAGATTCTGTAGATGGTTGGCTAAATTAATATAGTTCATGCACGTTAATTTGTTTTTTGATAAAAATGTATCAAAGTATCATTTTTGATATTTAATATCGTTATAACTAATTGATATAATACCAGTTATCAACAATGAGACTTCTCTTGAAATATGACATAAAGTATCATAGAAGTATCACAAAAATCTCATTTTAAGCGAAAAATATCATTTTCGATGCAGCATTTTTCCTTATTCTACGTTATTAAGATAATCAATCATTAAGCCAACTTTCGCAAATGGGAAGTTAAAGAAGTTAAAGAAGTTCGTGCCCACCACATGATCCCTTACGGACCAACGGACGGGCATCCGCTGAACAACCAGCGGGCATCAACAGAACAAGCCTCGGGCATCAACAGAACAAGCCTTGGGCACACACTGCCAATACGGCGGGCAACGAATGCCCAATTATTAGATTTATTTTGGGCACTATCATTTCTATTTCCAACAAGCATTCAAAGAAAACATTATGAAGAATGCCTACATCAACTTTCGCAAATGGGGAAGTTAAAGAAGTTAGAGAAGTTAAAGCCATATGCTTTACAGATAGATATTCAACCCAAAAGGCTGTTGGCTATAACTTCTAACGACCGAAGGGAGTGATAACTTCTATAACTTCTGAACTTGCTAAAGTTCAGTATCTGATAAAGAAAAGATAAAGCAGAAGACTGGGAAAAGGCTGAAAAAGCCAAAAATCGGCCTAAAATGAGACTTCTATGATACTTTTATGATACTTTTTGCAACAAAACACAAAAAGTATCATTTATTATATAGACCTATTAATCAATGCATTACAAATATTTTTAAGTCAAAAATGATACTTTGAGACTTTTCTTTCAAAAAAAAACTCCGTAAAGTTTTGCCAAGCCTCTATCTATCATAATTGATTTCCATGAACAGACATTATTCGACATTCTACAGGAGTGGTAACTACGATCTCATTATTTTATGACTGCTCACAATTTGTGACTGGTTTATTGTTATCTATATTATTTGCAATATTTATGTCTTCTTTTTGAGGTATCAGCGTTGGAACAAAAAAAACAAAAGGGAACGACCCCTCACGGACCATTCCCTTTCCAACATTATGTACGAGAAAAAAATTAGTTGTTCTCAGGACGAAGTTTACGTACAGTAACACCAGCCTGCCACATCTCTTTGTTGCGCATAGCCTCGAGTTCTGCGTTCAACTTCTCACGGTAGTCAGGCTGAGAGTTCTTGTCGATAGAAATCTGTGCCTCATTACCTGTCTTAACAGAGTAATACAACCACTCCATAACTGGCTTGATAGCCTCGCGGAAACGAGGAGCCCAGTCGAGCGCACCACGCTGTGCAGTAGTAGAGCAGTTAGCATACATCCAGTCCATACCCTTCTCACCGAAGAGAGGGCCAAGGCTCTGTGTCAGCTCCTCAACAGTCTCGTTGAAAGCCTCTGATGGTGAGTGACCATTCTCACGGAGCACATCATACTGAGCCTCCAACAATCCCTCGATAGCACCCATCAAAGAACCACGCTCACCAGTAAGGTCAGAAGTAGCCTCACGATGGAATGTAGTCTTGAACAAGTAACCGGCACCAATACCGATACCGAAGGCAATTGTCTTCTCCTCAGCCTTGCCAGATGCATCCTGGTAAACAGCATAAGAGCAGTTCAAACCACGACCCTCGCAGAACATAGTGCGAAGAGAAGTACCAGAACCCTTAGGTGCAACCATGATAACATCAATATCCTTTGGTGGAACTACGCCTGTGCGATCGCTCCAGTTGATAGCGAAACCATGTGAATAATACAAAGTCTTACCTGCTGTAAGATACTTCTTAATCTTTGGCCAAACAGCAATCTGGCCGGCATCAGAAAGCAACATACAGATGATAGTACCCTTCTGAACAGCCTCCTCGATAGAGAACAAAGTCTTACCAGGAACCCATCCGTCCTTCAGACACTTCTCATAAGTCTTACCCTCACGCTGACCAACGATTACGTTGAAGCCATTGTCACGAAGGTTGCATGCCTGACCAGGACCCTGAATACCATAACCGATAACGGCGATAGTTTCATTTTTCAATACTTCACGTGCTTTCTCCAATGAAAATTCATGACTGGTGACTACTGTTTCAATTACGCCACCGAAATTCATTTCTGCCATAATAAAAATTTTTTGTGCGACTACTGTTGTGAAGCCGCGGGTTTTACTTATCCATACAGATGCGAGCCCTACTTATTCAAAGAAAGTCTTTTGATCCGTCCACTCCCTATCCAAGAAAGCGGCTATGGGTTTATTCCTTTTATTAATTCGGTTGCAAAGGTAATAAATCATTATGAAACAACCAAATTTTTCTTTCATTTTTTTATAAATTTCGCTTTACTTCTTACAACTTCTATATCTTTTTCAGAATTTTGCATGCTTTTTGTTACTTTTATGCAATATTCATTCTCTCCTACTTCCTCCATATAGAAGTTCAATTTATCGCCTTGATGGCTCTCTGCCACATAAGCAATTTCGAATCTTTGCAGGAAATGGGCCTTATAGTAATCCAGATCAAACAAATCGAGGATGTGCTCGATATATTTCACCGAATTGATATGTCCATTGACGTCCACATCATTATAATAGGTGTCAATGGTTCTGACGAGTTGGGCATCTGCCGACATCTTCACCCTCGAGCTGGCAGCAATGGGGCATTCCTTTTCTGTCTCGATATACTGAGATATCAAGCCATCGTTGATCGAGAAGATGTCAACAGGCTGGCGGCTCTGCGTGTCTATCATAGCCCACACACTCTTGCCGTAACCATAAACTTTCTCCTCCTCACCTGCCGGTGATGCGCCGCAGATCTTGAAGTCGCGCGCTGTAAAATACTTCATGGCATTCTCCACCCATGTCTCCACTGCGAACTTGTCATACGACTTGGGCATCTCTGTCATCTCAATGGCAAGACGGCTCAATACCCATGTGCGATGGCGAGGCATGAGATAGTTCATACCATATCCCCTGTCGTTGCTATGAAAATCGGCAGCATTCAACAGATGATTGCCCAAATGCCCCATAAACAAATGACTGGAATAGTCACAATGAAAAGGTTCCGAAAGGAACTCATATCTTCCTACTTTGCTTAATAATTCCATATCTCGTACTTGTTTTATTATATAAAAGTCGTATTTCCATAGTCAGAAGACCATAGAAATACGACTCTTATAATTCATATTTTACACTATTTTCATCACTCTATGAAGTTACTCCTCTTCGCCTTTTTTAAGATAATCGGATACAGGCTCATCATAACTTCTTGTCACAGCAATGCGTCCAGAGCGAGTATACTGCAAGAGGCAGTCAAAGCTGTTGAGCTGATGGAACAAGTCGGCGATGTCTTCTGTCAGTCCTGCAAGGAGCACCGTGCTGTAAGTAGGATTTACCTCCATCATGCGTGCATCGTGCTTGCGGATGGTACGCGACACCTCAGGATTTTCCAGCAAGACGGGTGTGGAAATCTTGAAGAGAGCCACCTCGTGGATAAAGATCTGGTCATCGGTGTAATAGTCACTCTTCACCACATCGATCTTTTTCTCTATCGCCTTGTTGATTTTCTCTATCTGCTCCTCGTCACTCCACACCGTAATGGTGTACTTGTGAATGTTCTTGATACTGCTGGCAGATACATTCAAACTCTCGATATTCACCTGTCTACGAGTAAACACGGCTGTAATCTGATTCAGAATACCGGCAATGTTCTCAGAATAAACAAGCAGTGTATATAATTTCTTTTCGTTGTTATTCTCCATAATCTTATCGTTCAAAGAAGTTGATACTTCACCCCTCTTTCACAAGGGGTCGATTCCTCACTCTTCCTGTTCCACTCTTAATAGTTCAACTCGAGCTGCATCTCGTCCACGCTCTTGCCTGGCAGAGTCATAGGCACGATATCCTCGTCCTCCTTGATGGCGCACTCCAAGAGATAAGGACCCTTGGTGGCAATCATCTTCTCTACCTTTGCCTTCAAGTCCTTGCGGTCGATGACCACATCGTAAGGAATACCATAGGCATGAGCCACCTCTGCATAACGTGGATTCAACATGTGGGTGAACGAACGGCGACCCTCGAACATCAAGTCTTGCCACTGACGCACATTGCCCAAGTAGTTGTTGTTCAGCAGAATCATCTTCACAGGAGCCTGCTGTTCCATGATAGTACCCAGTTCCTGGATGTTCATCTGGAAACCGCCATCACCGAAGAAGCAGCAGATTGTTCTGTCGGGAGCACCGAAAGTAGCACCGATGGCTGCAGGCAAACCGAAGCCCATGGTTCCGAAGCCACCACTGGTGACGATAGACAATTTCTTGGTAAACTTAAAATAACGGCTGCTGATCATCTGATTCTGACCGACATCATTCACGAGCACAGCCTCGTTGTGAGTAGCCTCGGTCACCACATTGGTCACCTCACCCATCAACAGTGGACCTTCCTTAGGATGAATGTCTTTCTCGATAACTTTCTCCTGCTCCTGCTGGCGATACACTTCGAAAGAGTCGCGCCATTCACGGTGTACATTCTTATTCAGCAGACGTGTGATGGCTGGCAACGACTGTTTGCAGTCACCGATGACAGCGACATCCGTCTTTATCACCTTGTCTATCTCGGCCTTGTCAATATCAAGATGAACCACCTTAGCCTGAGGAGCATACTTGGAAGGAACACCCGTGATACGGTCGCTGAAGCGCATACCGATGGCTATCAGCACATCACACTCCTGCGTCTTCATGTTGGTGGCATAAGAGCCATGCATACCGAGCATACCCATATTGAGAGGATGATTGCTGGGCAGAGCTGAGAGTCCGAGAAGCGTACGTCCTGCAGGGATATCGGCTTTCTCCAAGAACTCCAACAGTTCATTGTGGGCACCACCAAGTTCCACGCCATGACCCACCAAGGCAAAAGGTTTCTTTGCCTTGTTGATGAGTTCGGCTGCCTCAGCCACAGCCTGCTCGTCAATCTTAGGATAAGGATTATAGGATGTCACCTTCTCACACTTCACCGGTTCCCATTCGCAAGAAGCCACCTGGGCATTCTTGGTGAAGTCGAGCACGACAGGACCCGGGCGACCGCTACGGGCGATATAGAAAGCACGGCTTACAGCCCATGCCACATCCTCAGGACGTCTGATCTGATAAGACCATTTGGAGATTGGCTGGGTAACACCCACCAGGTCTACTTCCTGGAAAGCATCAGTACCTAAGGCACCAACACCCACCTGACCAGCAATAACCACAATAGGGGTTGAGTCCATCATGGCATCAGCAATACCAGTCAGCGTATTGGTTGCACCAGGACCACTTGTCACAAGAGTCACTCCCACCTCACCGCTGACTCGGGCATAACCCTGTGCAGCATGAGCAGCAGCCTGCTCGTGACGTACCAAGATGTGATTAAACACTTTATTTTCTCCTCTCGTGTAACCATACAGTGCATCAAACACTGGCATGATGCTGCCACCCGGATAGCCGAAGATGGTTGTCACCCCTTCTGCCTGCAATGAGCGCATCAATGCTTCTGCTCCTGAAATTACTTCTTTTGCCATTTATACTTATTGTTTTTATATGATGAGGGAAGTTAAGTGGGAACTCACTTAACTTTCCTCCGAATTCTCTTAAATTTCTAAAGATACTACTAATCTATGATTCTCACACCACCCTTGTCGGCAGAGCTTACACTCTGTGCATAGGCACGCAAAGCCTTGCTTACCACACGGTTGCGCTTCAATGGCTGCTGTGGACGAGCATTGAGTTCCTCATCACTCAACTTCACATTGATGCTGCGGTTAGGAATATCGATTACGATGATATCGCCATCCTTTATCTTGCCGATGTTACCACCTGCTGCAGCCTCTGGTGAGATATGACCGATGCTAAGACCTGACGTACCACCCGAGAAACGACCATCGGTAATGAGCGCACACTCCTTGCCAAGATGGCGGCTCTTGATATAAGAGGTAGGATAAAGCATCTCCTGCATACCAGGACCACCCTTAGGGCCTTCGTGGGTAATAACGACACAGTCGCCCGAGTTCACCTTGCCATCCAAGATTCCCTCGCAGGCATCCTCCTGAGAGTCGAAGCATACGGCGGGACCCTCGAAATGCCAAAGCACAGGGTCTACACCGGCAGTCTTTACCACACAACCGTTCTGGGCAATATTGCCAAACAGCACAGCAAGACCACCATCCTTGGTATAAGCATGCTCCAAATCGCGAATACAACCATTCTCACGATCGGTATCCAGACTCTCCCATTGAGCATCCTGACTACCCATCTGGGTAGAGAACTTACGACCAGGTGCAGAATGATAGATTCTGTCGGCCTCTGGGTCGAGTTGACCAGTGGTGATATCATATTTCTTCATCTGTTCGTCAAGAGTATGACCATCAACTCGCATTACAGAGCCGTTGATAAGTCCTCCCTTGTTGAGCTCATTCAATATACCCATGATTCCTCCTGCACGGTTGCACTCCTGCACACTGTACTTCTGAGTGTTAGGACTCAACTTGCAGAGACAAGGCACCTTGCGGCTCAACTGATCGATGTCCTCCATCTTGAAGTCGGCGCCAGCCTCCTGAGCCACAGCCAACAGGTGAAGCACGGTATTGGTACTTCCGCCCATGGCGATATCCAAAGTCATGGCATTGAGGAATGCATCACGGGTAGCGATATTGCGTGGCAATACACTCTCGTCGCCATCCTGATAATAAGCATAAGCATTCTTAACCACCTGACGTGCTGCATCCTTGAAGAGCTGAATACGGTTCTTGTGAGTAGCCAAGATGGTACCATTGCCAGGAAGGCTCAGACCGATAGCCTCGGTAAGAGAGTTCATGGAATTGGCAGTAAACATACCCGAGCAACTACCGCATCCAGGACATGCACACTGCTCTATCTGAGTCATCTCCTCATCAGAGACACTGGTGTCAGCACCCTTGATCATTGCAGTGATCAGGTCGGCATTCTCGCCTTTCCATCGTCCTGCCTCCATAGGGCCACCCGAACAGAATACAGTAGGGATGTTCAGACGCATAGAAGCCATCAGCATACCTGGAGTCACCTTGTCACAATTGGAGATGCAAATCATGGCATCAGCCTTATGTGCATTTACCATATACTCTACAGAATCGGCGATGATATCACGGCTTGGAAGTGAATACAACATACCATCGTGACCCATTGCAATACCGTCGTCTACGGCTATCGTATTGAATTCGGCTGCATAGCAACCCATTGCTTCTATTTCCTTCTTGACAATCTGACCGATTTCATGAAGATGAGTATGACCTGGCACAAACTGTGTAAAGCTGTTCACAATGGCGATAATAGGTTTGCCAAACTGCTCATGTTTCATACCAGCAGCTACCCAGAGTGCACGGGCACCTGCCATTCTTCTGCCTTCAGTACAGACACTACTTCTTAATGGATGTTTCATCATTTTTGTATCTTCGTTTATTTTGCCTACAAAGATACTGAGTTTTTATGTAATAGCCAACAAATTTCGTATAAACTTTCACAAATACGCGTATTTTGTTACAAAAATAACCTATAATACTTACAATCTATAAGACATTTGCTACATTTACATATCAATCAGTTACTATAAACAAAAAAAATCCCTAAGACCGAAGCCTTAGGGATTCCCTATTTTGATATTATTCAATATCGTTTTTAGCGTATTGCTTTCAATTACTCAGCAGCAGCGTTGTCGTTGAAAGTAGATACACGGTTGAACTCAACCTGCTTGAAGAGCTTGTCTGTTGCGCCCATACCCTTAGTAGTCAAACGATCAGCAGCGATCTTGTACTTCTTAACGAGTACGTTCTTAACAGCGTCAGCACGCTTCTGAGAAAGAGCCTGGTTGAAGTCCTTGTTACCCTCTGGAGAAGCGTAACCCTTAATCTCAACCTTAGCATCCTTGTGATTCTTCATATACTGAGCGATCAACTCGATGTTAGGCATCTGGCTCTTGTCTACAACAGCCTTGCCCTGACGGAACAATACAGTTGGCTGCAAGTTTGTAGCAGTAGCTGGCTTCACATACTTAGGCTTCTTGTTGCACTCGTCGAGAGCATTCTGAAGATCCTTGATCTGCTTGTCCTTAGCAGAAAGCTGAGCGTCCTTGTCGTTCAAGTCACCACGAAGGCTGTTGATCTGGCTGTTCAAACCATCGATCTCGTTCTGGTCGCGGAGCTGAGCGATTGTGAAGTTGTGAGAACCGTTAGAGTTCTTGAACTTGTAAACGATACCAGCGTTCAACTGGAATGCAGACTTGTTGATGTCGTAAGCAACACCCTCATAGCCATAGCCGTTCAAAGCCCAGTTCATAGAAGGCTCAACATATACCTGCCATGCCTTAGCCTTGCCCAGGTTGAATGTGAAGTCGATACCTGCCTTAGAAGTAAGAGCGTTGAGCTCCTTTTCATTATCACCAGCAGCTGTACCGAATGTATGACCCCAACCGAAGCCGAATACAGGAACAACCTCGAACAAACGTGGCTCACCCTTGTAACCAGCAAACCAGTTGCTCAAGTTTACAGTACCGATCAAACCTACGTTCATGTAGCGAGCTAAAGTCTTAGACTGTGGCATGTAGTGCTTGCAGTGATCGTTGAAGTAAACATTACCCTCAGCAGCCAAACCGAATACTGGAGTGAACCAGCGACCGATACGAAGGCCAGCGTTTGAGTTCAGGTTGTTCATCCAGCTCTCGCCAGTAGTCTTTACCTGAGCACCGCCGTTGATGCCGATGTAGAAGTTGTCAAATGTCTTGCTCTCAGTAACTGTCTGAGCATTTACTGAAACTGCCATTGCAGCGGCAGCAAACAATAAACCTAACTTTTTCATGTCTCTCTAAAAATTAATTTATTAAAAATGTTATTGAAATCTTTATTATTGCGCAACACATTGCACATTTTTGAAATCGAGTGCAAAGTAATAAAAAAAAAACTTAACTACCAAACTTTTCCTATAATATTTTACATTTGTCCCGCGAAAACTGGAAAAAAAGCACATATTTTCTTCTTTTTGTACGATTGCAAAATAACTTTAAGACTTTCACACCGATTATTCACACCCTATCACAACCACCCAGTCTACTTACATTTTCAAGCTAAAACACAAGTTTTTCCGGCTCACCCGATAAATCAGGGGGAAAATTCTTTAATTCTTTATAAAATTTGTACC
>ENA-OYYX01000176-OYYX01000176.1-human-gut-metagenome-genome-assembly--contig:-NODE-176-length-26367-cov-10.293934_pt1 | contig 26367 bp, 16 predicted proteins | sample MGYA00244070_ERZ653464 | MGnify/ENA primary metagenome ERZ653464 (study PRJEB26926, sample SAMN06165152) | human gut metagenome | biome: ENVO:00009003; feature: ENVO:2100002; material: ENVO:00002003...
GGTTCAGAAATACCTCAGATAGGTATGGGCCCTAACCTGCACTTGGTCGAGTCCTGAGTTTCCTAAACAGAGACGACCGAGGAAGCCGTAAGCGAATTGCGAAGCACCTGAGCAACCTCCTCCAAAGACAGGCCCGTAAGTTCGAAGTATCTCAATAAATCTTTTGGATATACCATCTCCATAAACTGGAGAAGCAAATTGTTTTCTCTTGTTGTCATATTATGTACCTTTAGCTATTCAAAGGCACATACTTTTTTAGTTATCCTAAACACAGGGTTTTCCCCCTGAGCCATTGTTATGTATCGACAGCATCTCTGTAAAATAGTCGTGCGCTGCGCCGGCAGCTGAATCATCTGCAGAAAGAGTGGAATTCGCAATGCAATACCCTATAAATCGAAAACATTTTCTATCTTTGCTTTGTCATCGAAAGATGGCGGACATATTGATGAAAGTGTTTGGCTTTTATCCTTGCAAGGAAATCTGGTAAATTTTCAAAAATACGAGGAGCAAAGGCAATAACACTCTTCACCTTGTATCACTGTATGTTATCGTCAGATAATTGCATATACGGGTGTGGGGTATTGTGCCATTTTATCCGTACTTAGGTTTACCAGAACCTCCTTGCAGATAAAGTCGGCGACTCCACACTTTTTTCGTATAAAATTATCCGCAGGAGTCCCGGAGAACAAAATCATAGATTCAGAACTATGAAAAGCATTGGACTATTTCCAACGCTAGCTATCATGATGACAATCGTCTTTGTCTCATGCGGCAAGCTGGAGGACAGAATCAATTCCCTGGAACAAAGAATCTCGGAATTGGAAGACACCAGAATTCCGTCTATTGACGAACAGGTGACATCAATCAAGAAAACGATCATTGATCTCGGAAAGACAGACTCAAAACTTCAGGAATACATATCATCTCTAGAAGAAAAGAGTTCGGCTCTTGAAAAGGAACTTGGAAAGACGAACACAGCTTTGACCGAAGCGCAGAAAACTCTCCGCGAAGAGATGGCTGCAGACAAATCTGAACTTTCAGAAAATGTTGATGCCGCCAAATCCGACGTCATAGCACAGCTGGAAGCATACAAGACCTTGGCGAACGAGCAGATTAAGACCTTGGACAGCGCCATCGACACCTTGAAGATCAAAGACAATGAACTTCAGCAGAAAATCACTGATCTTCAAGCTTATGTGAATTCAGAAAACAATAAGATGACGGACTGGGCTACTGGCACTTTCGCAACAATCGAACAGCAGAATGCAATGGCTGAGATCGTTGCCTCCATCAAGACGCAGCTTGAAACAGTGAATACATATACAATGAATATGGATGTCCGGCTGACGAATAAGACAGAGGAACTGTCAAAGTCCATATCTTCGCTTGACGAATCGACGAAGCAGCAGATCAGTGAACTTACAGCGCACTGCAATAGTTCCATCTCCACATTGAAATCGGAATTGACGGAATCATATACGAAACTTGTAGCACTGGAAATTTCCAAGCTGGAGACTTCTATGCAGTCATGGGTCAATGATAAATTGTCAGGCTACTATACCATAGAGGAAACTGATGCCAAACTTTCAGCTATGCAATCAGAACTGAATGACCGCATCTCTTCAGAAAAGGCATATCTAGTATCCCTCATAACCAACCTGGAAACAACAACCAACAAGAAAATCGCCACTAATGCAAGCCTTGTAACAAGCCTGAGGAACGACCTCTCCGGAGTTCAGCAGAATGTCGCGGAAAATGCGGGCAAACTTGCGGATGACGCTATCCTTATCAGCCAGAACACGCAGGCGATATCCAGGAACAGCCAAAAGATAGCAGACAATACGAAGGATATCTCCGCCATCCAGAAACTGGTGGAGACGAACCAAGGACTGATTTCCGACAATGCTGCAAAGATCAATGAAATGCAGTCATTGCTCAAGACATTGAACGACAGCGGAATTAAAGACTATGCCGAGACGATAGTCAAGAATTCAAAGGACATTACAGCAAATGCCTCGATGATCTCGAAGAATGCTGCCCAGATTCAGAGCAATTTCGCCGCAATAGTGCAGAATCGCTCTGATATTCAGAAACTTAAGGAAGAACTAGAATGGTCGAGGACTTCCATCACAGAAGCATATACAGCAGCCATATCCAAGGCAATAAATGATTACAATGGAGTCATCACCTCAAAGCTCGCGGAGAATATCGCTACTGTGAATGTACGTATTGACAATGAGGTCAAGTCAATAAACAAGACAATATCTGACATGCAATCTGACATAAAGAATATAAAAGATCAGATTTCCGAACTGTTAGACAGAATTCAGTCTGTTGTGTTCATTCCTCAGTACGAGCCTGGTAAATCCCTGCTGAAGAAAGTTCAGGGGCAAGACAATGGTGTCGCAGAATTTAACTACAGGGTATCCCCGGCATCTCAAGCTGCGGCTCTGGCCGAACATTATAAAGAAGTGCTGTCTGTCAATGCTGTATATACCGACACGAAACCTATCGCTTTTGAGGATTTGCCTATTATTTCCTGCACTGCGACATCTGACGGTGTGCTGTCGTTGATGGTTTCTGGTGAGAACCTTTCTGAAGACTACTTTAACAGAATCTCTCATGCCAATGCATCACTTGTCATAAGTGACGGCAGAAACACCATCTCTACAGACTATGTTAAAATCTGCGCCTTATACTACTCCGACCATACGTTTATATATAAGACAAGTAACAGATTGCCAATAGTGATGGATGATAACTCAAATGTCGCAAATAATTCTTATGAAGATGGGCTTGGAATGATTGCCTACAAGACAAAAATTGATGATTTTAAATTGATTGATCCGAAAGCAACATTAAGTGAAATAATTAGTTTCCCTTTGGGTATTACTAGGATAACATTACGTTCTACGTCTTTGCAATCCGTAAGTATTCCAGAGACAGTTGTAACTATTAACGACAGTGCATTTAAGGACTGCAGTTCACTTTCATCGGTTACGTTTCATGACAATATTCTTCGAATAGAAAAGGATGCATTTAATAAAACAAATATATCTTCATTGAAATTACCTGCTAATTTAAGATCAATCGGCAGTACCGCATTCTATGGAATAAAGATTAAAGAAGTTGTAATTCCTGAGCAGTGTGATTCACTAGGTCAAGGGGTGTTTAATGGTTGTTCGTTGAAGAAAATAGTTGTCAAATCAAGAATAATTTTCGCTGGAAAAGATGCCCTTGGAGCAAGTCCCTTGATATACTTTAAAGAGGATTTTTTAACGGGGAGGAGCTTAAGTTCTCATTGGGACGATGCTTTCAACGTTACCTCTCCAGGCATAATGGTCATTGGAGAAAATGTTTCAATAATAGATGGCTATGATTATAGTAATAACACTCAAAATACTCCGATAACAGTGTATGCATTATCGCCCAAATTCAAGGGTCATTATTTTGAAAAATGTACATTATACGTTCCTGAAAACTTGGTTGACTATTATCAATCAATGTCAAAGTATAAAGTGATGGTTTATGATTTCAATAAAGACCCGAATAATGTGTTGACGCAGTTATATATAGTAATGTTGAAAATAACTTCTTAAATATAATCTACTTATGAAAAATTTTAGAAAAGTAAAATTCACATTGGAAGGCATCGAAGAATTAGGCCTTTTTGATTATACTCCTGAAGAAGCGTCAGAGAAGACTACCACTAGAGAAGGTTTATTCCACACGTGGGGAACCGAAATAATCTCGGTCGATGGAAAATGTTTAGAACAAAGTATCGGGATAGTAGAAGAGGTTTCTAGCGGAAAGGTATATCATGTAATACCTAAAAGGATAACATTTCTCGACTGACATTAAGCATCTTAAGTGCAATCTTAACGATGCTGATATAGATGAGTCTCATTAAAGACTTTAAATCTTTAAAATTAGAACGTATGACAGAAATTATTGTCTGAATCCTGATTTCATGAGGTATATGCAAGATCGCAGATCACATATACTGTCGTCTAATCAATTATCGTAAGAGATAAAACAAGAGATGTAGGCAGGACGGAGTGATTCCGCCCTGCCGTTTTTGGTTCGTCCAGCACGAACATATTCTAATGGGTGCAAGTCCCTAAACCGCCCTGATAGTGGGAAGGTTATAGCCAAGGGAAAGGGTGTCCGCCGCGGTCACGCTTCGTTTAAAATGATATCTGATTGTCAATGATTTGCAAAATCCTCCGTGGCTGCGTCCCGGCCACGTCAGCCGTGGCTGACTGACTGCAGATGTGACACGTCGAAGCCGACAAGGGTGTCAATTATGACGACATCAAAGTCGACAATATAAGGGGCGTCCCCACCCCATGTGTGCAAATCAGGCCTTTTTGCCCCCGTGGATTAAACCATGACGTTTCGTAGTTTGAAATCTTAGTTTTATTTTCTACCTTTCTGACCACATGGTATAAGAACTGATAGTAAACATTTGAACAAGCAAATAACCTACTTATGAAACGCACAACTCTACTGATTGTCATTCTGACATTATTTGGTAGTTCGCCGCTTTGGTCCCAAGATTCAGACCAGAGCTTACAAGAATATGCTCACGGGACGCCTATTCCGGAGGGTCAATTTAACCCCTTGGTTCCTGATGTCTATAGCATGACTCGCTATAAAGGCGGAAGCGCCGATCTGTACACAGGCTCCGCTTCGTATTCAATTGATATATACAATTATACTGACAGGTATTTCAACATTCCTGTAAAGATTGCATATTGCGGAAATGGATACAAACCAAACCAGCCTTCTGGCGTTGTAGGTTTGGGGTGGAATCTGAACGTTGGAGGTATCATAACCCGCGAAATAAGAGGAATTCCCGATGAAGCTACAGACAGAGTGTATGCGAACAAGAATAGTGGCGACGGAAAAATAGATGACGTTTTTAGAATCGCATCACGTGCAGGTTTAGGACACAACACATTAAAGCACATGATCAGTGCATACTATAACGAAACCAATATCAATATATTCGGTTTTGGTGCGAGGACGGTTTCTTCAAAGGCATTAAAAGCTATGGATTTCGCATATTCTGGTGAAATCGGCCGCGAATTCATTCTTTTTCAAGAAGAGATAGCCACCCATGAAAGCACAAAAAAATTCGAGATGGAGTCAGACTTGTATCATTTCGATTTCATGGGCATCAAAGGAACATTTATACTTGGCGACGGGCCGGAATGCATTGTTATCAATTCGAATAGCCCCGTAGGCGAATTGAAAATTATATATAATTATAACGTTGCTTCTCCTCTCTTGTCATCCTTTAAAATCACCATGGGAGATGGCAAGACCTATACCTTCAAAGACATCGATACTCACACAAGTTCGAGCGACTGGGGATATCAAGGCTACTCTCCTGAAAGCGAAAACAGTATTTCTTGTTGGAAGTTAACGAAAATTGAAACTCAAAATGGCATGACTGCTGAGTTTGAATACGGTCCAGAGTTCTCGACAGAAATAGAAAACAAAGCTATTTGCGTAGATGCGTTAACAGTAAGTGAGGCATCCGGCGAGCGTCATGAATCTTGGCATCATTGCGGGATGTACAAAGAAGGAACCGTCAAGAATACCCTTTATCAGAGTAATATCTCGAAAATAACGATTCCTGATCGGGCCACTATTCATTTTACATATGACGACAATAAACTCATATCCATTATAGTCAATAATGTCAACAACCGCCAAGTCCGAAGTTGCAGCCTATCATACAAACAGTTTGGTCCTCAATGTCTATTGAAAAAAATCTGGCTCTCAAGTGAAGGGGAATATACTTTTCAATACTATGGAGAAGATAGTACAGCCTCGCTTCCAGACTCTCCGACATGGCTGGACGACTGGTATGGCTATTATTCTGATGACATAACAATACCTACCTATAAAAGCGGAAGTTTGAAAACATACTCCACGAAGCTTTTGGACAGTAAGAGCAAATTCAATTTCAATGATACCAGATTCTTGATGCTCAAATGCATGATTTGCCCAACTGGTGGATATTCTGTTTATAATTACGAACAGAACCGTTATCTGCGAAAATTCAAAAATACTCTGCTCGATGAAGAACAGGCAACAGGTGGAATTAGAGTATATCGAATCGACACATACGGCAGCGATAACGTGCTTAAGCATTCAAAAAAATATCGTTATGTTACGGCTGAAGGACGATGTTCAGGCATATTGAATATTGAACCTCACATTTACTTTCATTATAAACTCGAATCTCCTACTTTATTCATTGAAAGAGAAGTCGTTTCATCAATGTTTATCAGTTCACAACCAAGAAATTATCATATAGGATATACAAGAGTGTTGGAGGAAACTTATTCTGCAGCAGACAGTGTTGCCTGCTCAACGGTCGAGTATGATTTTTGCCCTCCTTCCGATGGGCCCTATGAAGAATCATTCAACAGTTCGACATCCGACTTTATCTCTCAAGACGGTCAGACATTCACATATCATGATCTTGGATCAGACTACGTCTCAGCACAAGAGAATAATGGCTCTCTTGTAGGTGCACTAAACCGCAACGCTTATGAAAACAAATAGATTATTGTGGATAATTATCGTAGCTTTTGCGGTATTATTCTTGCCATATGGGGGTGGTGCACATATAAGATGCGATAAACGCATAAAGATTGCTGAAGACACATGTTTCTATATGGCATCCGGTGGCAGATATCCATCGTTACCTTCAGATAGCAGCAAAGTCAAAAATCATTTTTACGATATGGGTATGCAATTCATGCTTGTTGACGACAATGGTAATGTGATTCGCAAAACTCCATTTGTGTTTTCCTTTATATCACGTAGTTATGATGGCTTTAATGTCGAAATCATCGAGCCTGTGATTTTTCATAAAGATACAACGACTTTAGGTCTTGTGTTTCTGCATTTGGACAGCAACTTCAATTTGAAATTCATATATCCAGCGAATTGTATTGCCCGCAGTCCATATGGGGCCAAAGGAATATCTTACATTTTGAACCATGGTTTTTGGGGTGCCGTAGATTCTTTGGGACATTATATCTACGAGCCCGAATATGATGAAATCGTGAACATTGATCATAATAGTGATGAATTGGATGCCCTTAAAATTAAATACGGGAAAAATAATGAAGACAATATACGCATGAGGGTATTCAGGTCGGAGTATGAAAAGAACTCTTATGAGCACTATGACCTTTATATGCCGGCTGATTGCTTGCCATATATGATACACCCGGGCAACTTGGGGCAATTCTTCGACGAAGCGGATGAACTCACGGCATTAGAATATCTCCAGGGAAAATATGGAACATCTCAAAAGTTCAACGAGTTGTATCAATTTCACCATGGAATATTCTGCGCGATTACTCATAATATGGATAAATCCATAAATCTTTTCACAACACTAAGTAACAGCAGTAATCGTAACATACGTTCATTGTCAAGAAAGAATCTAAGATCAATTGAGCGTCACTCAAAACGCACGAAAATAGCATTTAAAAAGTATGACACAAACACTGTCGAGCCAAATAGACAGAGGGCAAAAGGCCTCAAAATGGACATGGTGATATCCCACATTACTGACAATGGGGAATTTGCAAGACGATATCGTGAGAATGTATATGATGTCCAAGTCGGTAAAAGAATTCTTTTGTATGACAAGAACGGCCAAGTTCTAAAATGCACACTGCCAATATATGATGACGTGCAGTTCAATAAAGATGAAATAATCTGCACTAGAAACATCACGTATTCAGACAATTACACAATCCAGCTTTTAATGACCTTAGATATGGATTTAAACGTCAAAGATAATTCAGCCAGAGCCATACGGTCAACTGAAAATTGACAAAGGTGCAGCCGGGCAGTCGGGCGGCAGCGGCGGACGTGGCCACCCCACGGCCTCGGGAAGTGGGAGGTGCCTGCCGGATACAAGTTCTCGCGGCAGCGAGGACGCAGGAGACGGTAGGAGGGCTGAACGGAGCGAAGCGGAGTGAGTTCCGCCGCGGCTGCCTGACTGCCGATGTGGCACTCATATAGGTGTCAATGAGTTAGCGGCTGTTTGTGGAAAATGTTGATAACTTTTCCGGTCGAGATGCTTTGATAAGGAGAAGGGATTTTATAATTTTGTAGGTCCAGTCCGGAATGTCCGGAGAGAACTTTTTAGTTTTGATTTTTTCTAAACAAACTACATGTCTGGCTGTCAGACGTTTGCCTTCAAAATGGTAAACTTTCTGGTAAAAACCGCATTGCAGGCGTTTAGAATGGCATAAATCGACGTGTTATTATGGATGTTTATAAGACAAACGGATCCTACGAGGAGTATGACAGAGAAAAACTTATCAAAGGTATTCATGAAGCTTACAAGACAGCAGGAGAGGTTTGCCCGGAAGCAGTGGTGGTTTCCATTGTCGATAACCTGTATATCTACGACAAGATAGCCAGCAAGGAGATCCGTCGTCAGGTGGAAGAGTCATTGATGTCCATTAACAAGAAGGTGGCGCTCGCGTATATCGAGAAATTCGATGCCGGAATGGACTTGCGCAAGAAACGCGACTTCATCCGTGACTACATCAAGGCCTCTAACGCGGCTACCGGCTCCAAGTTCGATGCCAATGCCAATGTCACCCGCAAGAATATCGTGACCCTCGGTCAGGAACTCTACAAGGAGAACAACATCAAGCAGAACCGCTATATCATGAAGGACAAGATCAAGGCGATGTACAGCAGGCGTCTTGCCGAACAGTATATCGAAGACCTTGAGAGCCATGTCCTCTACAAACACGACGAGAGCGGTACACCTGGATATCCGTATTGCGTGGCCATCACGATGTATCCGTTCCTCGAGAGCGGACTGAGGGAACTCGGAGGCGTTTCCGTTGCTCCGACCGACCTCAAGTCATTCTGCGGCGAGTTCATCAACCTCGTTTATTCGATTTCGTCGCAGTTCATGGGTGCGGTCGCAACTCCTGAATTCCTGATGTATTTCGACTATTTCATCAGAAAAGACTATGGCGAGAACTATCTCGAGCGTCTGGATGAAGTAGTGGAGAACAATGTAAAGCAGCGCACGCTCGTAAAAGTCATTGACAATTATTTCCAGCAGGTCGTGCACTCGATGAATATGCCTGCCGGCAACCGCGGCTATCAGACCGTTTTCTGGAACATCGGCTATTTCGACAAGCCATACTTCAAGGGCGTGTTCGGCGATTTCCGTTTCCCGGACGGCACTGCGCCCAAATGGGAGACATTGTCCTGGCTCCAGAAACATTTCATGAACTGGTTCAATGAAGAGAGGAACAATTATATCCTCACATTCCCGGTCGAGACAATGGCGCTTCTGACCGACGGCGGTGATGATTATGCAGACAAGGAATATGCTGATTTCACAGCGGAAATGTGGTCTAAAGGTCACAGCTTCTTCTGCTACATCTCCAACAGCCCGGACAGCCTCTCAAGCTGCTGCCGCCTCCGTAACTCATTGAAGGACCTGGACAATACCGATGAGGAGCACAACCATACGACACACCAGTATTCGATGGGTACAGCATCAGTGGCCACAGGTTCAAAATCCGTGATGACCATTAACCTGAACCGTCTTATCCAGATCGCGACAAGGAAATTCTTCAGGGAGACACAAGGCGTGGAACTGCCTGACGGCCAGCCGATTCCTAAGATATTGAAATACGACAGACACGAACTGTACAGATGCATTGACGAGGAAATCAGCGAAATGACATCCCGCGTGCACAAATATCAGACAGCCTTCAACGAGATTATCCTCGATTTCCTCAAGGCAGACATGCTCGATGTCTATAAGGCCGGCTTCATCGATATGCGCAAGCAGTATCTGACCATCGGAGTCAATGGATTGACAGACGCAGCCGAGTTCCTCGGATTGACGATATCCCCTAACGAGGAGTACAAGGAGTTCGTGAACACGATTCTGGAGACCATCAATATCTCCAACCGCAAGGACAAGACCCGCGACACCATGTTCAACACCGAGTTCGTCCCGGGAGAGAACCTTTCCGGAAAGAACTACAAATGGGACAAGAAGGACGGCTTCTTCGTATCGCCTGAGCACAATATGTACAGCTCGTACTTCTACAATCCTGAGGATGACAAGCTTTCGATGATCGACAAGTTCAAGCTCCACGGAGAGGACTATGTGAAGTATCTGGACGGCGGTTCGGCCCTGCACATGAACATAGCAGAGCACCTCAGCAAGGAGCAGTACAGGCAGCTGCTCAATGTCGCTGCCCACTATGGCACGAACTATTTCACATTCAACTGCCGCAACACCGTCTGCAATGACTGCGGCTACATCAGCAAGGATACATTGACAGTCTGCCCTAAATGCGGCAGCCGGAATCTGGACTACCTTACCCGTGTCATCGGCTACCTGAAGCGCGTTTCGTCATTCAGCGAGATGCGTCAGGAAGAGGCGCACCACCGTTTCTATGCCGGGGAGGAAGGTCAATGCTGAAGTACGTTCCTCAGATGACGAGCGTCGTGATGGAGGAAATACCCGATAGAGTGACGTTGGCAGTGGACATTTCGAACTGTACGGGACTTTGTGAGGGATGCCATTCTCCATTTCTGCGCGGCGATGTAGGCGAGGAACTTACGCCGGAGGTCGTGGACAGGCTGATAGGCGACAATTTCGGCGTGAACTGCTTCCTGCTGCTCGGTGAGGGCAATGACCGCAAGGCACTGACGGATATCGCATCGTATGTGAAGCGTGCGCATCCCTCTCTCGAGTTGGCCTTGTATTCCGGCAGAGAGACAGTCGAGGGCGACATTTTCGACATTTTCGATTACGTGAAGGTAGGGCCTTACCGCCCGTCGTGCGGCCCGCTGAACAGCCGTACGACTAACCAGAGACTGTATAAAGTGAAGCACGGCAGCACCCTCACGGACGGAAAATCCTACACTCTCGAAGACATCACCTCCCGTTTCTGGCACAAAGGCATTGACCCGTCAGCGCATTGAGCACATTGACATAAATCATATCTGAAATCATGGCACTGGAAATCGAAAGAAAGTTCAAGGTGGCAGGGGAGTTCAAGTCCCTTGCGAAGTCTTCGTCTCATATCTGTCAGGGCTATCTGTGCGCAGACGGAGTCAGAACCGTGCGTGTCAGGCTGCGTGACGATAAGGGCTACCTTACGATCAAGGGAAAGAGCGATGCGGCTGGCCTGAGCAGATTCGAGTGGGAAAAGGAAATCAGCGCGGACGATGCACGTGAGCTGCTGAAACTATGTCATCCCGGAGCCATTGACAAGACCAGGTATCTTGTGGATTATCAGGGCCATACGTTCGAGGTGGATGAGTTCTACGGTGACAATGAGGGTCTGCTCATGGCTGAAGTGGAACTGAAAAGCCAGGACGAACCATTTGAAAGGCCATCCTGGCTTGGGGAAGAGGTCACGGGCGACAGACGCTATTACAATGCGGCATTGACCCGTAACCCTTATAAGAACTGGAAGTGATTACTGCAGCCTGAAAAGCTGGGCCTGCTTGTAATCCTCTGATTCCGGCGCGAACACTCCGAATTTCTTTCCGCCCGTGAAGAATCCTATGCCGCCTATTCTGCCCGAAGGCTCACCTGAGAACTTGAATTCATGTGAAGAGATCAGGACTTTTCCGTCAGTTACGGTGATGCCCCAGAAGAAGTTGGACTGAGTCGTTACAACATCACCGTACCAGAATTTTCCTACATAGCTGACGGCCTCTGATACATTGCCAGGAGCTTTCAGATATGGCTTTGAACCAAGACCGCTCATCTTGATGGCATATCTTTCTGTAAATGAGCCGGTTCCGTCCTCGAGCGTTACTGAATAATTCATGATTTCGTCCGTCTTCTCAATGCAGCCTTCCGCATCGCAGTTTATGGTCTTGCATTCGAGATACCCGTCACTTATGCTGTTGATGGCCACATAATAACTGCTTTCGGTTTTTTCAGAAACGATCAGATATGTGCCACCTGCCACTATCTGGGACTGCTCAGTCACTTTCACGAATTTCTGCTCCACAGGCGCAAGCGGCTCGGAAAGCTGGACGTTTATCCTGTAAAGACCTCTGTCAGAGGCGGTAAGATCCATTGCGCCGTCACTGAGCGTATATGTGTTCTTGTCGGTGGTGATTTCCATGCGGACACCAGTGTAGGAGCCCTTTGCCAGGACCAGATATGCATATTTGAAGTCTTTCAGCAGCGGAGTGTCCGGAAATGTGGCTGAAACGGTATTGGATGTGCCCGTAAACTTATAGCCTTTCTCGTAAGCCGTAGAGACTGAGTATGTTCCAATGCATTTTCCGTCGGTGGTAAGCGTGATCCCGGAAAGTTTCTCCTTCGAGTGGCCTACAGTATCGACAGATACGCGCAAGACAGCTGCAAGAGGAGTGAAATCCACATCGATTTCCGCAGCCTTGTCGTCCGGAACATTTGCCAGAGCGACCATCGGAAGCAGTTTGCCGTCGAATTCAGCTGTGCTGTTCGCGTCAATGACGGTGCTCATCGGAATCTCAATGCTTGAGGCGCCCTCTGTCGCAGAACCGCCCCAGACTGCGAGGAACTTGTCTTTTGAAGTGGCCTGAGCCGAAATGGTAGCCTTGAACTTGTTGTCCTTCACGGTAGCGAGCCCGAATCCCGAGCCGAGCCCTGCCGCGTCACTTGTAATGTAGGAAACCTGGTCGCCCTCTTTCCATACAAGATGGGAAACGTCGCCCTCGTAGGCAATGCCCGTCTTTGTCAATGTAGTGGAGACCGTAATCTCACGCGTTTCGATGGAGGCGCCTTTCTCATTGACCTCTTTCTGGCAGGCGCAAAGACTCAGCGCAGCTGCCGCCAAATAATATATCTTTCTCATTTTCAATGTCTTTTGGATTATTTGCCCCAAGGGTCAATGTCTTCGTCGCCCCAGTTGTCAGTCTTTACGTCGCTGTAGCTCTCAGGATCTTTTTCGAACACTTTGGTCGTGGCCTCGTCGAATGCCAGTGAACTGTAATTTGCCCCCGGCCTTATATATATGGTCTTCAACAGCGGGCACTCGGTCGCGAACAGGAAGTTCATCTTCTCATTGCCGCTGAAATCGAGTGTGGAAACGCTGGTCCTTCTGCAGTCCACATAGCGGAGCGCCGTGCATCCGTAGAATGAAACATAGGCGAGGTCGGCATTGTCAGAAATGTGGAGCTCGTCGATGGCCACGCATCCGCGCAGGTCAAGACGCTTCAGCTTGTTGTTCTGGAACTCGCATACGCTCATCTTGTCCAATCCCTTGACTTTCAGCTCGGCCAGCTGGTTCTTGCTGAGGAGAACCTCTTCGAGCGCCTTGCATGAAGTCAGGTCCAGGCTTGAAATCGCATTGTCGGAAGCGTCAAGTGTACCGAGCTTGGAAAGTCCGCTGACCTTCAGCTCCTTGATAGCGTTTTCCTTGCAGTCGAGGAAGTACATTTCCGCCGCGCATGGAGTCACGTCCAGAGAGGTGAGGCTGTTGGTGTAGATGGCGAGGCTTCCGAGTGACTTGCATGAGCTGAGGTCCACGGAGGTCAGCTTGTTGTTGTAGAGGTACAGTTTCGTAAGCGCTGAGCATCCTGCCAAGTTGACGGATGTCAGGCTGTTGTTCTCAGCCTTGAGTATCGTGAGTGCCTTGCAGGAAGATACATCCAGGGATGTCAGTTTGTTCTCCTGAAGGTTCAGCTCCGTAAGTTTCGAGTTTGCGGAAAGGTCAATGTCTGTGAGCCCGCCTGTGAAACCGAGGTTCAGTTTTACCAGGTTCACATTGTTCCTGACATCGACGGCGGTAATTCCTGTCTCGTATAGATTGAGTTCTGTCAATGCGCTGCAGTTGCTGACGTCAATGGATTTGAGTCCTGTGTTCCTGTACGCGATGAGCTGGACGAGCTTGTTGCAGCCTGAGACGTTCAGGCCTGTAAGATTTGCTTCCCAGGCCCCGAGATAGGTCAGTTCAGGGCAATGGCTGAAGTCCACGGCAGAGTTGAAATTGTTGCTGCGGATGTGGACTGCCTTGAGCTTCGTGCATTTTGAAAGGTCAATGCTCTGGAGCTGGTTCATCGACATGTTGATCTCCTCGAGTTCAGGGCTGTCCTTGAGACTGAGGGTGGTGATGGCATTGTCCTGAAGGCTGACTTTCTTCAGTGCCGCACAGCCAGTCAGATCCACTTCTGCCAATGTGAAGACCATCTTGCTCTGCTCGTTGTAGCCGTAGTTGTCGTTCGCTACAAGCGTTTCCAGGGCGCTGCACCCGCTCAGGTCCAGTCTGCTGTAGAAGTTGTGGTCAGCATTGACGGTCTTGAGGTTCTTCAGCCCGCTCAGGTCCAGGATTCCGTCAATGGAGTTGTACCTGCAGTTCAGGGTGGTCAATCCCGTCATATATTTGATGCCTTCGAGAGAGGTAATCTCCCTCTCCTGGCAGTCGATTTCAGTGATTGCGGCCGCTTCTTCCTTGGAAATCTTGCCGTCCCCGTCAGTGTCGAAATTCTCCACGCAATATGATTTGAACTTCTCGTCGGCGAAATAGACGTGCTTGCTTTCCGCTGCATTACGCGAGTACTGGAGAATGGTGAACAGCTGTTTGTCCGCGCCGCAGATGATGCTGAATACGGCTGTCCTGTCCTTGTCCATGTCGGTATTCTCCGGAATGGAAAGTTCCACGAAAGTTTCTCCGCCAGCTCCGTGCGTAGGTGTCACGGAATACCAGCGCTTGTCCGCTTCGAGTCCGTTCTCGTCCTGGACCATCCAGATTCCGTCTGCTGTGAAGAAAATGTTTTGGGTGGTGGCTTCAGCCTCGAATGTGAGGTTGAATTCCTGGTCCTGGCTGAAGGTCAGGCTGCTTTTCTTTCCGGATGACTCAGATTTCTTGCATCCGCCCAAGAAAACGACACCGACTGCTGCCAGAAGGCATAGAAGATGATTTTTCATAATCGGCTTCATAAATGATTGTTTTTGGTTTTTATGTCGAAGTACAAATATATGATTTTTTTCGACTTCTGCACCATATATTTTCACTATCTTTGCCAAATTGAATATAACAAAATGAACTATGATTACATTTGGGTACAAAAATAAATTCAGCGGCGTATTGCGTGCATTGGCCGCTATTGCTATAGGTCTGGTTATGGTCTGCAGCACCGAAGCCACGACAAATGTGGTGAAGATAATCGGAGCATTCCTGTTCGCGACCGGACTGATATCATTTGCCTATGGTTTTGCCCATAGAAAGGAGGGTGTGTTGAACCTGATGGTGATCAATGCAGGAGTCGATATAGTGATAGGTATTCTCCTGTTCGTCTTCCCTGCGCCGATAGCCAGTATAATCGTCACATTGATCGGAATAGTCATATTCATTTTCGGACTGATACAGATTTTTGCGCTCGCGGGCACAGCCTCACTGCTGGGCTCAGGCATATTTTCGTTCATCCTCTCAGGCGTAGCCCTTGTAGGTGCTGCCATATTGATATTCAATCCGTTCACTGAACGGGTGATGAGCATTCTCGCCGGCATATTCCTGATCTGCTATGGCGTCAATGACCTGATTTCCACCTACCGTGTCAGCAAGGCGCAGAAAGAGTACGAGATCCATTTCAGCTCGACCGAGAGCCAGGACCAGTCCGACATGGACGGATTCGGGGATGTGAAAGATGTGGATTATAAGAAAATCGACGAGCAGTAGGTCTGCAGCCGGATAGAAATCCACGTGAAGAAAGTATATAGGATTATAGATACAGTCAATGATTCCCCAGGATACTGTAAATAAGATTCTGGACTCGGCGCAGATAGTGGATGTGATAAAGGATTTCGTCTCGCTCAAGAGACGGGGTGCCAATTACATCGCCTGCTGCCCGTTCCACAACGAGAAGACACCGTCTTTCTATGTCTCTCCGTCAAAAGGCATATACAAATGCTTCGGTTGCGGAAAGTCAGGATCGGCTGTGGGCTTCGTCATGGAACACGAGGGGATGACTTATGTGGAAGCGCTCAAGTATCTGGCGAGGAAATACGGCATTGAGGTAAAGGAAAAAGAGGAGACTCCTGAAGAGATAGCGCAGAGACAGAGGAGCGAGAGCCTGTATCTGGTGATGGATTTCGCGCAGCAGTTCTTCAAGGACAGTCTGAAGACTCCCGAGGGACGTTCCATCGGATATGAATATTTCAGAAGCAGAGGCCTGGAGGATGCCACGATAGACAAGTTCGGGCTCGGCTGGTCTCCGAAAGACGGTTCTGCACTGTCCCGGACGGCATTGGCCAAAGGCTATAAACCTGAATTCCTTACAGCCGTGGGCGTGAGCATCCGGCGCAATGACGGCTCCCTCATCGACAAGTTCTATGACCGCGTGATGTTTCCGGTGCATTCGGTAAGCGGCAGGGTCATTGCTTTCGGCGGAAGGACATTGATTTCCGATTACAAGAAAGCCAATATCGGAAAATACATAAATTCCCCGGAAACGGAGATTTATGACAAGAGCAGTTCTCTCTACGGAATTTATTTCGCGAAAAGCGAGATATCCAGGCAGGACAAATGTTATCTGGTTGAGGGCTATCTGGATGTGCTCTCTATGCACCAGCTCGGAATCTCCAATGTGGTGGCTTCCAGTGGTACTTCATTGACAGTCAACCAGATCCGTCTTATCAAGAAGTTTACCGACAACATAACCATCATGTACGACGGTGATGCGGCCGGAATCCATGCGGCATTGCGCGGCATCGGACTTATCCTGAAGGAGGGGCTCAATGTCAAGGTCGTGTTGATCCCTGACGGGGATGATCCGGATTCGTATGCGAGAAAGCACACGCTTGACGAGGTCAAGGATTTCATTGACAAGAATGAGCAGGACTTCATCGCATATAAGACTGCATTGCTGAAAAGCCAGGCGGGGAACGATCCGCTGAAGATAGCTGAGCTCATAAACGACATTGCCGATACGATAGCATTGATCCCGGACAAGATCAAGCAGGCTGTCTATGTGCAGAATTCAGCGCGTGAGTTCAATATCGACGAGCAGATGATTTTCACGCGGATTTCCGAGACAATGCACAAAATAATCGAGGAGGAAAGGAAGGAAGCGGAGAGGGAAAGGCGTCGGGCGGAAGCGGCTGCAGGCAGTCAGTCGGGTACGGACGTCCAGAGTGGAGCAGCACCGCAGGGTGATGCAGGAGTTTCTGGCGGGGGAAATGCAGGGGAGGCAGGTGGTGACAGCGGATCTGATGCGGCCGATGTTCGGGATAGTGCAGGCTCTTCTGGTGTCGCAGGCGGTTCAGGAAGGAGAACAGGACTTGAGGCCCCGATGATGGAACCTTCGGAAAAGGACCTTCTGTGCCTGATACTCAAATACGGTCAGAATTACCTGGAGTTCGAATCGGATTCTGAATACTACGACTCGGAAGAGAAATGCACGGTGGCGGACTTTATCCGTGATGCAATCGAGGACAACCCGTTCCAGAATACGATATACAAGAGGGTTTACGATATGTATTTCGACATGTATGACAGCGAGTTGCCCCAGGATACTATCGTGAAAAGATTGTTGGACGGTCCGGACCGCGTGTCGTCAGGAATAGTCGCGGACCTGATTGAATACAAATATCAGCTTTCCGTGAAGAATTTTGTAAATTCGCTGACTGCAGTGCCGTCATTCCTCGTGCTCAATGTGCCGAATGCCATTATGGTATATAACTCAAGCCTGGTGAAGACGCAGGAAGAGGAGATCGCTTCCAAGTTGAGGGAATTGTCGCGGGTGGAACAGACGGAGGAAGTGATGCAAGAGCAGGACGCGCTTCTTGTGAAGATGCAGAAGGTGGCGGAACTTCGTAAAAAAATCGCTGAACGTCTCGGCAGGGTGCTGTAGAGCTTGGGGATAATAGACAAATAATTAAAATTCAATATATTATGGACAACAAATTCAAGAGAACGCTTGTGACTTGCGCGCTTCCGTATGCCAACGGACCAGTGCATATCGGTCATCTTGCCGGAGTGTATGTCCCGGCTGATATCTATGTGAGATATCTGAGAATGCGTGGCGAAGATGTCCTTTATGTGTGCGGAAGTGACGAGCATGGAGTGCCTATCACCATTGCCGCTAAACGTCAGGGATGTTCACCTCAGGACATTGTGGACAAATATCATAAGATAATCAAGGATTCATTCTCCGGTCTGGGCATCAACTTCGATATCTATTCCAGGACATCATCCAAGGTCCACGAGAAGAACGCATCGGAGTTCTTCCGCAAGCTTTATGATGAAGACAAATTCATCACCAAGGAGTCGGAGCAGTTCTTCGATCCGGAAGCCAAGACCTTCCTTGCAGACCGCTATATTACAGGAACTTGCCCTAAATGCGGCAACCCTAATGCCTATGGCGACCAGTGCGAGAAATGCGGCAGCACCCTCAGCCCGGAAGAGCTGATCGACCCGAAATCCACACTTAGCGGCAGCAAGCCTATAAAGGTGATGACCAAGCACTGGTATCTGCCTCTGGACAAGTATGAGCCGTGGCTCCGCGAGTGGATTCTCGAGCAGCACAAGGAGTGGAAGACCAATGTCTATGGTCAATGCAAGTCTTGGCTGGATGCTCATCTTCAGCCACGTGCCGTGAGCCGTGACCTGGACTGGGGCGTTCCGGTGCCTGTCGATGGAGCGGAAGGTAAGGTGCTCTACGTATGGTTCGACGCGCCTATCGGCTACATCTCCAACACTCAGGAACTGCTTCCGAAGAGTTGGGAGAAATGGTGGAAGTCCCAGGAGACCAAGCTGGTGCACTTTATCGGAAAGGACAATATCGTCTTCCATTGCATCGTGTTCCCGTCAATGCTGAAAGCATATGGTGACGGCTACATCCTCCCGGACAATGTCCCTGCCAATGAGTTCCTCAATCTCGAAGGTGACAAGATCTCTACATCCAAGAACTGGGCTGTATGGGCTCACGAATATCTGGAGGAATTCCCTGGAAAACAGGATGTCATGAGATATGTGCTTACTGCCAATGCTCCTGAGACCAAGGACAATGATTTCAGTTGGAAGGAGTTCCAGCAGCGCAACAACAGTGAGCTCGTGGCCATTTTCGGAAACTTCGTGAACAGGGCCGTTGTCCTGACCCACAAGTATTTCGATGGCAAGGTTCCTGCTGCGGGAGAGCTGCTTGACATTGACAAGGAAACATTGGCACAGGTGCCGGTGCTCAAGGAATCATTGGCGAAGAACATTGAGACTTATCATTTCCGCGAGGCGCTGAAGGATTCGATGTCCATCGCCCGTCTCGGAAACAAGTATATCTCTGATACTGAGCCGTGGAAAGTGGCGAAGACGGATATGTCGCGTACTGCGACGATTCTGAATGTCAGCCTCCAGATCTGTGCTGACCTAGCTATCGCATTCGAGCCGTTCACGCCGTTTGCTGCCGAGAAGCTTCGCAAGATGCTGGATGTCAGCTTCTGTGCAGGCGTGGACCACAGACATGGCGAGCAGGAGACCGTCAATACATACAAGGAAGGTGAAGGTGCTGCTCTTCATACTGTTTCGGCTCCGGAAGGTGCTGATGTGAAGGAAGTTGCGGCTGCATGTCCTTGCCATGGTGTATGTCTCGGATGGGATGTCCTGGGAAATGACAATCTGCTTCCTGAAGGTCATCAGCTCGGTGCTGCAGAATTGCTTTTTGCCAAGATTGAAGATGACGCCATCAAGGCTCAGACTGACCGTCTTGATGTCATCCGTGCTGCACGTGAGGCTGCCGAAAAAGCTGCTGCAGCAAATCAGGTGGCTCCGCAGAAGGATGAAGTGGAGTTCGATGATTTCGGAAAGATGGATATCCGTACTGCCACGGTTCTGGAGGCTGTCAAGGTCCCTAAATCTGACAAGTTGCTGAAACTCACCATAGATACAGGCATTGACAAGAGAGTCATCGTGTCGGGCATCGCCAAGTTCTACACTCCGGAGGAGATGGTAGGCAAGCAGATCTGCATCCTTGCGAACCTGAAGCCTCGTACGATTTTCGGCATCGAGTCCAAGGGTATGATTCTGATGGCCCGCCAGGGTGACGGGAAAATGCGTTTCATCACGCCAGCCGAGACCTTGCACAACGGCGCCGAAATCGGTTAGGCGCATCGCGTTAGTGATTGAATATCAGCATTTTAGCCACTTTCAGAGTTGTGAAAACAGCAACTCTGAAAGTGGCTAAATGTTTAATTATCAATGGTTTATGCGGTGCGCGTAGCCTGCCACATCTACCTGGATATGTACCTGGACATCTACCTGAATATACACCTGAATATACACCTGAATATACACCTGGACATCTACCTGTGCATCAACTTGAACGTCAACCTGAACGTCAACCTGGACATCTACCTGAACGTCCACCTTAACATACACCTGAACGTCTACCTCACCTTACCTTACCTCCGCCTCACCTAGACGCTAACCGCTTCTCGACCTCCGCTTCACTATCTCGCTCCTCAGTCCGTCAACGCAATCAAAGTCCACTCGCTCGTCTTTCCCTCCTCATCTACCGTGAACTTGCGCTCGTAGAAACAGTCGAGAGTTACAGGGAATGCGCTGATTTCCTGGACATTGCCGTTGAAATCCGTGGTGGAGACGACCCTCGAGCCTTTCAGACCGAGCTTCATGTCAGTAATGACCAGTTTCGACCTGCTGTCCACGGCACTGCCTGCAGCCTTCCTTACCTTGATGCTGACCTTGCGGGTTTCAGGGAATATGGTGGATTCGCCTACCTGGTTCTCGCATTTCACGTATCTTTCCACAGGCTGCTCAGACGTGATGGTCCATTCATATTCACGGAAATTGGACAGCGTCACCTTATATGGAGACGACAAGTCTATAATCCCGCCATCAGTGAATCCTGCATCCGGACACTTGGCCCCGTCAGAAATCTTTACGGTCTTGATAATCAGCTTGTCAGCCCTGACCTCCTCGCCCAGAACCACATTGACAGACAGATTGGATGCATCTATTCTGGAGGAAACCTGCCCCTCGATCTCAAACGAGGTGATCTCCGCCGGAATCTTCGGCAGCTGCATGTCATTCTTGATGCTGCAGGAAACAGCTCCCGCAGCAAGAAGAACCAATGCTATGTGATGCAGTCGTTTCATGTTACAATTCCGCCGGGTCGTAAACAAATGAGAACTCGTCCAGATACAGCACCGTGCCCTTGCCTCCTGTGAAGAAATCGCCGTACTTGCTGGCTGCAGCCACGATGACTATCATATTCGGCTTTCTGGTCAGGTCCCTGTACTCGAGCTTGATTTCAAAAGGCTCATAACCATTGACAAGACCCTCCTTGGTGCTGGTCACCGTTCCGCTCTCAAGCTTTCCGTAAGCGATGACATCACTTCCGTTGATGTCCACAAACTGCTTCTTCTGAGTGTCAATATGGTACATCGCGGTTCTGTCAGTCAGGAAAATCTGAATCTGGCAGGTGTCAGGACGGCCTTTGAGTTCAGTATAAGGAGACTTGGCATGCGTGATGGCAACCGGTCTGTAATCCATGTAACCCTTCAGTGCAAGAGGACGCGAATAGAACGGCGTTCCCCAGTCCAGAGTTGCTCCAGGATTGGACAGGCTGGCAATCGCCTTGCCGAATTTGCCCGTGAAGATGTTGCCGGCAGCGAAAATGTCCATAGTGGCCGCGAGACTCTCCAGTTTGGCTGCCTTCTTGCCCTCTCCCGGCACAGCCACGTGGCTGCTTTCTGGATTGGTAGGAACAGTTCCCAATGAAGCGGAACCAGGGTTCGCGGTATCCCAGATAAGCGGTTCACCCTGAATGTCCGGCATAGGAGCCTTGCCGGCCATATACCATGAGTCGAAACTCATATTGCTCAGGACCGCAGCGGCCTCTGTGGTGAATGCTATCTGCTTCTTGCCCGCTTCCTTGTCTGTCTTGGCGCGGACGACATAGTTCTTGCCCGGCGTAAGACCAGTGAGCCTTGCCGTAAACGACTTGTTCTCGGCGTCAGTCTTTATCTCGCCTGTGAAATCAGTCCACTCCTCGGTCCCCACCATCTTGTACTGAAGCTTCAGCCCGGCAGGTACGGAAGTCGATTTCAGCGAACCTTTCACGTCGGCGAACAGCGCCCATGCATTCACGCTCTTGGCCTCAGCCTCAGAACTCGTGAAATCCAGCAGGAGGTCGAAACTGCGCTCCGTCATCTCGTCGTCGAGAACGATCCGCAGTCCGGCCGCTCCGGTATTCGGGTCCACCGTCGCCACCTTGAAGTTCAATGCATATTTCTGCTTTCCTTTCACGTCAGTGTAAGTCTCTGACCTTGTGAATGTTCTGTTTGCATTGTTTGTCAATGAAAGTGTCCAGGTCAATGTCCCTGAAGGCTTGAAATAACCTGTCTTTCCGAGTGTGCCCTCAGCCTTGTTCCAGACCAGAGACCCGGTGCCGTTGCTTACGGTCAGGGACCAGTTCTTGAAATTGGCATCGAAATCAGCCTCTGCGAAAGTAGGCTCTACCAGCACATCGGAAAGCGTGCAGGTAACATCTGCATTGACCACCTGGTCCGGAAGCACCGTCACATCGGCCTCGCCATAGTAGCGTGGTGAATCGAAGATGGCTTCCACAGTTTCGCGGTTCTGTGCAGTTACCTTGTATTTCGCGCAGTTCAGCTGGAGCGGCTCGGTGAGCAGCGTCCTGTGGTCGCTGATGGTGTTCAGCAGTTCACTTCCCTTATAGATATTCAGCGTGAACGGGTCATCCGCGCTTACGTCAGCCTTGGTCTTTATGACATTGACGGACATGTCCTGCTCAATCCCGGCCGTGAGGTATCCGTGCTTCCCGGAATCCACAGCCTCCCTGCTGCAACCCAGCAAAGCACTGGCCGCAACCGCTGAAAGAATGTATTTCTTATATTTTACAATCATGATAATTATCTTTTCAAAAGTCTGACAATCAAGTTTTTCCTACTTCTTGTAGTAGAACGTGGCCGCTTTTGAAAGAGTCCTCCCGGCCTCATCTTTAAGTTTGAGGGTGAAGACGTGATTCGTATTGTCATAAGTGTCAGGACTTGCGCTTGTGATGCCGTAAAGCATTGGCAGAAGTCCGGAAAGCTTGAACTCCACATTGTCCTTTCCCTTCAGCTGGTCGCCGGTAGGGAGGAGGGAGCTGAGGTTTTCGATCGCAGTAGCGTCATCGATGAGGTCGAGGTCCACGCTGCCGTCAGAAAGCACATTCTGCGGGCTGACCATGTCAGGCAGAAGCGAGTTCAGTGCAGGTGAATTCACATTGACAATGAAGCTGCTGATTTTTCCCGGAGCCTTTATATTGATGGTGACGTCCATGGTCTCGGCGAGCGGCTGGGCAGCGAAATCAGGATTGCTTGCCCATACGAGCTGAGGCGCATTTGCGTCCGGTTCCGGTTTCTCAGGATCAGGGTTCTCCGGTTTCGGCTTTTCAGGATCCGGAATAGGGATTTCCTCGAATCCTCCCACGGTGACATTTTCGTTCCTGACATTGACGCTGCCGTCCACGGTGAGCGTAATCTGCTGAACCTCACCTGTTACACGCGCATCGAGGTTCAGGATGATGTGGTCCTTAGGATGCACATTCTTGATGGTCTGGGTCAATGCCGCTGTAGAGCCGTCGAGTGACCTCTCGCCGTCTATCTGTACATAGAGTTCGGTAGCGGTGAAGTATCCCTGCCTGTCCAGGTTGTTTCCGCTTTCATTCTTGCTCCAGGTAAGGAAGTCATTGTCATTGGCCGAAACCTTGATGTTGAAGGTGCTGAGCTCGGTGATGAACGTGTCGGTGCATTTTACCGAAACCATCGCGTTCTTCAATGAGCACTTTACATTGACAGGAGACGTGGCGCCCGCTACTACTGAAAAGTTCTGGACGCCTTCGAAGAGAGGCTGGTCCCAGGCTGCTGTCTTTCCTTCCGGTGAGCCTGCCGTGATCTGGTACGAACCTGTAGGAAGTTCGATGGCCTTGTCCAGAATGTCGCTGTAGGAGTAAGTCTGAGTGCCGCCTCCTTCGAGGTTGCTCTCGATCTTGACTACGAAGGAATTTACATCTGCCAGCTCAGCAGGAGTCGCTTTGGTAGCTGCAGTAGATATGTCGATGTCATTCATCTGTCCGTCGGCAACTACTGATTTGAGGACGAAGAAGCCTTTCTCGGAATTGCTGTCCACATTTGTCTCCTTGCATCCTGTCAGGACTGCGGCGACTGCCATTATGGAGAAGATTGTACGTTTCATATGTATTTTTCTTTTTATCTGGGTTGGGTTATTCATAAATCAGTTCAATATCATCCACATACAGTGAACTTCCGAAGTGTCCGGCCTGTGAAGAATTGCCTGCTACCTCGAGTGTGCTGTTGGCGTTGACGCCAGGACTGCCCGAAGAAGACGACTTGAAGCTTATGTAGATGCTCGCTGCCTTCCTGGTGATGTCATTCCAGTCCAGTGTAGTGCTGTATTCTGTCCATTCTGCGGCTGCCGGGCCTTCGGTGTCCTCCTTAACGGCTATTACATTGCCCTCTGCATCCTTGAACTCCACCTTGACATAGAATTTCTCGCTGCCTTTAGGGGAGAACTTATATTTGAAAGTGAATTTGTCAGGCCTGCTCGTGAAAGCGTGTCCGTCAGACGAGTGATTTCCGGAATCGTCCGCCTTGCCGATGAACAACTCGCCCGGGTATGACGTGCCGGAAGCGACAGCGTCAGTGTTGTATTTGCCGACATTGACAGTATATATGTGCGCGGATTTTATGCCGCTTGTGCAGTCTGGAGAGTAAGCCACTGTCGGGAAGGACTTTACGCTAGTCTTTGTGGTGGCCAAAATGCTTGTAGGCATACTCTTCTTGCTTGTTACGGCCCACCAGCTGCTGCCAGCATCTGCGTAAGGCAGATACCAGTCGAGGGTCCTGTCGCTGGACAACTTCACTGAGATCTTTATCGTTTCTGTAGTCCAGTCCTCGAAACCGTTGTTGCCCACCTGAGCGTCCGCCTCGGTTCTGATCTTGACGATATCGGTGCTGTTGTACGGATTCTTGTTGTAAATCGCCCTTACCTCGTATTCTGAGTCCGGAACAAGGCCGGAAATCTTCCCGTAGGAAATGGTGTTTCCGGAAACGGTGCCCTCTGCATTGGTCCAGCTTCCTCCGTCCAGCCTGTACTGGAGCGTGTATTTCTCGGGCTTGCCGGTCTGGACATCGAGAGATACGCCTCTGAAACTTCTCGCGAAGGCGTTGGCCCCGGAGATGTTCAGTGTAGCCGAATTCTTGTTCATGAGGAAGGAGAACTCGTCGGAAACGGCCTGCGCCCCGTTTTTGTCCTCCACGGTGAGCTTGAACTTGCCCTCGAAAGGCACGGCCTCATACTGGACCTTGTCAGTCATTCCGCTGAAGTCAATGTAGGAGAATCTCGTCTCAGGCGTCATCTTGAGTATCTGGATGCCGAGCGCCAAGAACTTCGCCCTGGTAGCCGCATCGAGTGCGGTAAGGTCCAGACGTTCAGCGAATCCCTTGGTTTTCAGGTACTCGGATGTGATGTCGAGCCACGCGTGGGCAAAACCCGCAGGCGTATTGATGTCCACGAGAGTGCCGCTCAGGTCGTCGCCCTCGAAGAATGTCACCTGTCCAGCCTTCAGCCTGTCGCCCAGTCTGATGACCGGAGCCTCGGTCGCGAAGTCCGTAGGATCCATGTCAATGTTCTTTTCAATGACTTCAGTGCTCTTGTCAATGATGATGTTCACTGAAATCTTGCCGATGAAAGGCTTGGTGTCCAGGTTTACGGTGATGAAGTCATTCGGCTCAGCCAGAATCTCCGTATGGAAGTACTTCATCTTCGCATTCGCCTCAGCAGCAAAGAGTTTGAGGGTCAATGTCCCGGCAGGAATGAAGCCGGCCCTGGTCTCGTTCCCGGTGAATCCGAGAGTGTCTGTCACATTGGCCTTGTCCGTCGAAACTGACGCGCAATACCTTGAATAATAGGTCTTCAGGGACTCGCCGTAGTTTACCGCGAACTTTACGTTGGCAAGTTTGGCCGTCCCGGAAATGTTCACTCTCCTCTGTCCCTTGTCGATGGTGAAAGGAACTTTTGCCTGATAGAATGCCGCATTGAATCCGGCTTTCAACGAATCGCCGTGGAAAGCGGAAAGTGAGTAGTCGCCTGCGTTAAGTCTGATTTTCTTTGAAGTCGAGTTAGCGTAAGTGTCTCTGTAGAGTCTTGTATTGTTCGCTTTCTTGAAGATCTCCACAGTGAAATCATCAATGGCAGGCAGGGTCTCCTCTGCTACTGATTTCGTGTGATGTGTGCCGTCTCTGTCTCTTATACACATCTCCGAGCCCACGAGACGCTCATGAATCTCGTA
>ENA-OYYX01000185-OYYX01000185.1-human-gut-metagenome-genome-assembly--contig:-NODE-185-length-25429-cov-8.280366_pt1 | contig 25429 bp, 19 predicted proteins | sample MGYA00244070_ERZ653464 | MGnify/ENA primary metagenome ERZ653464 (study PRJEB26926, sample SAMN06165152) | human gut metagenome | biome: ENVO:00009003; feature: ENVO:2100002; material: ENVO:00002003...
TCTACACCGTCTAATTCGTCGGCAGCGTCAGATGTGTATAAGAGACAGGATTAATTATACAAATTAATGTTAAACTCACGAATACTATGTTATGAATGGAGGTACAGAGCCATCTGGCTATTATGACAATTATAATGTAGAAGCTAACACCATATCTATAAGTGAGGGTGGAAATTCTTGTGGTTATGTACAATTCAATCGAATGCCATTTTGGAGTGGTGGACATTGTTATACTATTCAGGACATAGTTTCGGATGTGGAAACATTATACTTGTATCATTACCTGAAATCAAAAGAAGATTCCATAATGAAACTTCGCATAGGTACCGGTTTACCTAATATTCAGAAGAAAGATTTGGCTGAATTCAAAGTGATAATCCCGGCCATAGAACAACAGCGAACAATTTCGAATATTTTATCATTGCTTGAAAGAAAAACCGAAATTGAGGGACGAATGTTGATCGCTATGCGTACGGAAAAGCAATATCTACTTCATCAGATGTTCATATAAACATCTTGCGGAGCAGGTATTGCTTCTGTTTCTGGTAGTTATCATATAGCGCAATCTCATCATTTTCTTTTTGGGAGATGACGTTCAGCATAGATGCGATGATTTTTTGTTCTCTCATACAATGGAAACGATGCATTGTATTGAAATAGTCATTGACGGAAACATTTAGCAGACCATGATTCCTTGCTCCTTCTCCAGCGATGTCTGATAAGCCCTTATGCCATTTGGTTGACTCAAAATAATATGCAAGATAATCAGAGTCAACGGCGGACTCATCTATCTTGAAACATATGTACAAAGTAGAGAGCACTCCTTCTGGATATTTCTCCAATCTCTTAACGGCACCCCAATCATAACCTGCAGAATAGCTTCGATTATAGGCGAACTCTCCTTTGTGAAGCAAGTAATATCCTGCAAGGTTTTCACTTGCTACTGTTTTATTAAAAAAGGACTCTTGATCGACCAATCCATACTGCGCAGCAATAGTAAGAACCAGCGAACATTGATTGTCTTTATTCTTTCTTGTTATGCGTGAACAAAAGTCTTCCATTCTATATGTTGACAGCGGATCTGTATTACCTTTAAAGCGTAGTGCAGATTCATTATGGTTTGGTGAACAAAATACGTTTTCAATAATCGCGCACATTAGAGATTATGAGGAAATATGCGAAATCGATGTGTTTTTTTTGATGTTAGAAATGATTTGTATTGCGTTTGTCAATACGTTGTATTATTTTTGTATCAAAACCAAAATATTAATAGTATGGCACAGTCAACATTATCTATGAGAGTGGATGAGACTCTGAAGAAGAAGTTCGATATGATATGCGATGATTTTGGATTCACCAGCACCGCTGCCATAACTGTCTTTATGAAAGCTGTTGTACGGGAAAGAAAGATTCCATTTGAGATAAAGGCATCTTCAAAGAGACAGATAAATCAGGACGCCTGGAACGCATTTATCGAAATGAGGGCGCAGGCTAAAGAGGCCGGCGCGCAGGATATGTCTCTGGATGAAATCAATGCGGAGATTCAGGAGGTGCGCAATGAGCGATAGGATATTTGCAGTAGTCGATACCAACGTACTTGTTTCAGCACTGATTTCAAAATCAATAGATTCCAACCCGATGAAAGTCTTTCGGGCTATTGTGACGGAACAGATTGTCCCACTGTATAATGATGAGATTCTTCAGGAGTATCAGTCTGTCCTTTCAAGGGAAAAATTTCATTTGGATAAAACCTTGATTGAGACAGTCCTTAAAGCAATTGTGACAGATGGCCTATGCCTTGACAGGACACCTGCGGTGGATGTAGAGTTTCCAGATCCAAAAGATGTCGTCTTTTATGAGATAGTATTGTCAAAAGAGGATTCTTACCTCATAACTGGAAATATCAAGCATTTCCCTATCAGACCATTCGTGGTGACCCCGGCTGAAATTGTTCGAGTACTTGAATCAAAACAGGGCTAAAATATACAGTTCCCAGTACGACCTTGCAGAGAATCCTTAATCTCTGGCCAACTGTCGCATCAAAAATCAGCCAACTGTCGCATCAAAAATCGGCCAACTGTCGTATCAAATTTCATTTAACATCCTTGTTTTTAACAAGATAAATCATTATTTTTGTCCAAAATTTACTGCTGGATGAATGGATATAAAAATAGAGTGGCAGACCGCCTGCTTGCAGAGAAACTAGAAGCCTTCGGTGCCGTTCTCATAGAGGGGCCTAAGTATTGCGGAAAGACGACGTTGGCAACGCAACAGGCCGGAAGCATTCTATCAATGGCCGACACGGACACTCTTGGCCAAAATCTAGCTCTGGCGAGAACGAACATTTCAAGGCTTCTTGCGGGAGAAACACCCAGGCTTATTGATGAATGGCAGATTGCACCTCAATTTTGGGATGCGGTAAGGAATGAGGTCGATAAGCGTAACGAGGACGGTCAATTTATGCTCACAGGTTCCGCTGTACCGCCAAAACCGAAGAAAGATGAGAATGGAAACATCATTGAGGAAGAGAATATCCATCACACTGGAACCGGACGTATCTCCCGCCTGAGATTACGTACAATGTCCCTATGGGAGTCGGAGGATTCCACCGGAGATGTCAGTTTGGAGGAATTGTTCATCAATCCGGACACGGTTGATGGCGTCAGTGACATTGACCTGGACAGGCTCGCATATCTGACTTGCCGTGGAGGTTGGCCTAAGGCTGTTCTGAAAAAGAGTGAGAAGGCGGCGTTGGCCCAGGCATTCGACTATTATGATTCTGTTGTAGGCAATGATATTAAACGGGTTGATGATATTGACAGGGATGAAGAATTGACAAAGCGGATTATGCGCTCATATGCCAGAAACCAAGGCACACAGGCAACTGTCGGAACCATCCTTGCGGACATCAAAAGCAACGGAGATGAGCGGATGTCAGACAGTACTGTTTACAGTTATATCAAGGCGTTAAAAGAAATTTTCGTTATCGAGGATTCTATTGCCTGGAATCCAAACTTAAGGAGCAAGACGGCAATAAGAACTTCAGACACGCGGTATTTTATTGATCCGTCAATAGCCACTGCGGCATTGGGTATGGGGCCTAAGGACTTGATAAATGATATGGAGACATTCGGGTTTATTTTCGAGACATTGGCCATAAGAGATCTTCGCGTATATGCGGATGCACTGGATGGCAAGGTCTATCATTATAGGGACAAGAACAACCTTGAATGTGATGCGGTCATACATCTAAGGAATGGTTCTTATGGATTGGTAGAAGTGAAGATAGGCGGTGCAGAGTTAATCAAAGAAGGGGCGGAAAGCCTTAAGACATTATCTTCAAAAATTGACTCTACCAGAATGAAAACACCTTCGTTTATGATGGTTTTGACTGGCATCGGCAAATTCGCCTACAAACGTCCAGAAGATGGAGTTCTGGTTGTTCCGATAGGGTGTCTAAAGCCGTGACATAGCTACAAACCTTGGCAATGTTCCCTAATGATAGGGATTGCACAGAAGATAGCACATAGTAATAAACCGAATGTTCGTATATCCGATTGTTTAGAGTGCAGTTCCTCTGCTTTGCAAGAGAGCGAGGTCAATAAAACTGGTAAATATCCTGTATATGGAGCAAACGGGATAGTAGGCTATATCGACAAGTACCACACTCAGAATGAAGCCATTTATATCATCAAAGATGGTTCCGGGGTTGGAGGCGTTTCGTATGTCACTGGCAAGTGTTCCTCAACAGGAACATTGAACATCTTGCAAGCTAAAAATGGCCATTCGCTCAAATACCTTTATTACCTACTAAAAGTGTTTAACTTTGTGCCATATAAAACAGGAATGGCTATACCTCACATATATTTCAAAGACTACGGCAAAGCCAAAATCTTTTGTCCAGCATACCATGAGCAGCTTGAATACGCAAAATTATTATCCTCAATAGATGGTAACCTACGGATAGCCCTGGATAGTCTAAAGAACTTTAACTTGCAGAAACAATACCTACTCCGTCATATGCTCATATAAACATTTGACGGAGTAGGTATTGCCGTTGAATATTATAGTATTCAAGTATTGCTTTTTCGGCCTGTATCTTTTCAGCTATACAATCCAACATTGCAGAAATGCGTTTTTGATTATCCAATGACGGAAGTTTTATACTTGCTTTCTCGAAATCCGCCTTACAAAGATTAAATCTTGTGCTTCCTTGAGCAAATGGATATATGAACTTTCTAAATGCCGTTGATGTCACGTAATATGACAGGTATGGCGAATAAGCAAGTTGATTTCTTTCAATGTGAATGCCAAAGCAAAAACTGTTCAGATACACTTCTTTTTCTCCCAGATAAACTGAACCAATTCCAACTTCTTCAGGTGTTTCTGAAGATAGAGTGAACAGTACATCACCTGTTCTGACTATATTCTGTTTTTCCCCATCATTGATACGAACATATTGATAGTCCGTTTCATCCACAATAATGTTTGAATAGACATTCAGGTATGTTATGAATGGTTTTCCGGAACCAAAATCTTTTGCCGATTTTCCAGATAACCCGGAATAAGAATATCCCAACTCCATAAATGATGTCGTAATATCGTTCCCATATTGTTCGTACAAAGAATTGTTTAGCCCTATCATTAGGGACTGCAATCTGTCAATGAGCCTGTTTTGTGTCGCGATGCGCTCGTTTAACAAATATAATAAATTTCCAATCTTATTTTGTTCAGATAATGAAGGCACGTTCAAGTTTATCTTACGGCAAATTTCTTGATTAAGCTTAGGCATAGTAGTCCCAGTGTTGTATATTGCATAATTAATTCGTTCAAGGGCCTCTGATAAAAAGTTTATATTCATTTCCTTGTGTGGTTGTAAAACATGGGCATGGTTATTTACCCATATTTTCCCATTTGCTATAAAAGCAACTCTATAATTTCTATCAATTATATTTGCTCCATCTTCACTGAGTAGGATGTAGTCACCATCAAAGATATACTCGTCTATATAATCAATAATACCAGAAGCTCCATAGTAAGGATACAACCTTTTTTCACCTTTTCTATCATCACTTTTTATCGGCTTTCTCTGACCATCCAAAAAATCCACACATTCTTCTAAGGTCGTATTCTTCCACTCCCCGGTGAACTCCGGGAATCTGAGAGACGGGCTATTATGGCTCGTTTTATCGTCAATTTTCATATTAGTCATTCATCAAAATAAAAAAACTACAATATTCCCAACTCCTTCAGGTAAACATCGATCTCCTTGTCAAGTTCGGCACGCTTTGCCTCCAAATCCTTGATCTCGCTCATCACCGCGTGAATGTCTATCGGTTCCTCTTCCTCAAATGTATCAACATAGCGGGGAATATTCAGGTTATAGTCGTTGTCACGGACTTCCTGAAGGGTCGCGCAGTGGCTGTATTTCTCAATCTCTTTGCGTTCACGGTAGGTATCGACAATCTTCTTGATGTGCTCAGGCCTTAGTTTGTTCTGGGTCTTGACTTTCTCGAACTCCTTGCTGGCATCAATGAACAGAATATTCTCATCCTCCTTGCGGCATTTCTTCATCACGAGGATACAGGTCGGGATGCTTGTGCCGTAAAAGATGTTCGCCGGGAGACCGATAATAGCATCGATGTAGTTCTTCTTCTCGATCAGATATTCACGGATCTTGCCCTCGGACGCGCCTCGGAAAAGCACGCCGTGAGGAGCCACGCAAGCCATTGTGCCGCCATCGTTGAGGTGATAGACCATATGCAGGATAAAAGCGTAGTCGGCCTTGGATTTCGGAGCCAGAACTCCGGCCTTGCTGAAACGGTCATCGTTATTGAACTTCGCGGCGGCGGACCACTCGGCTGAGAACGGAGGATTCGCCACCACCGCATCAAATTGTCTGTCTCCGAACTCATCGTCCTCAAGCGTATCCCCATTATGTATGTCGAAATCCCTATACTTAACCCCGTGAAGAAGCATATTCATTCTTGCAAGGTTGAATGTGGTAGGATTCTTCTCTTGGCCGAATATCTCGTCGGCATTGCCTTCGCGGGCGGTACGAAGGAGCAGAGAACCGGAACCGCAAGTCGGGTCATAGACGGTCTTCAGCCTGTTCTTTCCGGTGATGACGATTTCCGACAGAATCTGGCTGACCTCCTGCGGAGTATAGAACTCACCGGCTTTCTTGCCTGCTCCGGCGGCGAATTGCCCGATCATATATTCATACGCATCGCCCAATATGTCAATATCTTGCGCATCCTCAAGACCGAAATCAATGCCGTCGAGCGCGACAAGGACATCACTGATGAGCCTGTTCTTGTCTTCAGTCGTCTTTCCAAGCTTCGGCGAAGCCAGGTCAATGTCGGAGAACAGGCCACCAAAGTCATCCTCACTTTCCTGTCCGATGGTGCTGTCTTCAATCTTCTTCAGAGAGCGCTCAAGAGCCGGAAGGATATTCTCTTTTCCCTGAATCATAGATATGATGGTGGAGAACAGGTATTCAGGCTCAACGAAATATCCCAAGTCCTGGATGCACTGCGCTTTCAGTTCCTCCTTCAATTCTTCATCACCGCTTTCCCAGGCGGTCTTGAAGTCTATGTTGTCGTATTGTAGTATCTCATTGGCGCGAAGCTCGATTTTCTCCGAAAGATACTTGTAGAATATGAATCCAAGGGTGAAGTACATAAAATCACCGGCGGACATATTGCCTCTGAGTGTGTTGGCAACTGTCCAAAGCTGTGTGCGCAGTTTCTGCTGTAATTCTTCGCTCATATCGTGTTTGTCTTTTTAATCCCAACTGAAAGTGTCTATAATGCCACGAAGTCTGGCCATAACCCGTTTGAAGATGTTCCTACGTTCGATAAGGCCAACCTTTTTTCTCATTATGGCATCCTGTATGATCTCCGGCTTCTCGCGCTGAAGGTAGTCGTATTCCTTGAAGAAACTCTGCAACGACTCCTTGTCAAGTCCCTCATCATCGGCCAGATTGGCGATGGCTTTCGACTTCTCCTTTGAAATATAGTCGTTCAGGCGGCCTTCGAGGTCAATGTTCCCGTCCGCCTTGGCTCTGATGAAGCCGCTTTTGTCATTGTCGATGTTCTGCTTGATGAAGCCGTCAATGAGTTTTGTCTTGTTACGCATCGCGGCATCCCTTATCATAGTGTCAAGAATATGCTGACGTCTGGATTCATAATCCTCGTTCTCTGGATTCAGATCCTCAATGAGGGCAAGGATATATGCGACATTGATGACATCGCTGTGCAGCAGCTCAAGGCAGAAGTCTATGTCTTCAAGTTTGGAATCGCCATAAGGGATTTCGGGCTCTTCTAAAGTTCCGGTCCGAGCATCGTCTTTGTCCACAACACCGACTGTGATGTCAAGGTACTTGCTGCGGAAGTCCATATACTCCTGCTCAGACATAGCAAAATACTTATCTTCCGAGGTATAATCCTCATAAATCTGGATCTCGGTCTTTCCTTTGATGATGTCCCTGAAAGCAAGTATAAAGTCTTTCTTGTCACGCTCGCTCTTCAGAGAGTCGATGAAAGCCGGATCCGGATATTTCTTCAGGAAATCAATCATCTTCTGATTGATTTCCTTACGAACTTCTTGATACGGCTTTCTGACGATATATTCATTTGGCTCATTGTTGCTGAAAAGTCTGATGGCTGCATCAACCTTGGATTTCAGGTCGCGGAAACAGATTATCTTGCCGAAACGCTTCTTCTCGTTGAGCACGCGGTTGGTACGGCTGAACGCCTGAAGGAGACCGTGCCATTCCAGATTCTTGTCCACATACAAGGTGTTCAGCTTCTTGGCATCAAATCCGGTCAGGAACATACCCACGACAATCAGCAGGTCAAGAGGCTCCATATCAGGCCTGCGCTTCTTCATACGCTCGTTGATGTCATCGTAATAGAGACTGAAATGAGGCACATCGTATGCAGTGCCGAACATTCTGTTGTAGTCATCCATTATCTCCTGCAGCTTGTCGGCGGTCACTTTCTCATCCTCAAAGCCTTGTCCCATTCCAGTAAGATTGTCATCCTGGCTCTCGTTCGCCGAATAAGTGAATATCGCGCCGATGCGGATCGACGGTTTCAGTTCCTTGAATATCCTGTAATATTCAAGGAGCATCGGGACAGACTGGACAGCGAACATCGCATTGAACTCACCGTCAAAGGTAGAATGATTGAAGTTGTTCAATATGAACCGCGCGATCTCCCGCATCCTTGTTTCCGATTCCAAGTCCACATCTTCTTGTCCTTTATAATATTCAACAAGGAAACCAAGCACATTATCATCAGCTATGGCATCTTTTATCAGGTATCTATGCAGACATTTCCCGAATACTTCCGCTGTGGTATGTTCCTGTCTGGCGTTTTCCCGAAAAATCGGTGTTCCGGTAAATCCGAAAATCTGGAGATTGTGAAAGAAACCGACTATATTCTTATGGCAGTCACCGAAGTGAGAGCGGTGACATTCATCGAAAATCATCACGACCTTCTTGTCACGAATGTCTTGCAGGTGCTTGTTGTAGTAGTCTTTCGTGACCGCACAGTTCAATTTCTGTATGGTGGTGATGATGATCTTGGAATTTCCGCTTAGTCTCTTGATGAGTTCGCCTGTGTTGTCAGTATTGTCAACAGCCCCAGGCTCGAACGCTTCATATTCCGCTTGTGTCTGAGTGTCAAGGTCGTGTCTGTCCACCACGAACAGCACCTTGTCAACGCCATCGACTTCCGAAACCAGCTGCGCAGCCTTGAACGAGGTCAACGTCTTTCCAGCTCCTGTTGTATGCCATACATACCCGTTATCATTGGACTCCTGCACTTTCTTCAGAATCTCCTCCACGGCATAATACTGGTACGGGCGCAATACCATCAACATCTTGTCTCCTTCGTGAAGGACTATGTACTTGCCTATAATCTTGCCAAGAGTGCATTTCGCCAAAAAGTCATCGGCGAAGAGTTCAAGGTTGTTTATCGGTTCGTTGTTTGGAGTCGTCCAATTGAATGTGAACTTATAGCCGCCATTAGGATTATTCGCGAAGTATCTGGTGTTTACCCCGTTGGAGATGATGAAAAGCTGAATGTAGTCAAAGAGTCCATTGAATGCGGTCTTCTGGTATCTCTGAACCTGATTATATGCCTGCTTCAGTTCAACGCCCCTTTTCTTCAGCTCAATCTGCACAAGCGGAAGACCATTTATAATGATAGTAACGTCAAAGCGGTTCTTCCTCTTAGCCTCAACTGTTATCTGGTTCGCCACCTGAAACTCGTTCTTGCACCAATTCTTGGAATCGAAGAAATTAATCCAGACACGCTCTCCGTTTTCGAGTTCAAATTCCTTCAAGTCACGAAGCTTCTTGGCCTTCTCGAAGCGCGTTCCACCTTCAAGATAAAGCAGAATCTTGTCAAATTCAGACTCAGTGAAAGACGTGCGGCCGTGTCGCTTGAGCTCGTCTGTGTTATGCTTCTCAAGCTGAGCTTTGAAATTGGACTTAAGTTCATTCTCATCATTTAGAATGACACGTTCATAACTGTTCTCAATCAAGGTTTTGATCAACCCTTCCTCCAGAATCTGTTCACTTTGTACAGGCATATTATATTCCAAAAGACAATATATGGCAAAGTTAGCAATCTCTTAAAGATATTCAAGTGTCATTGCTATCATTCGCACATTATTACTATCTTGGCAAGTGTCCAAAAACAATCAACATAAAAAAAGAGTGACCAAATATTGGTCACTCTTCTCTTTATGTTGATCCGAACAAAGTCTTTTATATCTCCTGCCGCTTGCGACGCCAGTTGAGCATCGGGAGGAGGAAGGAGATGACGGCGGCGCCTAGCCAGAACCAGCTGACGTAGGTGAAATCGTGTTTGGTCACGGTCTCGCCGAGTTTGTTCACCACCTCGACTGTGTTGTTGTCCAGAAGGAGGCCGGTGACTACGTTCTGCAAGCCGGCGGCGGCGTAGGAGGCCACTCCTACGATGCCGAGGGCGGCTCCGGAGGCTTTTCTCGGAACGAGGTCAATGGCCATCAGACCGCCAAGGAAACTGATCAGAACACCGATGGCGATTCCGAACAGAACCATTGACAGGATGAGCGTGAAATGACTGCCGTTTCCGAACAGGAACAGGTAGAGGGAAATCGCCTCAAGGACACCTGCGGTGAAGGCGGGATATTTCCTGTCTCCCTTGAACACCTTGTCGGACAGCCAGCCTGAGAATACCGTTCCCAGCACTCCGAAGATCGGGTTGATGCCGATGATCGCGGCGGCGGCTTTGAGGTCATATTCATAAGTCTCCTGAAGGAAGATCGTGCCCCACTCGTTGATGGCGTAGCGGCTCATATACATAAAGGCGCTGGACAGGGCCAGAATCCATACTCCTGAATTGCGGAGAACGGCTTTCTGGATCTTTCTGGTCTCGGCCGCCCTGGCCTCGGCGGACTCAGCGGACTCCTGCGCGGCCGCCTTCTTTGTCTCCTCGCCGGAAAGTTCCTCAATGGACGGAAGTCCCTTGCTCTCAGGCGTGTCGTGCAGCCAGAACAAGATCAAAAGCACTCCCAGAAGGCCGGCGCAGGCCGCTCCGAAGAAGCCCCATTTCCAACCGAAGGCGGCCACAATGGAACCTACGAATATGAACGAGAGGCCTTCGCCGATGTTGTGCGAGGCGCTGAAAAATCCATAGTACGTGCCACGTATCCGCAGCGGGAACCACCTCGAAAGTGTGACGATGGAAGGCGGAGAGCCCATAGACTGAGCCCAGCCGTTGATGCCCCACATTATCGCGAACACTATGAATATGATAGAGCTGCTGATGCCAGCGCTGACCGCTGTGGCGCCAAGCACTCCCATAATCAGGTTGGCGGCGGCCGACAGCACCAGACCGGTGGCCATAAACCTTTTGACATTCGAGCCGTCGGCCAGGAATCCGTTGACGAACTTGCCCACGGCATAGGTCCAGTAAAGGCAGGCGCCAATGATACCAAGCTGCGTGGCGTTGAGCAGGCCGGCGTCAATCAGCGGCTGCTTCATCACGCCCATCGACATACGGCACACGTAATAGAGCGCGTAGCCGAACGTGATGGCGATGAAGGACTGGAAGCGGGAACGTTTCCAGACCTTGTCAGTGTTCTCCGGAGCCACCTTGGCGGCGGACGGAGAACTTATCCTGAAAAAATCGAGAAATGAAGCCATCTTAAATGAATATTATGACTATCCAGACGGCTTCCTAATCGTGCAATCCCTTTTCGCGGAGGTACTTGAGCAGCTGCTCAGGACGGTCGGTCTGGATGAGTGACGCGCCGTAGCCGATCACCTGGTCGTAGATGAGGGCAGGATCGCCGCAGTCAAGAGCCTTGTCATCGTCCAGATAGCCGCAGAGGCTTCCCCAGATAGTGTTGATCCAAAGCTTTGAGCCTGAGTCGATAATCTTCTTGAAGCAGTCCTCAACCTCAGGGGTCGTCTTCTTCCAGCAAACCTCGTAGGCGAGAGGAACGGTGCCGGTCTCCATATATTCATTGAAAAGAGCCTTTCCGGCCTCTTTCTGGATGTCAATGATAGGCATATACATCATATTGTGCTCGTGGGCGGCCATCCTCCCGGCCACCTCGGCTACAGGCTTCTTGCCCTTGATCAGGATCTGGTCGGTGACTCCGAGTTCCTCGGTGAGGGCGAGAACCAAGTCGTAATATTCATAACCCTGATCCACGTTCACGCAGATGCGGTCCTTGCAGCACTCCAGCGCCTCGCGGAGGGTGCAGATGTGCAGGGAGTCGGTGGCAACGCCGTGCGCGCGCTTGAGACGGAACTTCTTGAGCTCATCCAAGGTGTAATCGCTTACAAGGCCCTTTCCGGTGGTGCAGCGGTCGATCGTCCTGTCGTGAGAGAGCACGAGAACGCTGTCCTTGGTGAGCTTGAGGTCGAGCTCCATTATGTCAGCGCCCATCCTGATGATGGACTCGATGGCAGGGATGGAGTTCTCCGGATAGTTGCGCCAGTCGCCTCTGTGGCAGGCCACGACCACATACTTTGAGGCCGGGTCGTGCATCTGCGCCACGATCATCTCGGCCCTGTTAGGGTACTTGGCCGCATCAACCACATTCTTCTTTGCCGTCCCGCAGGAGCAGAGGCACACAGCGGCGGCGATCAGATACAAAATTCTTGCTTTCATATATTCATTAATTTTTAAAATTTTGTCAGTCAATGTCTAAAGAAGCTTCCTTAGTTCAGCGAGGGCGCAGGAGATGTGGTACTGGACCGTCTTGGGACTTATCATCAGCGCGTCGGCAATCTCTTGGTAAGTCTTGTGTTCGTAGCGGTTCATCCTGAAGATTGTCTTCCTTAGGACAGACATATCTTCCAAAGCCTCGTCTATGCGTTTCAGCAACTCGAACGTGTCCATTTGGAACGACGGCTCATACCGCTCCGTGCTGACTCCGACAGTGGCCTTCTGGTACCTGTCGCGCACGCCCTTGCGCTTAATGAGATTCAGGACGGCGTTGTGCGCCATACTGAACAGGTAGGACTTGAGCGAATCAACCTCACGGAGAGCTTTACGGGAGTTCCAGATCTTGAGGAACATATCCTGCGTGATGTCCTCCGCCTCCGAGGAGTTCTGAAGCATACTGAACGCGAAATTTCGGATGCGCCCGGCATACAGAACATAGAGGATGCCAAGAGCCTTGACATCCCCTCCTGCTATCTGCTCAAGTAACTGCTTGTCTTCATTAAGCATTTCACCTGACAAATATAACGATTATTTACCACTTTCTTACACGGACCTTGTACATATCAATGTCAACATTGATGATTCTGTCCGGGGCGGAGGCGCTGGTGTAGCCGATGATGGAAACGTCCAGGACAGCGTCCTCGCTCTTGACCTTGAGCTCGTAGTTTCCATCGATGTCTGTTCCGGTTCCGTTGTTGGTGCCACGCTCGATGACCATAGCGCCGATCACCGGCTGTCCGGACTTGTCAACGACCTTTCCGGTAATGATTTTCGGGCCTACGGTCCCCGAAGCCTTAGGTCTGGCTTCCGGAGCCTTTTTGCTCAAAAGGATCTTCTGGTCCTTGAATTCGACCTTGACACCTGGAAGCACCTTCTTCAGGATAGCTTCGATGTCCTCGTCCTTCGCCGTGACCGAAACCTTGCCGGCAAGGTCAATGTCGGTGTCCACATAGGCGAAAGTGTAGGAACTACCAGCCTCGATAGCCTTCAGGAGTTCCTTGACTGTCACATCCTTGACATTCACGGTCGCCGTCCTGCTCTGAGCGTACGCACCGAGCGAAAGCCCGAGGGCGCACAGCACGCAAAGCACGGTTCTGGTGAATGAAGGAAGAATGTTAGATATTCCTTTCATTAATAATTAGTGTTTTTGGTTTTGTTATCAATTGTGATTGTCTTTCCTTGACGCTCCCAGCGGACCGGAAGGAGGGTTGAGAGGATCTCCATAATCTCATCGACGGATTCATCCTTGACCGTCAATGACATACGTTTGTCCTTAAGGTTGCCGAGGTCAGCCGCGATCTTCATCTGGTACTTGTGCGACAGGCTTTCCAGAATGTCGCCGAGCTTCACATTGTCGAATGCGAGGCGATGCTCGTACCAGCGGCAGCAGTCATCGGCGTTCACCGCCGTCACCTCAGTCCTTCCCCTGTCCCAGGAATATTTCTGGTCAGGCCTGAGGATGACGAGTTCCTTGCTTTCGGTGTCGGAGACCTGCACGGAACCGCTGCGGAGGATCACCTCGGCGGAATGTCCGACAGGGTCGCTGACAATGTTGAAAGTCGTGCCGAGAACCTTGACCTGAAGGTTGTCGTGCATATTCACGATGAACGGGCAGGCCTCGTTTCTGGTGACCTCAAAGTAGCCTTCGCCGTCGATGGAGACATTCCTTGCGCTCTTGCCGAAATCCTGGTTGTAGGACAGCCGGCTGTCCCGGTTGAGCCATACGCGCGTGCCGTCAGGCAAGGTGTAGGAGCCGACGTTGTCGGACGAAGCGATGAGCACGGTCTCCCTTTCGGGAGCCATATTCATTCTCGCGACTGTCGCGCCTCCTATGAATATCGCCACGGCTGCGGCGGCGGTGACACAGTAACGTAATGGCTTGCTGTGCAGCAGATTGGACAGCCATCCGAGTCTTTGAGCCGTTGGGGCAGTCCCTTCGATGCTCGCTGAGCTTGTCGAAGCGTCATCCTCTCCCAACGAAGCCATAAGCCTCTCCAGTCCGGCCGTCAAGTCGAAATCAGGAGAGTCCGAAGAGACAGAGTCCCAATATTCCTCCAGCAAAGCCTTCACCTCCGGTTCATCTCCATACGCGGCAAGCCACCCGAGGTACCGTTGTTTCAGTTCCTCGGAGACCTCCACACCGCTGAAGAAGAAATCCAGGATGCGTCTGTAGTCTTCGCCCTTCATTATTTGCCCGCCTGGGTGAATGTGTAGGTACTTGTGTAAGATCCGGCATTGAGACGGATCTTTCCGATACGGTCTGCACCTGTCGTGTTAGGTTGGGTGGTGATGGTTGATTCACTGACGCCCTTGGTGCCGGAAGCAGGTTCGATCGTGAACCAGTCCTCACCTTCAAGCGACCAGTCACACGTGGCGCTGATCGTGATCTGATCGGTTCCGCCTCCCACCAACGTAGCAGGTGTCTTGGCGGCCAACGTAGTCTTGATGACGACAGTGTCGTGCACCTCGGACACAGTCTGTTTCTGGCAAGCGGTCCCGCCAAGAAGCAGCGGAACGACCAGAATGAGTTTTGTTATGAGTTTTAGTTTCATGGAGTATAAAAATGTTTTATATAAGGTAAGACACCTTCGATGCCCTATATGCTAAAAAACGATCAAGACTTTTATCAGGTAATCCTTAAAAAAGGCTATATTTGTATGATATAAAGCCATGTCAAAGGATAAGAAAAGATGATTCTGGATGAAACGATATTCGAAGGGCTGTACTACAAGTACAGTGACAGGCTTTACAACTTCGCGTTCAGGTTCGTGTCGGACGAGCACACAGCGCAAGACATCGTGCACGAGGCCTATGGCACGCTTTGGGAGAAATTCGAAGGAAAGGAAAGCGACGCATGGCAGGCTCTTCTGTTCCGCATTGTACGGAACCGGTCGATTGACACACTGCGCCACCAGTCATCACTCAGGATTGTCAGTCTCACGGATTCTTTCAGAAACGTCTGCGACGAAGGTCTCTATCAGATGGATTTCGCGGTCAACGACTCCGACCGGAAGACAATCTACGATGAACTCACGGCGAACATCCACAGCATCATGGGCAAGCTTCCTGACAGATGCCGCGAAGTGTTCATGATGAGCAGGTTCCAAAACATGAAGAACAAGGAAATCGCGGCGGCTTTGAAAATCTCTGAGAAGGCTGTGGAAAAGCACATCCACAAAGCCCTGACGGTGTTCAGGAAAGAATTGGACGGCCTCGCCGGCAACGGGAACGCGGATCTCCAGAGCGGAGCCGCTCATTTCTGGCTGCTGTTCATCCTCACCTGCATGGTGGATTGATCACGGATATATTTATGAATAGACAATTTCCTGAATATTAAAGGAGCTAATCCAAAAATTACCAGACTCGGAGCGAAGCGACCGAAGGGGTCTCGGGGAATCCCTTCCCCGTGCCCCACCGGGGCTGTCACGAAGTGACTGGGGGTAAAATGAAAAGGAGGTGACTTTTTAGCCACCTCCCTTTAATATTATGTCATCACCACTATCTATAGCAGATGCTGAACTCGGCCAGACTGCACAGGGGAACCTTCAAGGCTCCGCCCTTTCGTCCTGACGCCGTCACGACAAACTTGACGTACTTCGCCTCCGGCTCGATCTCCGCCGCGTGAACGTTATGTTATGCGCTCACGCCGGTATAGTCGAAATCGCAGACCTTGGTGTAATTCTCTCCATCCAAAGACACTTCCAGATGTCCGCCTTTAAGGTCGGAGGCATAACGGTCCTGACGCCGGTACAGGTCGAAGTCCGAAATACGCACCGGAGAGGCGAGTTCATATTCAATGAAATACGGCAGCTTCAACACCGCCACGTCGGTCTTTTGGTAGCCGGATTCCCATTTCGTGTTGACCTTCCCGTCGATCGTCAGCTCCGGGCCGGCTCCGATCTTATAGGAGTTGCAGTCACGCACCGAGATGTCGGACTGGCTGTAATGATGCCTGTTGAACATATTCATCACTGACTCCGACTCGCCTTCCACCTTGAAGCCGCCTTCCGACTCGACACCAGCCACAAGGGAATAATACCTATCCTGTGCCTTGGACTTGTCGATGCGCACAGTATAGACAATCTCGGAGACACCCGGGGTGAAACCTTGCTCAGAAGAGGATGTCACTGAATATGATCCCTCCGGAAGAAGCGAATATTCCGCCTTGTCCGATGGGACGTTGAAAGTGAACTTCACGCTGTTGTCCCAATTGTTCTCGATGCTTGTGCGGACCTTGTATTCAACAGTGACGAATCCGTCATTGTCCTCCTGTTTGTCAAGATCGGTCTCGGACACTCCGGATTTGTCCAGACTGAACGCCATCATGCTCATGTCCGGGACGATGACAGTGCTGCCAAGTTCGTCGGTCTGGGCGTCATTCACGCCATCGGTGAGGCTTTTCAGCCTCAACGCCACAGCGTAGTTACTCAGATCGGAATAGTCCGCTTCCGTTGAAAGTCTTTTCAAGGCCTCGATGTTGAAATCCACCTTGAACGTAGCCTTCTTGTCCTTCATCTGAAGGTCAGACGATTCCAGAGACCAGCAGTCCGAAGGCAGAGCCAGAAGCGACGCAGAGTTCTCCTCATTGTACTTTACCAGCACGGCGGCATCCTCCGACAGCCTCACCTTTGGATTCTGGTCGTAATAGCTGCCACAGTAGGCGTTCACCTCAGCCGTGAACGAGGACTGCACGTCATAGATTGTTTCTGTCTTCTGGTATCCGTTGTTGAGGATGTACACGGAAGGGTCGTAAAGATTGTCCTCCAGGTGGCTCGGCTCGCAGGCCGCGGCGGACAGAAGCGCGGCTATGCCTATAAGAGTATATTTTCGTTTCATAATGATTCTTTTTTTTAGAAGTCGTTTCCAGTTCTACCATCCGTAGTTCTGAGTCAGTTCCGGAACCCTGTCAAGCTCGCCCTGATTCATAGGAAGGACATAGTATTTCTTGGTGAACACCCTCTCGGACTTGGTGCCGGCCTCTCCGAAAGTGTCGAAAATGGACGTGCGCCTCCAATAATCACCGGAAATCTTATGGTCAGACGCTCCGATGTTGCATCCTACGACCTTGCCGTTATCCTCCCTTTCGGCTATCATCCAGCGGCGGGTGTCGAAGTAACGTTTTCCCTCGAAGCAAAGCTCGACCATACGCTCCCTGCGGATGTACTTTCTCTGGAGATCCTTGTCGCCTATGATCTCAGGATAGACCTCGTCCTCGCCGGTTCCGATCGCCGGGACCCCGGCCCTGTGGCGTATCATGTTCCAGTAAGTGAGGATGTCCGGATTCGCCGGGTCATATTCATTGAGAGCCTCGATGTACATCAGCAGCACATCGGCATATCTGATGATCGGCCACGAGAGGTTCCCCCACCGGCTTGACTTCGTGTCCAGATCCGGATCGATGAACTTGAGGCAAAGGTAACCGGTCGGGCTGTAGTTGTTCGATGTGATAGGTCCGGAGTTTCCGTTCTTGTAGAACTGGATGTTGGCCAGCTTGTTCGTGCCCATGATCCATGTCTGGCCGCTCCAGAACACATTGGCGTAGAACCTCGGCTCGCGGCCGATGTACATGTTCATGGTCTCGATGGCGTCGTTGGACTTCAGGTTCTTAGGGATGGTGGAGAAGAACGGGTTGACGAACTTCTGAGACCCGGTCTCAGTGTAGCCGGAACGTGGATCCACCTCAATGACACCCGCGCCGTTGTCGTAGGATTCGTCTTCCATGTTGGTGATCGGATAGTAGCCGTTGTCCATCGCGAAAGCGTCCACAAGCTTCTGGGTCAGACCGATTCCGCCGTATCCGCTCGCCGAGACCGGAGTCTCCCCGACTCTCCAGCTGCGTCCGCCGCACTGCACCGTGAATATGTTCTCAGGGGAATTGAGCAGCACCGCAGCGTTATGAATATTCTCAAGCGGAGTGGCGTTCTCGTCATCCACAAGATTGTACGTGTTCATGTCTATGACAGCCTTCGCCGCCTCGGCCGCCTGTCTCCAACGGTTTTCGTCATATTCTGTGTTGAAGAGTTTCTCTCCGTCCTTGTTCACGATGCCGTCATAAATGCCGGTGCCGTTCTGCCCGTTGAAAAGAGGGCTGGCGTTGAACATAAGGAGCCTGGCCTTCATCGCAAGGGAAGAGCCTTTCGTGGCACGTCCGATCTCGTAGGAGCTTCTCGTGTCAGGGAGCTCGGTGGCCGCTTTGTCATATTCATCACAAAGCCAATCGACTATCGTGCTCCAAGGGGACCTGTCCACCTTTGACACATTCGGGTCGGAATAGTCCGACTGCCTGTCCCCGAGCCAAATGACAGGGCCGTTCCATTTGAGCAGCTCGGTATAGTAGAACGCCCTGAGGAAACGGGCCTCGCCCCGCCACATCACTTTCTCATCATCCGTGAGCTGAGGGCAGTCCTGGACCTTGGACATGAAATATGTCGCCTCGCTTATTCCCTGATACAAAAGTCTGTAAACCGCATGACGGTAACCGCCGTGGTTTGACAGAGGGGAAAGCTGGTTATGGTTCAGCAAAGCGAAGAAACGGGAGCCGGTGTAGGCACAGGATGCCTCATCGCTGGCAGTGATGGCGATGCAGGATGTGGAACCGTAACCTTCCGGGGACCATTCGCTCGGAATGTAGGTATAGACATTGACAAGATATTGCAGCGTGGTCGTCTTCTTGTCGAATATGTTCTTTGAGGTCAGCTGGTCGTCAGGCTGCCTGTCCAGGTAACTGTCACAGCCGCAGACCGCCAGCGCAATCATCAGGATTATTGCTGATATATTCTTCTTCATAGTACTTCTTGATTATTAGAAACCGATGTTCAGACCGATGTTGGCCACTCTGGTGTTAGGGTAGTTCGACGCTCCCGTCTGGAGATCCGAATCCCAGAGCTTGAACGGAGCGAAGGTAAGCAGATTCGTTCCGGACACGAAGACACGCAGCTGGCTCAGGCGCATCTTCTGGATCAATCTCTTAGGGAAAGTGTAGCCGAACTCAGCGTTCTTGAGCCTGATGTAGCGGCCGTTGACGAGCCAGAAGTCAGATGACTGGTTGTTGTTCGTCGCCTCGGTCGTGGTAAGACGCGGGTATTTCGCGTCGGTATTGCTTTCGGTCCAGTAGTTCCCGTAGATATCGGAGAACACGTTGTTCGCGGCATCTTCGGCTCGGTGAATCCGCGTACCATAGAGGAGTTTATCGAGAAACTTACGTGGGCGTTGCCCTGGAAGAAAACCGACACATCGAATCCCTTCCATTGGGCGGACACACCGAAACCGTACACGATCTCAGGCACGTCGGTGTACCCTATGGCCTTGACGTCCTTGCTGTCGATCACACCGTCGTTGTTGAGATCCTTGTACTTGATGTCGCCAGGACGTACCTCGCCGAGAGCGCTCTGGTCCGGAGACGTGGCGATGTCAGCCTCGTCCTTGAACAGTCCGTCGGACACATAGCCGAATGTCTGCCATCTGGCCTGGCCGGTACGGTTCATGTACTTCTCGATGTAGTCCGGCTGGTCCTGATCCTCGATGACGTTACGGGCGAAAGTGAAGTTACCCATCGCCGAGAAGTTCACCTGGCCGATCTTCTGGTCGTACTGCAGGGAGCTGTCCCATCCGGAGTTCCTCATCCGGCCGATGTTGACGTAAGGCTTCGTGGTGATTCCGATATATTCAGGAATGGAAGACCTCTGAAGGAATATTCCCGAACGCTTTTCCTTGAACCAGTCCACCTGCACGCGGAGTTTGTCGAAGAACGAGACATCCACGCCGACATCCAGTTTGCGTGATTTCTCCCAGCCGACATTGTCGTTGGCCCATTCGCCGCGCCGGTAGGACGGGTAGGAGGTCACCGTCTCGCCGAAACTCCACTTATCACCGGAGTTGATTGTCTCCAGGTAGATGAAACGACGGTTGCCTCCGATCTGGTCGTTTCCGACAATTCCATAGGAGCCCTTGATTTTCAGCAAGCTGATGACATCAGCCAAGCCTCCTGTCCAGAATTTCTCGTTGGAGACCAGCCAGCCACCGGCCACTGACGGGAAGAATCCGAACCTGTGTCCAGGCGAGAAGTTCTCGGATCCGTTGTAGCCGGCGTTGAACTCGGCGAAATACCGTGAATCATAATTGTAGGTAGCCCTGAAGGCCACTCCCTGATGTCTGTACGGCAGGGCCGCATTGCTGGAGGTGGCACTGGAGCCGATATAGTTCTTCTGTGACTGCTGATAGAGAAGGAGACCTGTGACGCTGTGGTTTCCGAATGACCTTGCGTAGTTCAGGCTGGCCTCCAGATAGAGGGAACGCCATCCGGTGTTGGAATATGAGAAATCCAGTGTCTGCGAGCCCTGCACAAGCTCAGTAAGGTGCAGTTCTCCGTTCTCGTCCCTGTACGCCTGACCGTATTGCTCAGGAGTCCTGGTGCGGTTCTGGTAAGCGTTGTTCTTGGCGTCGAAAGAGCCTTTGACTGTGGCTGTAAGTCCATCGGTGAGCCACGAGAAATCGTGGGTGAGGGACACGAGAGACTGAGCCGTGTTGTAGAACGCCTGCTTGTAACCGGTCTGTGTCAGAAGGGCGTACGGGTTGTAGCCCATGTTAGTACCCGGTCCTGGATAATGGCCGTCCGAATAGACCATCGGGAAGATCACAGACGGTGTCTTCAGCGCGGCCGACCAGATCGAGCTGCTGCTCGTTCCGCTCTCGTTCTTCTGCTCGAAAGTCGTGGCGAGATTGACGTTCATGGACGTGTGGCGAGTGAGTTTCACATCCACGTTCGCCCTGAAATTGAAGCGGCGGTAATATATTCCCGTGTTGTAATCGGCCGTAGGATCAGTCTTGAAGAGCCCGTTCTCGTTGTAGAAACCTCCGGAGATGTAATATTTCACGGAGCTGGTTCCACCGGAGACGTTGACGTTCGCCCTGGTGTTGTTGCTGAGGTTCTTGAATATGCTGTTGACCCAATCGACATTAGGGTAAAGGTCCGGATCCTCTCCGCTCAAGGTCTTGCGTACCCTCTCCGCATCGAAATATTCAGTCCCGGAAGCCACATTGTACATTTCCATGTACTGTGTCGCGCTCGCCATCTCCGGCACCTTGACCGGGCTGGTCACACCGTTCTCGAATTTGATGCTGACCTTTGGTTTGCCCTCCTCTCCGCTGCGTGTCGTGATGAGCACCACGCCGTTGGCTCCTCGCACTCCGTAAACGGCCGTCGCGGCGGCGTCCTTGAGGACGGAGAATTCCTTGATGTCCTCGACATCCACAAGGTCAAGCTCACGCTCGACTCCGTCGATCAGGACGAGAGGGTTGGCGTTGGCTCCGAAGGTGCTGATGCCTCGGATCCAGAAAGTGGATCCCGCGCCAGGCTCGCCGCTCCTCTGCACCGACACGACTCCGGAAAGCCTTCCGGCGAGAGCGTTGCTGATCTTGGACACCGGAATTTTCACCGCGTCCGGAGCGATTGTGGCGATGGCGCCCACGATACTGGCCTTCTTCTGGTGGCCGTAGCCGACAGCCACAGCCTCCTCCAAAGTGTTTCCATCCTGCTCAAGGGCCACGTTGATGACCTTTGATCCCTTCTTTATCTGGACATCCTGGGCCACATAGCCTATGCAGGACACGCTGATGTAGCCGTAATTGCCTTTGAATGAAAGGTTATAGCGGCCATCAAGGTCGGTGGAGACTCCAATCGGAGTGTCCTTGACCCAAACCGCCACTCCGACAAGCGGCTCGCCGGTCTTGGCGTCCTTGACGGTTCCGCTGACCTCAGTAGATTTGTCATCGCCGGTTGTCTTGCCTGAGGTCTTTGCCTCGGTTTTGGTGATCGTGATGATCTTGCCTTTCAGCTCATACTTGAAAGGTGGTTTGACTATCTGCCGCAAGACAGTCTGCACGGACGCCGAGTTGAAGTCGGCCGTGACAGCCGGGGCATCCCGAAGAATTCCTGTCTCGTAGATGAAAGAATAGCCGGTCTGGCGCTCAAGTTCCTTGATGACACCAGTCAGAGGCTCGTTCTTGAACCGCTTTGTGAACGACTGGGCGGAGATGAACTGCCCGGTCATCACGAGAAGCAAAACAAGAAGCGCGCTCTTGAAAACAAGTTGTCTCTTCATTTTTGTTGAACAGTGGGTTTAGTTAACGTTATTAGTTTTGATTGTATGTCATTTTTCTGTGATCGCGATGCTGCTGTCATCCTGCCATGCCCACGAGATCGGCACAATTACGGCCACCGCCCCAAGCACATCATCGATGGACTCACGGGTGTCGAGTATGACACGGAAAGTCTTGTTCCTGTATTTCACCGGATTGTAATGAATCCGCGTTCCATACAAGGATGTCAGTCTGGAAAACAGCCAGTCAAGCGTGACTGACTCGCAGTCCAGCTTGCCGTCAAGCCATGAGCGGTACTGGCTCACATCCCGCCTGGACTTGCTCATGGAACGGTCGATACGGTTGTAGGAGATGACCTCGCCCGGGCTGAGATAAATGTAGTCCTTGCCGGTCTGGAACTGAATCTGTCCCGTGAGGAGGGCCGCCTGGATTCCGTTCTCACCGTTGTAGGCAGAGACGTTGAACGAGGTGCCTTTGACAGTGATGCTGGCATCGTCCATTCTGACGATGAATGGCTTGGCCGGATTCTTCGAGACATCGAAGAACGCCTCGCCGGACAGCGTCACTTCCCTGCCCTTCTTGTTGAAATCAGAATCGTAGGTCAGGGTCGTAGCTGAGTTCAGCCAAACTTTGGACGAGTCCGGAAGCACGACCAGTCTCGTCTCCAGATAGGCTGTCGAGAATGTGGAGACCGGATTCTCCTTGTCATTGAACAGATTGAAGAACAACGCCACGATGACGGCCACCGCCGCTGCCGCCGGGACGGAAATCCTCAGCAGGAAGCGTTTCCACCGGCGTGCCTTGATTTTTCCAGTAAGCCTGGCGTAGGCCATCCTCTGCCCCGCAGTCGGCCTCTCGCTGTCACACCAATCCTTCTCCATCGTCCTGAAATCATCCATCGACAGCTTACCGTCCGAAAGGCTCTCGCGGATGGAAACCTCATCCTCGTAAGTGGATTCGCCACGGAAATATCTGAAGCATTTCTCTTTGATCCGATCATCTGAAATCCTTCTGTCGTCTTTACTCATAATGACTTTAATTATTTCATATTAATTTTAACGTTTAACCGGACTTTTACCCTACCTTTGTTTTCAAATGAATATTTCAAAAGATTCCACTGCCTCTTGCTCCGCGATGATCGGTACGTATTTTTTTGCACGAAGTGACTTTTCGGACGTAATAATACATATTCCGGAATCATGCGAGGTAGGGTAAATCGGAGTCGCTGCGTTTTATAATGCAGGATATTCAATACTAATAACACAAAATTCAGATCATGAGAAAAATTCCCTTTCTGCTGACAGGCGCGCTGGCCATTCTGGCAAGTGCCACAGCATCAGCCCAATCAGAGCCATCGGATGAGGTGAAGGTTCCGGACTATTCCGGCTATATCCTTACTCCGGAGGCTCCACACACTCCCCGGATCAACGGAGCCAAGATCTATGGCGCCCGTCCAGGCTCAGATTTCCTGTACAAGGTGGCGGCGACAGGTGACAGACCGATGACATTCTCGGCCGAGAACCTGCCCAAAGGCCTGAAAATCGACTCCGGAACAGGTGTGATCACCGGAAAGGTCAAGAAAGCCGGCACCTACAATGTCACGCTGAAAGCCGCCAACAGCCTCGGCGAGGCGAAAAGGGAGTTCAGGATCGTCATCGGAGAGAAGATCGCGCTGACACCTCCGATGGGTTGGAACAGCTGGAACTGCTGGGGCAACACGGTAAGCCATGAGAAAGTGATGGCTTCCGCGAAGGCGATTCTTGAAAGTGGACTGGCGGACTATGGCTGGTCGTACATCAACATAGACGATGGCTGGCAGGGACTCCGTGGCGGAAAGGAGAACGCGATCCAGCCGAACGTGAAATTCCCTGACATGAAAGGTCTTGTGGACTCGCTGCACACCATGGGATTCAAGGTCGGCATCTATTCCGGTCCGTGGGTTGCGACCTATGCGGCACACATCGGAACACAGTGCGACAACGCCGACGGCACCTACGAATGGGTCAAGAAAGGGCTCGTCAACGAGAACTACAGGATGGTGGATCCGTCCGGCGAGCTGACCAGAGAGAAGCTTTGGTACAGCGGGAAATATTCATTCGCCGCCCAGGACGCGCGCCAGTGGGCAGAATGGGGCTTCGACTACCTCAAATACGACTGGAACCCGCACGACTGGTACAGCATGAAAGAGATGCACGATGAGCTGGAGAAATGCGGCAGGGACATCGTCTATAGCCTTTCCAACTCCGCCCTCCTTCCTTTGGCCGGTGAATATGTCAAATACGCCAACTGTTGGAGGACGACCGGGGACATCCGCGACAACTGGAAAAGCATCTCCGGCATCGGTTTCGGCAGGAACAGCAGCTGGGCGCCATATTCAGGCCCTGGACATTGGCCTGACGGAGACATGATGGTCATCGGAAATGTCGGCTGGGGCAGGAAATACCACTACACCAACCTGACTCCGGACGAGCAATATACCCACGTCACCCTTTGGGCAATGCAGGCGTCCCCGCTCCTGATCGGCTGCGACATGGCTGTCGCCGACAAATTCACAAAGAGCCTTCTGTGCAACAACGAGGTGATCGACATCAATCAGGATCCGCTCGGTTACGCGGCCACAAAGATTTATGGCAACAGTTCCTATGCCACATACTTCAAGCCTTTGGAGGACGGTTCGCTGGCCATAGCGATGTTCAACCTAAGCGAAACACCACAGAAGATCGGTTTCAAGCCGAGAGCCATCGGAATTATCGGGGACAAAATCATCGTCCGGGATGTCTGGAGGCAGAAAGATGTCGCCGAGATGACCAACGACAAGGATCGTTTCGATGCTGATGTACCTCCGCACGGAGTAGTTCTCGTCAGGGTGTTCCCTGGCTTCACCAAGGAAAGGCCGATAGGCAGCAGGAGGTAGCCCAGCGACAGCCAAAGATCTGGCATTCAACTAGAAAGCTTAATGTCCCGATGCGGATAACCGCATCGGGACATTACATTATTACAGACTGTTGAATATCACGTCATTATGCTTTCTACAGAAAATTTCACTATTTTTATGTAAGATTTGCCGCCTTATGATGTAAATAATACAGGCAAAT
>ENA-OYYX01000194-OYYX01000194.1-human-gut-metagenome-genome-assembly--contig:-NODE-194-length-24698-cov-11.496246_pt1 | contig 24698 bp, 17 predicted proteins | sample MGYA00244070_ERZ653464 | MGnify/ENA primary metagenome ERZ653464 (study PRJEB26926, sample SAMN06165152) | human gut metagenome | biome: ENVO:00009003; feature: ENVO:2100002; material: ENVO:00002003...
CGAGATTCATGAGCGTCTCGTGGGCTCGGAGATGTGTATAAGAGACAGGAAATAGCACAGCAGGAAGAAACCGCCGACAGCAAAACTGAAAGTGAACAAAATGACACCGCTACCGAAGAAGCCGTAAGCGAGCCTGTCGAGGACGCAGTAAAGGTATTTGAAGAAATCGCACAGCAGGAAGAAACCGCCGACAGCGTAATTAACGATGAACAAAATGACACTGCCACCGAAGAAGCCGTAAGCGAGCCTGTCGAGGATGCAGTAAAGGTATTTGAAGAAATAGCCGAGCAGGAAGAGACCGCCGACAGTGAAGCTGAAATTGACAGCGAACAAAATGACACTGCCACCGAAGAAGCCGCAAGTGAGCCTGTCGAGGATGCAGTAAAGGCTTTCGAAGAAATCACAGAGCAGGAAGAAACCGCCGACATTGAAACTGAAAGCGAACAAAATGACACCGCCACCGAAGAAGCTGTAAGCGAGCCTGTTGAAGAGGCAGTAAAGGCATTCGAAGAAATCGCTGAGCAGGAAGAAACCGCCGACAGCGAAGCTGAAAGCAAGCAAAATGACACTGCTACCGAAGAAGCTGTAAGCGAGCCTGTTGAGGATGCTGTAAAGGCATTTGAAGAAATTGCCGAGCAGGAAGAAACCGCCGACAGCGAAACTGAAAGCGAACAAAATGACACCACTACCGAAGAAGCCGTAAGCGAGCCTGTTGAAGAGGCAGTAAAGGCTTTTAAAGAAATCGCCGAGCAGGAAGAAACCGCCGACAGCGAAACTGAAAGCAAACAAAACGACACCGCTACCGAAGAACCCGTAAGCGAGCCTGTCGATGACGCTGTAAAGGCATTTAAAGAAATCGCCGAGCAGGAAGAAACCGCCGACATTGAAACTGACAGTGAACAAAATGACACCGCTACCGAAGAAGCTGTAAGCGAGCCTGTCGAGGACGCAGTAAAGGCATTTGAAGAAATAGCCGAGCAGGAAGAAACTGCCGACAGCGAAACTGAAAGCGAACAAAATGAAACTGCTACCGAAGAAGCCGTAAGCGAGCCTGTCGAGGACGCAGTAAAGGCATTTGAGGAAATAGCACAGCAGGAAGAAGCTACCGACAGCGAAGAAAAGTCGCTCGAAGAACAGTTCCACGCTATAATGGAGGAGGAAACCGCAAGCGAGCCTGTTTCTTCTATTCGTACAGCCGAGTCTGTAGAGGATGCATTGAAAGAATTCGGCGACTTTATAGGATTATCCGAAACCGCTGACAGCACCGGTAGCATCGGTAGCTCCGAAGATATTTCGGATGACGATCTTGAACAGACAAGCGGTATTTTTGAGGAAAGTACATTATCCGATGAGCTGTCCGAAACTCCGGACGAGCCGATTGACGCTGACGAAAAGCCGAGAACTATGGACTTTTTCGATTTGCCGGACGAAGCATATACGCCTGTACAGCTTACCGAAGAAAAGCACGATGAGAATGTTGCCGAGGTAGAGGATCTGTTCGGAAATCTGCTTATGGATGACGAGCCTGAGGTAAAGAAAACATTTAACGATCCCTCAGAGGTATTTTCACTGTTCGATACGGCTGACGGCGGACAGGACGATTTCGACAAGTACAGCGATGAAAAGATCGAGGAAGAAAGCGAGAAAAAGAAGACCAGCGATACAAGAAAGTACATAGCGCAGGATATTGCGGATAATATCGCATCGTTTGCACAGCTGCTTGAACCGCTCAATGCCATCAAGGAGAACAAGATACGCAGTAAGAGCGGTATACTGTTCGACTGGGAAATGAGGATACAGGCGCTTATAGGCGATCTGCCGATAAAGACGTACTGGAGAAACAACTTCCGCAATTATGAGATATGGAGCGATGAAAAGTGCATGGAAAAGGCAGGCGAGCTGCTCTCTATGCTTGAGCTTGTCGGAATAGTGCGTGATAAGGCAAAAGAGGTCGTGATAGACAAGGATACGCTTGATTTCTATTCGGCACAGAGCGAGCATCTCAACAACGATTTCCATATAGGTGAAACTGTCGTTGTTACACGGCCGTGCTGGAAAATAAACGGACACCCTGCAAGAAAGGGCGAAATTGCCAAGAAAGCACCGTTTGCGGAATTCAGCCGTAAGAAAGTATCACCGCTTGAAACTATGCTGAGAGAAAACAGCTGTTCTGACGGGGATGTTAATATTCCCGTTACGGAGGACAATTTCTGTACATACGACCGTGATATACCTTATGTAAAGAGGGCAATCGCCGAAGGCTTCTGCAAGTGCGCAGTAAGACGTATGGAGGACGGAGGCGCTCTGGCATTCTTCTATGAGGTTATTGCGGAGGGCGAAAATGTTCACTATTCGCCGTGTACGCTGAGATTCGAGGTAAACATTGACAAGAATGCAAATGTTGTCGGAAGATTCAGAAGCGAAAAAGTGTAAAAAGGAAAAGTGATATGTATACAAAAAGGCACTGCCAAAGCGGTGCTTTTTTCGTTTCACTTCACAATTGACTATGGGTACGGAATATGTTAAAATCTATAACGTAAAAAGAATATTGGTCTAATTGGAAACGCACATCCCCCGGATGATAACGAACAACACAATAAAGTGCAAATTGTTATTATCAGGAGGAATTTTTTATGCCAAAAAACTTATTTCAGGAAATCGTGTTTACCGTTATGATGGTGTTCGTTATGGTGTACGCCATGATATGCTATAATATAGCACTTAATATCGGCGGCATGACAAACGAGGTCTTTTTACTTGCTTTCAAGGAGCTTGTGATAATGGGACCTATTGCTTTCGTGCTTGATATTTTTTTAGTCGGCAGGATAGCAAAGTACAAGACTTTTAAAATAATTAATCCTGAACGTGATAATCCGTTTTTCATAGTTCTCGGTATCTCGGTTATTTCAGTTATCTTTATGTGTCCGCTTATGAGCCTTGCCGCAACTCTTCTGTTCAAAAATGCGGGAAGCGAAGTTATTGCGGTGTGGATTCAGACAACGATAACCAATTTTCCTATGGCTCTGTGCTGGCAATTATTCTTTGCGGGTCCTGTTGTAAGAGCTGTTTTCTCGCTTATATTCAGAGAGAAGAAAGCTTTACAGAAGGATGAAACGAAAGAAATGCCTGAGGTAGAGGTACAGTAATATCAAAGCCACGATTTTTTATCATCGTGGCTTTAGTTATATTTATTTGCCGGATTTATTTAATCAGTGAAAAACCGAGAACTACAATTCCCAGTATCACAAGGATAATGCCGGTCACACGGTTAAGCGTTTTCGGACTTGCCTTATTCGCTATCTTTGCGGCTATTCTTGCAAAGATAAGCGTGAAGATTATGCAGAGGATGAACGGGAGCATATTCGGAAGTCCGCCTATCGCAAAGTGCGAAACAGAGCCTGTAAGCGCAGTGAATGTCATAATAAATACGCTTGTGCCTACAGCGGTCTTAAGCTCATAGCCCATCACGCTTGTAAGCAGGAGGAGCATCATCATACCGCCGCCCGCACCGATGAATCCGCAGATGAAGCCGACCATAATACCGCAGATGATTGACTTTATCAATACCGATTTTGCGGATCTTGCGCTCATATCGGCTTTTGTGGTCATTACAGGTCTTACTATGAATTTAATGCCGAGCAAAAGCGTCATGAATACTGAGAAATTGCCCATTGTAACCGACGGCACAAGGCTTGAAACGAAACTGCCGACAACCGTGAAAATAAGCACTGTTATCATCATCACAAGCCCGTTTTTAATATCAAGGTTTTTGTTCTTTCCGTATGTGTAAGCCGATACGGCACTTGCCAGAACATCTGAGGCAAGGGCGATTCCGACAGCGGTATACGGCTCTATACCGAGAAATGTAACAAGCATAGGTGTGATTACCGCCGCCGCACTCATACCGGCAAACCCTGTTCCAAGACCTGCGCCGAGACCTGCAAGCAGACAAACGGCGGTCGTTATAAGATATTGCATTATTTGTCGCTCCTTTTTCTGTTTATATTGTCCAGTATTTTAATATGGTATCTTTCAAATGCGGCGATTTCTTCATCGGTAAATCCGTCAAACAAAACAGCCGCAAAATCGCTTTGTTCCTTTTTGCCGTATGTGACAACAGGTTTTGCCTTTGCCGTCAGTGAAAGATGCACGCTTTTTTTGTTTCCGTCCTTATAAGTACCTGTCAGCAAGCCCTTTTCGCACAGTGATTTTACTGAAACCGAAACCTGCGATTTCAGTATACGGCGGACCTTTGAAATATCCGCCGCCGTGTCATAGCCGGGGTTGTTCGCAAGGAACATAATTATATCCGTTTCTGCGGCTGAGAGAGAAAACTTTGCCATAATGCGCTTTCTGTACACGCTGTATTCGTCCTCTGCGGCAGAGATGAAATTCCAGAAACTGCTTGTAGTCATATTCCTGTCCTTTCTGTCGAAAGATGATATTGTTCAAATTTGAACAATATTATTATAGTTTAAAAATGAACAATTGTCAATAGCCGATGTTAAAATTTCCTCTTGAAATCACGGATTTGTTTTAAATACAAACATTTTTAAAACACCTCTTGACAAATATAAAAATAGTGTTATAATATATTTTAGCACTCAGAGCGATAGAGTGCTAAACCGATTGTGATCGGTGTAAATTCAGTATTATCGCCGCTATATAAGGCGCAGGCATAGAAAGGAAATGATTTTTATGGCAAAAAAGGCATTCAAGGCAGAATCAAAGCGTTTGCTTGATATGATGATCAATTCGATCTACACTCATAAGGAGATATTTCTGCGTGAGCTTATTTCAAATGCAAGCGATGCGCTTGACAAGCTGTATTTCAAGTCATTGACGGAGAATCTCGGCATAGAGAGAAAAGACCTCGGCATAGACCTTGCGGTTGACAAGGAAAACCGTCTTATAACAATTACCGATAACGGTATCGGTATGACAAAAGACGAGCTTGAAAATAATCTCGGTGTTATTGCAAACAGCGGTTCATTCAAATTCAAGAACGACAATACCGATACAGAAAAGGATGATATAAACGTTATCGGTCAGTTCGGTGTAGGCTTCTACTCTGCTTTTATGGTAGCGTCTGAGGTTACTGTCGAGTCTAAGGCTTATGGCAGTGAGCAGGCATATAAGTGGTATTCGCAGGGCGTAGACGGTTATACCATCACAGACTGTGACAAGGAAGATGTCGGCACAAAGATAACCCTTAAGATAAAGGAAAATACCGAAGAAGAGGAGTATGACGAGTATCTTCAGGACTACAAGCTCCGTATGATAGTAAAGAAGTATTCCGACTATATCCGTTATCCTATCAGGATGGAGGTAAGCCATCAGCACCTCAAGGAAGGCACTGAGAACGAGTATGAAACACATACCGAGATAGAAACTCTAAACAGTATGGTGCCTATCTGGAACAAGAGCAAGTCGGAGCTTAAAGACGAGGACTATAATCAGTTCTACAAGGAAAAGTTCTTCGACTATGACGATCCTATCGCACATATCCACACAAAGACAGAGGGTACAGCAACATATAATGCGCTGATGTACATTCCGTCAAAAGCTCCTTTCGACTACTATTCAAAGGACTATGAAAAGGGCTTGCAGCTTTATTCGAACGGCGTTCTTATAATGGATAAGTGTCCTGATCTGCTCCCCGACTATTTCAGCTTCGTAAAGGGTCTTGTTGACTCTGCGGATTTGTCGCTCAATATCTCCCGTGAAATGTTACAGCACGACAGACAGCTCAAGATAATCGAAAAGAGCCTTGAGCGTTCTATCAAGAACGAGCTTACAAAGATGCTCCGCAACGACCGTGAGAGATACGAAAAGTTCTGGAAGGCATTCGGCCTTCAGATAAAGTTCGGAGTATACAACGGCTTCGGCGCAGGCAAGGAATTACTCAAGGATCTGTTGCTGTTCTATTCTTCATACGAAAAGAAGCTCGTAACTCTTGAAGAATATGTTTCAAGAATGAAGGAAGATCAGAAATACATTTACTTTGCAAGCGGCGAAACGGTCGATAAGATAGACAAGCTCCCTCAGACCGAGCTTGTTAAGGATAAGGGCTACGAGATACTTTATCTTATCGACAGCGTTGACGAGTTTGCTTTACAGATGATGGTCGACTATAACGAAAAGCAGTTTAAGTCAGTATCCGCAGGCGACCTTGACCTTGAAACTCCCGAAGAAAAGGAAGAGATGAAGGCTAAGGCAGAGGAAAGCAAGGATATGTTTGCTTTCATGAAGGAATCGCTCGGCGGTAAGGTAAAGGATGTAAGACTGTCAAAGATACTGAAGTCCCACGCAGTATGCCTGACCAGTGACGGCCTGCTTTCAATAGAGATGGAGAAGGTGCTCAGCCAGATGCCCGCAGAGCATGACGCAAAGGCTGAAAAGGTGCTGGAAATCAATGCGGAGCATCCTATCTATGAAACGCTGAAAAAGCTGTATGAAACAGATAAGGACAAGCTGAAAACATACAGTGAGATTCTGTACGATCAGGCGCTTCTTGTTGAGGGTATGCCTATAGAAGACCCCGTTGAGTACAGCAACAAGATATGCTCGCTTATGGTATGATGATTATACCGATAATATCGTAAGCTAAAAACGGTAACAAAAACGCTCCGACAGGTGTTCCTGTCGGAGCGTTTTCAGCTTATGTCAATAGATTTTCGGAAGCGATCCGAGAGTTAATGAATACTTGCTTGCGTACATTTTCTTTATGACCGATTTTTCGGTGTATTTTTCACTGTAATTACTGCCGTTAACGGTAAATTCGCCGCCCCATGTCATGAACCAGCACCACAGTGCGTTTATGCTCACGGCGGAATCTATATCAAAGATACAGCCGTTTTCTGTGAGAGCCGTTATCTTTGTTTTACTGCCGTAGCTTATCGCCTGTTTGAAACGGCTTACCTGAGGATCGTAGACGTGATTTCCGGGATAGATGTCCTCGCCTACAATATCAACATATTCGTCACCCGGATACCAGTCGGCGCTCTGACCGTTATAGACCCAGATGAGATTGTTACAGCCGTATGTATTCGTAAGCTCGTTATAAAGGTATTTCCACAGCTTTTTGTATGCGTCTGAGCCTTTTGCACCCCACCAGAACCAGCCGCCCGACGCTTCGTGCAGGGGTCGCCATATAACAGGCACGCCTGCTTTTTCAAGACGCTTTAACTGCTTAGCTATTTCCTTGATGTCACGGTCAAGCAGTTTCTTTCCTTTTGCGTCCTGACCGTTCATTACTTTTGCTATATCGAATTTGCTGCTCTTGGTGTAGAATCCGCCCCACCAGCCGTCAGAACTGTTGGCGGTGCTGTTAAGGTATTCGGTCGGAGCGTTCCAGTGCCAGCAGAATGTTACGATACCACCCTTGTTGGCAAATTCTATCGCCTTTTCGACAGCGGAGGATGATGTGCCGAATGCCGTTCTTGACGGAGTGTAGTCCATCATATCGAGTCCGAGAAGTGCCGGGTAGTCGCCGGTAAGATTTTTTATCGCTTTGAACTCGTTACCGTTTATTCCGCCGTCACACTGCTGACCTGTGATTACATATTTTCCGTAGCTGTCCTTAAGGAAACTGTACAGCTTCTTCGTGTTTGCGGTGGAGTTCTTGTTTACAAGTGAAGAGGTGACGTTATAGGTACTGTTGCTTATTTTTGCACCCGTCTTTACTGTTATTTTATCAAGCTCTATCCAGCCCCATGACTTGATTATACGGATATTGTGGTCGCCTTTTGTAAGGCTTACCGCACTTACGGTGTAATCCGAGAATTTATTGTTCTCACTGGTGAAAGTGCCTACCTTCTTACCATCGGTATAAATGTCATTTTCTTTGGAACCGCCGATGCCCATTGAGCGTATTACAATATCATAAATACCGTCTGACGGAACATTTATTTTAATCTGGCAGTAGGAGCGGTCATTTTCGAATTTACCTACCGACTTTCCGCCGGATGCGTTGCCGCCTGATATGACGGACATATCGTTTGACAGCTTTCCGTTTTCCGCTTCATAGGTTTTCGAAAAGCTCAGTGGCTTGTCGTCAGTCTGCTTTACGGTTGTTGTGGTAGTCGTTGCGGAAGGCTTTTTGGTGGTGTCGGCGGCGGTTGCAGACGCAGACTTGTTTGTTGCTGAACCTGTGCTGTTTGCAGGCTTGCTTGACGTAACGGCAGAAGAACCGCTTTCCTGCTTGTTTGTCGAAGGCTTTGACGTTTCAAAAGAAGCATCGGACGAGTTGTTTTGCTTGTCTGAACTGTCAGATGATGAGCTGTTTTGCTTGTCTGAATTGCCCGATGACGAACTGTTCTGCTCGTCGGAGCTTGTTTTATCAGAAGCACCTGACGAGGCGGTATCCTGCGATGCGGTTTCTGCAGAAGACACTGCCGAAGCTGATGATGAACTGTCGGCTGACAATGTGCCGTTATCGGCACTGCAGCCGCAGGCAGATATTATTACTGCCGCACATAAGACAAGGGAGATGATACGTTTTTTCATTTTTCTTTTCCTTTTCCATTTCCGTTTGCCTGCCGTAAACGTGATAAGACAGGGCTTGTATTCGATTACATTAAGATTATACTATATAAGCACACAAAAGTCACGTCCATATTTTGCTTGTTGCAAAATCCGTGATTATCACCAATAGTGGCTACGAGGATTTATCACAAATTCACAAAATAGCAAAACAAGTCTTGCAAATTTAACTTAAATGGTGCATAATACTTGTGTAAAGGTTTACATGAAAATTAAGCAAGCCTGCTTTAACAAGAAAGGAACAAGAAATGAAGTACAGAAAAATAACAGCGGTCATACTTGCGGTAGCAACGGCAATATGTGCCGCAGGCTGTAACGGAAACGATAATTCGGGAACATCGTCAAGCGGCGACGTGACATCATCGGGCAGTGGTGACAGCAGTATGACAAGCGATAATACAACATCGGGCGGCAATTCGGCAACAGCACAGGCACAGTTTACGTTCAGCCAGGTAGCTATGGGCGGCGGCGGATTTGTAAGCGGCGTATTTGCAACAAGCGAGCAGGGCTTATATTATGCCCGTACAGACGTCGGCGGTGCATACCGTTATAATAAGGATACTCAGAAGTGGGAATCCATGTCTTACGATATAAGCGAGGAAGACAGAGGTCTGCTCGGTATAGACGGTCTTGCATTCGGAGAAAAAGATCCTAACAAGGTATATATGCTTGCAGGCACGGAGTATTTCAGCAACGGCAAAACCTGCCTCTTATACTCCGATGATTACGGCAAAACGTGGAACCGTACCGACCTTACGGATATGATAAAGGCACACGGAAACGGTATGGGCAGAGGAAACGGCGAGCGTATTGCGGTTGACCCCAAGAACAGCGATATAGTATATGTCGGCGGAAGAACAGGCGGTATGATAAAGTCGACCGACGGCGGAAAGACGTTCACTGCGCTTGATATGGGAACAAAGACGACAACGTCAAACGGCAACGGTATATGCAGTATCATAATCGACCCCAAGTCGGGCGATGACAGTGCCTGCACAACGATATATGCGGCAATCTCAAGAGTCAAGGAGGAAAACCTTTATAAATCGACCGACGGAGGCGTTACATGGAATTCTGTTGCAGACGCACCTAAGGGAATCATGGTTCAGAGAATGAAGTATAACGGTGACGGCAAGATCGTCATTACTTATGCCAATACCGAAGGCCCATGGAACAACAACAGAACAAGCGGTGGCGTAAGAATTCTTGATATGTCGAACGATTCGTTGACAGATATTTCTCCTGCAAAAAAGAGCTTCGGTGATGTGGTGATAGATCCTTCAAACCCCGACAGAATGGTTGCCTGCACAGAGAACATATATGTTCCTCAGCCAAACGGTCAGTACGGTGATGAATTCTATGTTACTACGGACGGCGGCAAGAACTGGACGCTTCTCAACGAAAAGATGAAGATGAGTGACGGCGGAGTAGAGTGGATCTCGACAGCGTCTATGCACTGGTGCAGTTCAATGGCAATTGACCCCAATAACACAAATAAGATAATGGTGGTATCCGGTAACGGTGTGTTCACCTGCGATAATATATGGGATGAAAGCCCCGAATTCTACTTCTTCTCAAAGGGCATAGAAGAAACTGTTCCGTATGATATAATCAGCATACCCGGCGGTAAGCTGGTAAGCGTTATAGGCGACTATGACGGTTTTGTACAGGATAGTGCCGAAGAATACGGTATGGTACACAACAGCGTTGCAGGCTCAATGACCGGTCTTGCGATAGCGTCAAAGGCAACTGATATATGGGTAAAGTGCGGCGGCAGTGAAGAAAAGCCGGGCTTCTGGTATACGCTTGACGCAGGCAAGAAATGGGTGAATGTTATCGTTTCGCCGCTTGAGAGCGGAAAGGTGGCATACGGCGGCTATGTGGCAGTTTCTGCTGACGGCAAGAGATTCTTCTGGGCACCCGGAAATGACAGCAACATCTACTATTCCGACGATCAGGGCAAGACCTGGACAAAGAGCGAGGGCGGAGTAGGCTCAAAGAAAATCATCTGCGACCCCGTAAACCCCGATTATGTATATGCCGCAAGCGGCGGTGCGTTCTTCTACAGCGAGGACGGCGGAAAGACATTTACTCAGAATATGACGCTTTCTGTATTCACTGCGGCAAGACCTGTGGTCGCACCCGGCAAGGAGGGCGTTGTATACTATCCTTCAATGGGACTTCAGGTATCAACAGATAACGGCAAAACATTCACAAGATTGGATTCTTTAGCCGCTTGTCTGGCGGTAGGTCTTGGTAAGGGCAAGACGGACAGCGATCCTTATACCATATTCGTATGGGGCAAGCCCACAAACGATGATTCCATAGGTCTTTACTGGTCTGAGGACGAGGGTAAGACATGGAGCAAGGTAAGCGATGATCAGCATCAGTTCGGCGGTCCCGGCAACGGATATTTTGTTGTAGGCGATATGAACAAATACGGCAGAGTTTATATGAGCACAGTAGGACTCGGCGTTGTATACGGGGATCTTGTGCAGTAAGCAGGACAAAAAGATAAAGTATAAGCGGAGTAGATTTCCATCTGCTCCGCTTTAGTTTTATCGGTTATTTACTTTGCAGTCTTGCACGGATTCTTGCAAAGAGTGACTTTCTCGGCTCTTTATAGAGCTTTTGTGCCTGCTCGGCTTCCTGATACGCACGTTCATAGAACAGCTTGTGTACCTCTATGTGTTCCTCACCAGGCATAGCTTTTTTATGGCGGTAGATTCCATCGCTTCCCTGCACACGAGCCTTGACATTATCCTTGAGCATCGTGTTGAATATATCAACCGCCTTATCGGCAATTATCTTATCCTTCAGGGGTACGGCAACCTCCACACGTCGCTCGGTATTTCTGGTCATAAAGTCTGCGGAAGAAATATATACCTTCCTGCGTTCGCCCTTGCCGAAAATATATATACGGCTGTGTTCGAGGAAACGTCCGACTATCGAAATGACCGATATGTTTTCGGTGTAACCCGGCACTCCTGCGATAAGACAGCAGATACCTCTTATTATCAGCTCTATCTTTACTCCCTGACAGCTTGCTTCTATCAGCTTGTCTATAATATCCTTGTCGGTGAGCGAGTTCATTTTAAGGCCGATATAGCCGTCAGTACCGTAAGTTATCTCGTTGTCGATCATTTCCACAATGCGTGACTTGAGGCATTTAGGCGCTACAAGCAGTGTTGTACTGCTCTCAACTGTCGTACCGAGCGACAGTGCATTGAACACGGTGCTTGCGTCCGCACCTATGTCCTTATCCGATGTCATCAGCGTAAGGTCGGTGTAAAGTCGTGAGGTTTTCTCGTTATAGTTACCTGTGCCTATCTGAGTATAATATCTGATGTTGCTTCCCTGCTTGCGTGTTATCAGCAGCAGCTTTGAGTGTACCTTCAGAGCGTCAAGGCCGTATATTATCTTAACGCCCGCCTCCTCCATCTTCTTGCTCCAGCCGATGTTGTTTTCCTCGTCAAATCTGGCACGAAGCTCAACAAGCGCCATTACCTGTTTGCCGTTTTCTGCGGCTCTTATGAGAGCGCTCACGATTTCGCTGTTTCTTGCAACACGGTAAAGCGTTATCTTTATGGAAGAAACGTAAGGATCGTCAGCCGCCTCATCAAGCAGACGCAGGAAGTTCTTGAACTTGTTGTAGGGGTACGACAGAAGTATATCGTGCTGTGAAAGCTGGGCGAACATACTCTCGTACGGGTTTACCATTATTGAATTCTGTGGTGAAACCTGATTGTAGAAAAGCTCGCTCCTGTTTTCAAGCTTATCCTCAAGTGCGGACATAAAGCCGAAATCAAGAGGACAGCTCTGCATAAACGAGAAGCTGTCTGACAGCTCAAGATAATCAAGCATACGCTTTACAAGTTCCGGTGAAGCATCGTATGAAAACTCGGCTCTTACCGGCATCAGCTTCTTTCTCTTGCGGCACAGTTCTTCCATTACGTTTCTGAAGTCCATATCGTGATCGTAAAGAGCCTCGTTCACGTCAATGTCGGCATTTCTCGTGACACGCATGATACAGCGGTTTTCAACGAAGAAATTCGGGAACAGGGTATCAATGTAATGCAGTATCACATCCTCAGCCAGAACATATCTCAGATTCTGACCGGGCAGGAAAATAACACGGGGGAAATCCCTGTCGCATTCCGCACTTAATATTCCCACAAGCTGCTTTTTCTTTTCCTCGTTTTTGCTTTTGAGCAGAGTGCCGATATATATCGCTCTGTTCTTTAAGAACGGGAACGGGTGGTTTTTGTCTATGATGCTCGGAGAGAGCAAAGGGAGAATTTCTCTTTCGAAATACAGCCTTAAGAACAGCTTATCGTCACCCTTAAGGTCGGCGGGCTTTTTAAGCTCGGCATACTCGCTGAGCTTTGCCGAAACCTCTGAAAAGGCGCAGTCCTTAATATAGAGCAGATCCTTTACCCTGCGTGCAATTTCCTTAAGCTGTCTTGCGGCGGTCATACCCGTCTTGTTCTCGCACTTGCTAGGGTCTACCAGATCCTGATCATACAGTGAGCCGACACGGACCATAAAGAATTCGTCAAGGTTGCTTGTGAATATTGATATAAACCTCATTCTTTCAAAGAGCGGAACATTTACGTCCTGCGCTTCTTCAAGTACACGCTGATTGAATTTCAGCCACGATAATTCACGGTTATCATAAACGTTGCTGTCTGTCATAAATTACCTCTTTTAATGGATTAAATACGGTCTGAAGGTGTAAAGGGAATGTAAAATATCCCGTAATATGAATATAACCGCCCGCTTTCACGGGCAGTTATTGTTCGTTCTTTACTTGTTTGCCTGTTCAAGCGACGCTCTTATAAAGTCCTTGAATAAGGGGTGTGATCTGTTGGGACGTGACTTGAATTCGGGGTGGAACTGAACAGCCACGAACCAAGGGTGAACGCTTCTCGGAAGCTCAACTATTTCAACAAGCTTTCCGTCGGGTGACTGACCTGCGATAACAAGACCGCTCTCTGTCAGCTGCTTGCGGAATACGTTGTTGAACTCATAGCGGTGGCGGTGTCTTTCATAAATAAGCTCATCGCCGTAAACCTCACGGGAAATAGTACCTGCTTCAAGCTTGCAGGGATATAAGCCAAGACGCATTGTACCGCCCATATCAACATCCTTCTGGTCGGGCATAAGGTCGATAACGTTCTGCTCGCCTTCGTGGAATTCGCTTGAATTTGCGTCTGTAAGACCTGCCACATGACGTGCAAATTCGATTGTAGCCATGTGCATACCAAGACAAAGACCGAGATAGGGCTTCTTATGCTCTCTTGCGTAGCGGACAGCCTCAATCTTGCCCTCGATGCCTCTGTCGCCGAAGCCGCCGGGAACGAGAATGCCGTCGCAATCATGCAGAAGCTCGTCTGCCGTTTCGGGAGTAACCTCTTCTGAATTGATGAGTTTTATTTCAACGTGTGATTCGTTCTCGAAGCCTGCGTGACGCAGGGATTCCATAACGGAAATATAAGCGTCGGGGAGTGCAACGTACTTGCCTACAAGACCGATTACGGTATTCTTTGTGGCGTTGTACTGACGCTGAACCATATCCTCCCATTCCTTGAGATCGGGAACACGGGGATCAAGTCCGAGATGATCGCATACTACCTTTGCAAGACCTTCCTTTTCAAGCATAAGAGGTACTTCATAAAGAGAAGGAGCGGTAAGGTTCTGGATAACGTCCTGCTTGCGAACGTTACAGAAGCTGGCAATCTTATCTCTCATATCCTGAGGAATCTCCATCTCGCTTCTGCAAACGAGAATGTCGGGCTGAATACCGAGTGAGAGAAGCTCCTTTACACTGTGCTGTGTGGGCTTAGTCTTCATCTCGTTGCTGCCTGTGATGAAGGGGAGGAGAGTAACGTGGATATAAACAACGTTTTCTCTGCCTACATCCGAAACTACCTGACGGATAGCCTCAAGGAAGGGAGTGCTTTCAATATCTCCGACCGTACCGCCGATCTCGGTTATAACAACATCTGCGGTCGTTTCGGCTGAGTTTGCAACTCTGTATATTCTTGATTTGATTTCGTTTGTTATGTGGGGGATTACCTGAACCGTGCCGCCGAGATAATCTCCACGACGTTCCTTATTAAGAACTGTCCAGTAAATCTTACCTGTTGTTACATTGCTGTACTTTGAAAGGTTTTCGTCTATAAAACGTTCATAGTGACCGAGGTCGAGGTCGGTTTCGGCACCGTCGTCTGTTACGAAAACTTCACCGTGCTGATAAGGACTCATCGTACCGGGGTCAACGTTTATATAGGGGTCGAACTTCTGGATAGTTACCTTGTAACCTCTCATCTTGAGCAGTCTTCCGAGTGAAGCCGCCGTGATACCTTTTCCGAGTCCCGACACAACGCCGCCGGTGACGAATACATACTTTGTAGCCATTATTTTGTTCCTTCCCTTGAGCTTTTCCTGCCCGTCGTATTGATTTTATATGTCAATTTGAAAAATAAACACTACTCACTATTATACTAAATCCGTTCGGCTTTTTCAAGTGCTTTTCGATTATTTAAAGTTGCTTTACGGTGTACAAAATAAACAAATAACCTTTTTGGTATTTGTGCATATCGTTTAATTTTGAAAAAGTGTAGAAAATTTATGTGAAAAATGCTAAAATTAAAATAAGCATCTCTATAGTGTTTTTTAAATTTTGTACATATAAGTTCAGTTAAATCCTTGATTTTCTATAAACGGAAAAAGATGCGAAAATCCCTTTGTTCAAAGGAAAGGAAAGTAAAAATGAAAAAGACTGTTTTGCGTGCCGCCGCAATAGCTGTAGTGCTTGCTATGGCAGGCTCTGCTTCCGGATGCTATTTTTTCCCGGAGGAAGAAAAATTGCTCGATCCGCCTGTGCTTAAGGTGGAGGATGTTACATATTCTACCTATAAGGCGGTAAAGAAGACTATAATAAACAAGGCGAGTGCGACCGGCTACTGCGTATCCGAGCTTCAGCAGGACTGTTCGTTTACAGAGCGTGACGGTACTCTTAAAACGATATATGTCAGAGCGGGAGATACGGTAAAGAAGGGCGACCTTATTGCCGAATACAACACGGGAGATCTTGAATACGAGATACGCACTCAGGAACTTAAGGTTCAGCAGGCGCAGAATACATACGGCTCAAGCGGTGCGGAGAATGATCGCTTACAGCTTGAGATTGAGAAGAATACACTGGCACAGCTTCAGAACGAATACGACACCTCTAAGCTGTATGCACCGTGTGACGGGCTTGTCAGCTTTGCGGAGCGTATGAACGCCGGCTCTAAGGTGCAGGCGTACAAGGTCATCGCTACAATAATAGATCCCGATAAGATATATGTAAAGGCGGCCGTCAACGATGATAAAAAATTCACAAAAGGTCAGGAAGTTACAATAACTATCGACGAGCAGGATTACAAGGGTACTATAGTAAAAACGCCTGTTGAGGCAAAGGAACAGGGCGATGAGGATACAAGCTCGATATATGCCGAGTTCAAGGGAAGTCTGCCCGGCTTCAGCAAGGTGGGAACGGTTGCGGATATAAGCTATATCAAGGAACAGGCGGAAAATGCAATCGTAATACCTAAGTATCTTGTAAAGACGCTGTCCGGCAAGAACTATGTACAGGTCTATAAAGACGGAGTCAAGAAGGAAACGGATGTCGAAACAGGCATAAGCAATGCTACGGAGATCCAGATAGTATCGGGACTTTCCGAGGGTGACGAGGTTGTTGTCAAGTAAGACGGCAAACTGAACAGGCTTTACTTTCGGAAGGAATAATACAAGATGTTTACTTTATTATGGCGCAAAATGCGCAACACAAAATGGATGGTGCTGTGTCTTTTCATTGGCTTCCTGCTTGCCGCAGGTATGATGAGCACTATTCCGATATATATGGACGCATCCTTACAGCGTATGCTGATAAAGGATATGGAGCAGTACCAGATTGACAACAACAAATATCCCGGTCTGTATTCCGTTACAAAGACGCTTCAGATAACGACAGATACGAATACTCAGCAGGCAACGATAGACGATGTTGTATCAAAGTCGGATTCAAGGATAAATGCTATAGGGATCGCCTCGGAGAACAGCAAGACAACGCTTATTGACGATTGCCTTTATATCGTAAACGGCGAGCGTAACGGTTCGGAGCTGTCTACAAGGCTGAAGCTGATAGGAATGACCGACAGCCTTGACCATATGAAGCTCGTCAGAGGCGAGCTGCCCTCAAAGACCTCTGTTGACGGCGTGTACGAGGGACTTGCTTCAGAGGACGCACTCAAAACGCTTGGCATAAATATGGGCAATACATATAAGATAGTTTCGCTTGCGGCAGGTGTTGAGCCATATTATGTGAAAATCACCGGCGTATATGAGCAGAAGACCGACAATGACAGCTACTGGGCAGAAACGCTCGACAGCTATCTCAATGCCATATTTGTTGATTACGATATGGTAAGAAACGACCTTATGCCCGCAGGCAGATTCAATGCGATAAACATTGCAAGAAGATATTCGCTCGATTATCATACTCTCGATATGAACAGAATATCCGCTGTTACTGCGGAGCTTGAAAAGGACGATGCGTTCTATAAAGAGGCAGGATATGCACACGAATTCAACGTTGCTGATATAATCGGCAACTATACCGAGCGTGCGGAAAAGCTTACCCGTATACTGTGGATACTCCAGATACCCGCAATGGTAATGCTTGCGTTCTATCTGTTCATGGTATCTCAGCTGAATGTTGACAGAGAGCGTAACGAGATTGCCGTATTCAAGAGCCGTGGTGCAAGCTCGTGGCAGATATTCGGTATGTATGCCGCAGAGTCGGGCATACTCGGTATTGTAACGCTTGTGGTCGCACCGTTCATCGGACTTGTGCTGTGTCAGTTCCTCGGAGTATCAAACGGATTTTTAGAGTTCGTAAACCGCACAGGAATTGCCGCAAAGATAACCGGAATAAGCATTATTTACGCACTGCTTGCGGTAGTGGTATTCTTCCTTACCACAATGATACCGATTATCCCTGCATCAAAGCTGACTATCGTACAGTATAAGCAGAGCAGGACAAAGGTTGTAAAGATGTCGCTGTGGGAAAAGTGCGGTGTCGATATTGTACTTCTTGCGGTGTCATTCGGCTTCCTTTACTTCTACACAACGAATATCACAAATTCGATAGCTGAGGGTACTTTTGAAGCGACAGGCGAGCTTGACCCGCTTCTGTTCATATTCTCAACGCTTATGATACTGGGCTTCGGTCTGCTGTTTATCCGTATCTATCCGTATCTTTTAAGGATTGTGTATTATGTACTGCGTCCGTTCTGGACACCCTCACAGTATATGGCTGTTACTACCGTTTGTCGTTCACAGGGCGGCAAGGAACGTTTCCTTATGCTGTTCCTTGTAATGACCTTCTCATTCGGTCTGTTCTCGGCGAATACAGCGAGAGCCATAAACAACAATATAAGCGACAGAATTTATTATGAGAACGGTGCAGATGTCGTAATGACGGAATACTCGCTTTCGACCTCGGAGGAGGGTGGCTCAAGCACCTATGTCGAAACCGACTTTTCACGTTATGAGGCGCTTGACGGTGTAGAGATTGCTACAAGAGTTCTTGTAAACGATAATGTAAAGCTGAGAATTGCAAACAAGAATGTTGCAGATCTTACGCTTATGGCAATAGAGCCTGATAAATTCGCACAGACGGCGTGGTTCAGAAACGATCTTCTGCCTATCCACTGGTGGAACTACTGCAACGCACTTGTAGAGAGCCGTTCCGGTGTTATAATTTCAAGAGGACTTGCGGAAAAGTCGAATGTTTCGCAGGGCGATATTATCTCGTTCAAGTGGGGCGGAAACGACAGCCTCGATACCACTGTTATGGCTATAGTTGACTACTGGCCCGGACTTAACCCCAACGAGTGCGACTTTGCGGTAATGAATTATAATTATGTAAGGGCGAGAACAGAGCTTGAGCCTTATCAGATATGGCTCAAGATGAAAGACGGCGCAACAAGCGAGGCTCTTTACAAGAGTATAGAGGAGTCTATGCTGCCGCTCGAAAGCGTGAAGGACAGCTCACAGATGCTGATAAGCGAAAAGACGGATCCTTCACTGCAGGGTATGAACGGTGCGCTGACGCTCGGTTTTATAATCATAATGGTAATGACTATAATCGGCTTCCTTATTTACTGGATACTGTCCATAAAGGGCAGGACGCTGCAGTTCGGTATTTTAAGGGCTATGGGCGTTTCGTTCGGTGAGATAATAGGAATACTGGGATATGAACAGCTTCTGGTATCGGGCGTTTCGATAATCTGCGCATTTATCATAGGCGGAGTTACAAGCGACCTGTTTGTACCGTTGTTCCAGTATATGTATAATGTAAACGAGCAGATACCGCCGTACAGAGTAGCGGCAATGCAGGCAGACTACATTAAGATGTATATACTTATTGCTATAATGCTTCTCGGAGGATTTGCGATACTCGGTGCTATTATCAGAAAGATAAATATCAACAAGGCACTGAAGCTCGGCGAGGATTAATGCCGGTATAAAGGAGGAGTGTTTTTGGAGCTTGCTCTGGGAATATTCAAGAAAACACGTTTTTTGTTTGCACTGATCGCCGCAGGAGCGGCAGGTGTAGCAATAGTTGCAAATAATAATACGGCTTATGTTATCTGCATAATCTTCATTGCGCTGACCATCGCTTCGGACGCAACCGTAATGGTGCTGAGCAGAAAGCTGAATATCCCTATAAAGTACCGTGAGAATTATTTCAGATTCGGCAAGAACAAAAAGGATAAGAAATAATGCAGAAGATACTGGGATATATAAGAAAAGCCGTACAGGATTTCGATCTTATACAAAAGGGCGACAAAATCGCAGTGGGAGTATCCGGCGGCAAGGACAGCCTTGTTCTGCTTGCCGGACTTGCGCAAATGAGAAGGTTTGCGGAGTTTGATTATGACATAACGGCTGTCACGATTGACCCCGGATTCAACGGTGTGCCGAATAACTATGATGCGGTGGCAAGGCTTTGCGAAAAGCTGGACGTGCCTTTCAGCCTTGTTCATACGCAGATAGGCGAGATAGTATTCGACATAAGAAAAGAGCCTAACCCCTGTTCGCTGTGTGCGAATATGAGGAGAGGTGCGCTTCACGATGCGGCAAAGGCGGCAGGCTGTAACAAGCTGGCGCTCGGACACAACAATGACGATGTTATCGAAACATTTATAATGAACCTGTTCAACGAGGGCAGGATAGGATGTTTTTCGCCTAAGACCCACCTTGACCGCAAGGATATAACGGTTATCCGACCGCTTGTGCTTGCGCCGGAGTCACAGGTATTATCTGCCTGCAACCGAAACGGGTTTGAGATCGTGAAGTCGGTCTGCCCTGCGGACAAGACAACGTCAAGACAGAAAACGAAAGAGTTTTTAAGGGATATGGAGCATAAGGACAAGGGCTTCAAGCTCAGGATGTTTACGGCACTCAGAAAGAGCGGCGTGGACGGCTGGGGATACCCCGATAAATAAACAACAAGAGGTGACCGTACTTGGCTGTTAAAAGACAGACGCTGAATATTCCCGAGCAGGCATTGCAGGTGCTGAAAATGCTTGAACGTGCAGGTAACAAGGCGTATTTTGTCGGACAGTGCGTAGCTGAACTGCTGAGAGGCGGCTCACCTATGGATTATGATATTATAACTACGGCGGACTTTAGCGAAATGCTGTATGTGTTCCGTGATATGCGGATAGTTTCGCAAAACGAGGATATGAGCAGTGTTATGGTGTCATCGCTTGGACTTGTAATACAGGTGTCAAGCTATTGCGGCGAAATAAAGGACGGAAAAGCAGTCTATACCGACAATTACATTTTCGACCTTGTTCACCGTGATTTTTCCGCATTTGCAATCGCATACCATCCAAGAAAAGGATTCAGAGATCCGTTTGACGGTATGCCGTGCATAAAGGACGGAGTGATAACGCTGAAAGCAATAGGCGAATATCCCGTTGTGATGTGGCACGAAAACGATCTTGACGAAAACGAGTTGACGCTCAAACTCGAACCCAAGTCGAGCCTTGTTACAAACCCGTTCAATATGCTGACAGCGCTTGAACTGCTCGGCGCAGAGAATTATGAGATCGACAGCGTTACAGCCGACGCAATAAAGGCGGACGCACCGCTTCTGCGTGAGGCGGATAAGCACGAGCTGTCAAGACGCTTTACAAGGATTCTTCTTACAAGAAATATTTCGGGCGTGATGGCTCGGTTTCCGGAGGTATTTTCCGCAATAGAGCCTGAACTGCTGAAAGCGCAGAGATATAAGGAAAGATATTATGACAGCACGCTGTGGGAGCATATTTCCAAAAGCGTTGAGTTTGCGCCTCCGCAGGCTGATATACGGTATGCTATGCTGTTCCACAATGTCGGCATTCCCGATTGCAGATGCCGTGATTCGCACGGCAACACATTCTTTTACGGTCACGGGGAGTACGGCAGGATAACAGCGGCAAATTTCTTCGAAAAGTACAGGGCGGAGCTTAAACTCCGCAGTGACACGGATATGCTGATAGAATCGCACGACATAAGTATCACGGAGGACAGGACGGCTGTTAAAAGGCTGCTTTGCGAGTATTCTCACGAGGAACTTAAAAAGCTGATAAAGCTCCGTATAGCCGATGATATGGCAAAACCGACGGTGCATGAGGGCGTTATAGCAATGTACCGCAGAACATTGACAATGCTTGATGATATAATTGCGTCGGGCGAATGCTACAGTATATCACAGCTTGCCATAAAAGAAAACGATCTTATCACGCATCGCCTTGTCGCAAACAAGGCACAGGCGAGAGCTGTTATAGAGTCGCTGTATGAAGCAGTGCTGACCGAGCCGTCGCTGAACGTTGCTCCGATACTGCTTGATATGGTGAGAAAAAGCGTGCGCCGCTGAAAAAGGTACGCTTACGAAAGGATTGATGTTATGCAGAACTGTTGCCTCTGGATAGGCGGAGTAAAGGTATCCGACCTTGACGGTATCAGGGACAATTTCAATATAACCGATGTTAAAGGCTATTATCTCGGCGGCAGACTTGCTGACTGGCTAAGGCTCGGAGGCTATGATAAAGAAGCAACAAGAATTGATAACATCGACAGAAACGGCGACGTGGACAAGGCTCTTGAGGATATATTCACAGGCTCTGCGGAAGAATCCGACAGCGATAATAAGGACGGCGAATACGGCGGTTATCATTTCAAGACGGTGACACCTCCGTTTTTAAAGCGTGAAGCAGGAACAGTTGTTTTATCGGCAGACGGTTCGTTCAGACTTCCCGTTATGACGGGAAGCGGTTCTTTTACGGCATCTTCGTTTGCAGGTTCGTTCGGTTCTTATAAGTATCAATATGAATACGAATATGAGTACGGCTCGGGTAAAACGAGTTTCGGCTCGTTCAATATCGGCAGTTTTGATATAACGAGCTTTCTTTCGGGCAGTTTTTCGTATGACGAACTGTGCGTGGGAGGCAGCTTTACACCTAAGGCGCTTATGCTTTTCTTTTCGTCCGAACCGCTTAACCGCTATGGATACGGGATACATCTTATATGAACGGATTTCATTCATTTTCATCGGCGGCTTTTTTCGCCAAGAACCCGGGCAAGAAGCTCACTATGAGCCTACCCGACATATACTGCACAGTGATTTCGGCTTTGCAATGGCGCAAGAACGGCAACAGCATAACTATGCTTACCGACAGCGCAGGAGCAGAGCTTTTTTCCGCTCTCGGCATAAACGATATATGGAACGATATAAAGGTTGTCATTCCTGACGATCTTGACGGGATAGACCCTGTTATGTTCTGGGCTGGGGGAAAGCTGATTGCTTTACAGCAGTTTCCTGCACCGTGCGCTATGATAGATACGGATTTTATCGTGTGGGAGGATCCGCCGTTTGAGGATAAGATAATTGCGGCGCATGAAGAGGATCTTATACCGTCTGTCTACCCCGATGTTTCATCGTTCAGGCTGAAAGGCAAGGTGCTTGACGAGGGACTTGATTATACAACGTTACCGCTCAATACGGCATTTTTGTATATTCCCGATGAGGATTTCAAGCAGTATTACACATCACGCTCCATAGCGTTTATGAAGTCGGCGGTGTACGGCGGAGATTATCTTACATATATGGTTTTCGCCGAACAGAGATTGCTCCCTATGCTTGCAAAAAGATGCGGTATTGAATATACAACGCTTCTTGACAAGGACAGGCTTTTTTTGCCGCAGAATAAGTTTACTCACCTTTGGGGTGCAAAGCAGAAAATGCGTGATGACAAGGCACAGCTTGACAAGTTCTGCGAGCGGTGCAGGGAAAGGATAAGAAAATCATACCCTGAGTATGAATATATTATCGGGAATATCGAAAGAGCAGAAAAATAAGCTGTATACTACGGGCGTCCGCAGTATACAGCTTTTATCATTTATCATTATATCCGATTATCTTTATCAGTCTTATATCCGTATATCCGTATGCGCTCATAGGATAATCAACTCTGTCGGTTGTATTGCTGTTGATGAGAAGATCGGCAACGTTGCCGTCATCGTCATATATTACCTTTGTTACTATCACGCTGTGGTGCGCCCAGCCGTCAACTACATACTGGATAACATCGCCGGGCTGTGCGGAGAAAATATTACCGTCTGTTTCGGCTACAATGCCCTTGCCCGTATTCTTGTTGCAGTATTCGTAAAAATATTCCGTACCCGACCACGACCCCGACCTTCCCGTAGGAAGCTCGGAAAGGTCGCTTTCATCGTCAAACCATTTCCACTGCTCACTGCCGCTCCAGTCCATAGGTATCCCCGAAGCAAACAGCGACTGCGAAACGTAGTTCTGGCAATTTCCGCCGTATATGGCATAGTCGCTGTAAGCAGGGTTTCTGACTACGCTTTCGCCGTTTACCCATTTGTATGAATAAGCAACGGCTTTGTCACGGTCGTAGCTGTGCTTTGCGGTCTTTGAGGCTTTGAAGCTGTCGGGATCGGCGTTATAGTCCGCAAGCATCTGCTCCTGCTCGTTTACGTTGCTCTCTGCTTCCGCCTTGAGCTTTTTGAGAATGCCCGAATACATTTTATCGTAATCAAGGTTGTCGGGTATTTTCATATCCTTGAGATAATATTCTTCATAATCATACCCGAGATAACTCATTACACGTTCTTCTATGAGCAGGTTTACATCGGTATCATCCGCCAGAATATCAAACTTGTATTTCCCGTCTGTGCCTTTGGAAATCTGCGCCTCGACTTCCATACCGCAGGACTCGGCAGGACTATCGCATATTGCGAACGCAACCTTTTCGCTTATGGTATAGTTTATCGTGTAAACGCCCTTTTTCACGGTCGCACTTTCTACGTTTATCACAAACGATGCCTCGTCATAGCGAAGATCGGCAGAGCGGCACTGCCTTGCATATATCAGATATTGCAGAGAGGTATTGCAGAAACCTGCGTACAGCCTGCCGTATGTACTGTCGGTGTTGAAATACTGCGACAGCGGGCTGTATTTCAGTTCACCTGCGTATTCGTATTTGTCCGAGGTGTAGTCGAGCAACAGCTGTTTTATCTCATCGGGGAGCTTTACGCTGTCGGCTGTTGTGACATTTCCGCTTATAAGGGCTATCTTTTCAGGCTCGGCAATGTCATTCACAGCAACAGCATAGGCAGTAGTGGCGGTGGTTTCGCTTTCCTGCGCCGATGAAGCGCTGTCTGAATCGATTTGCTTTTCAATATTCAATAAGGTCAAAAACGCACCGATCGTGACCGCCGCCGCAATTCCTATAAGGGCGAGCTTTTGCGGCTTTGAGCTTTTGCGCCTGTATCGTCTTTTTCTGTACAATGTATATTCTCCGTTTCTGTTCTTCCGTCATATTTATTATATCCTTTGAAACGCAGGTTTGCAATAGCAGCATCTCCGTTTTTAAGGCAACACCGCACAATTAACGGCTATCGCCTTTGCCGCACGCTAAGCTTGCATATTTCCCGTTATCTTGCACAAATTTCGCTTGACAGGCGCAAGCCCGCCTGCACTCAATTTATACAATCTGACGAAAAATCTGACTGCGCAATCGCATGAC
>ENA-OYYX01000202-OYYX01000202.1-human-gut-metagenome-genome-assembly--contig:-NODE-202-length-24177-cov-11.269008_pt1 | contig 24177 bp, 24 predicted proteins | sample MGYA00244070_ERZ653464 | MGnify/ENA primary metagenome ERZ653464 (study PRJEB26926, sample SAMN06165152) | human gut metagenome | biome: ENVO:00009003; feature: ENVO:2100002; material: ENVO:00002003...
GAGATTCATGAGCGTCTCGTGGGCTCGGAGATGTGTATAAGAGACAGTTTTAATATAGATGTCATACCCCAGAATGCCTTTCCTGTATATGTCGGATCTATGATTAAGCCTTCGTTTGCAATACATTCTTTTATTGTATATATTTCTTCAATCGAAGTTTTACCATAACCTCCATTTAAAAACTCATCATAAAATATCAAGTTAGAGAAGTTAAAATCCTCATGCAGGTAGTGATTTAACAGTCCCATGTCCGATTCAATAACAGAGCGTTCTGCTTCATATGTTCTTGCTACTGAAATTCCATGAACCTTAGCTTTTGGGAAGTACTTTTGCATTCCAGCACATATGCCAGTCAAAGTTGTTCCTGTACCACAAGCAACAAATAATTCATCTATATGATCGGTTTGAGCTTTCATTTCTTTAACCGCATCATAATAGGCAAAGACACCCTGTAATGATTTACCGCCTCCATAGATAAAGCGAGTCGTTGCTTTGTCGCATTGCTTCAAGACTTTTTCTATTGTCTTAGGAACTTCTGTCTTTTTACAGAATACATACTCACAATTTGTTTGGCTTACGATGAAATTATTTAGGGAAATATCATATTCACTCGGCTCATCCGTGTATGATACAAGTATCATCTTTAGTCCATAATTAGCGCATAACAGAGCTAAAGCTCTATTGAAATTTGAGCATGGTCCACCTGCTGTTACAATAGTCTTTGCCCCCCCAGATAGAAGAGGATAAAGGATATATTGCAACATTCTTGCCTTACTTCCGCCTAATGCTGATGGAAATAAATCATCTCGCTTGACTAATATTTCAACATTATATTTTTCTGAAAAATAAGGTAGAGAGGTTATTGGAGTTGGAGAGAAACTGAAATGTTCCATAAAAGCAGTGTTTTATTTTAATATACAATCTAATGTTCTCTGAATATCCTCATCACTCAATGCATGGTGCATAGGCAAGCAGATTACGCTATTTGCCATTTTATGCGCATTTGGAAGGTTTTCTGGTGCTGCACTTTCCAATCCACGATAAGTTGAGAATTCACTGATCAAAGGATAGAAATAGCGACGGCCAAGGACATTGGCTGCCTTCATCTTGAAATAAAGGTCGTCACGGGTCATGCCGAACTTCTCTGCATCAATGAAGATTGGGAAATAGCTGTAGTTGTGCTTCACGCCTGGCATATCGTCGAAGAAGCTGATGCCCTCTACTGGACGCAATGCCTCACGATACTTGATAGCAACCTGATGACGAGCCTCAATAGCGGCATCTACCTGCTTCAAATTGAGCAAGCCGTATGCGCTTCTGATTTCATCCATCTTACTGTTGATACCTGGACCTACTACTGTTACCTCATCTGCGATACCGAAGTTCTTCAGATAGTCAATACGCTTCTTGGTCTTCTCATCGTGCATCACAAGCGCTCCGCCCTCAATGGTGTTATATACCTTTGTGGCATGGAAGCTGAGCGTACTCATATCGCCTGCGTTCAAAAGTCCTTCACCATTCACTTCTACTCCAAAGGCATGAGCTGCATCGTAAATAACTTTCAGACCATACTTGTCTGCGATGTCCTGGATTGCCTTGGTATCGCATGGTTTACCATAGACATGAACTGGCATAATGGCGGTAGTACGTGGTGTGATGGCTGCCTCAATCTTGTTAGGATCCATATCGCCTGTTGCAGGGTCTATATCTACAAAGACCGGCTTGCATCCGTTCCACCAAATACTATGGGTTGTTGCCACGAAGCTATAAGGGGTTGTGATGACTTCGCCTGTAATGCGGAGGGCTTGCAATGCCGTCATCAGTGGCAGGGTACCATTGGTGAACAGGCTCACGTATGGCACTTTGAGATATTCTGCCAATGCCTTTTCCAACTCCTTGTGGAAGCTTCCATTATTGGTAATCCACTTACTATCCCAAATCTTCTTCAACTCTGCAGTAAAATCGTCAAGATTTGGAAGAAGTGGCGATGTTACTGTTATTAATTTATTATCCATAAGCAGAAATTTATATTCTTTTATTTAAATTTCTTTTATATTTGGTTTCACACCGGGTTTCAAAACCGATTAAGCTACTGCTACTTTTATAACTTAAAAGTTATTCATATCGTAGCTTGGATTATGTTTAAGTCATGATGTTTGTTCGAAAACCTACCCGTCCTTCCTTACCGTTAAGGAAGGCTCCACCTCTCATCTCGGTCTTCTTCAATAGTCTTTACGACCCCTTCGGTTCCCCTTGTAGGGGACAGAAACGTCGCTCTTAACCGCTTCGCTATAAGGTTAGCGGGGCACCAGAGCCCTCGACAGGGTTGTTTTAGCGGGGATGAACCCGCAGGGGTGAATACTTGCTAAAACGGTTGTGCGGGATGGGGCCGCGTGATTATAGTCCATCATTGTGATAGGACCTTAATTGCTTAAAGATTTCCTCCAAACAATCTGCTACTCTACTCGCATCCTCCAATTGATCACAAAGATATGATGATTAGGGCTCAGCTAACTTATTATAACTTTCGCTTGAACTAAATTACAAGTGTTTGCACTCAATGCATCATTGTTCAAAACTCCATTTATTCTAAAATGAAGAATCTGACATTTCTTTCAAATGCATAATGAGTTCTATCACTTCATTCAAGCCAACGATTTGTTCTGTATTTTTTATTAGCAGCAATTCCTGTATCATCTGCTTCTTTCCAAAAGAAGGAACACTTACTAATTCTGGAGATACTAATACTTGCCGAATTTCTTTTAACCATAAATTACAAGCTGTATAGTTTTCTGCTTGAGAAGCTGATCGTATAGCACCGACAATATGGAACAAATAATAAAACGATAATGGTATAGTTTTATTGAGTCCCATCATTTGAGAATAAATATCAGCAATACTCTTCTCCATCAATGCTTCATTATTCACCTGGCTTAAAAAAGTAGTTTTCAAATCAGAACCTAACAAACGTATATCGTTTTTTTGTTCTTCAAAGTATTGTACTAAACGTTGCTTCTCCTGCCTGAAATCTATAACAGCATAAATATTCCAACCTATAAGAACAGTCACTAAGACACCTAAGATGCCTATAAGGCAACCAAGGTAATCAAAAGATATCTCGGTTGTTGGCAACGAAACACAAATAGCAATGATACTAAGAATTGTTGCCATTATACTCAATATGATGTTCAAATATTTCATTGTATTTAATTTTATTACTTTTTCTCTTTGACAACCTTCATAACATAATCTTTCTTTATATTGTCAATCGTCAGGAAATGGGTTTCCAATGCCTCTTGTATAAGTTCCTTATCTATATCACTCATAGAATAATCCTTAAACTCCATCAAATACTTGTCAATATGAGCTTTAAACTCACCCAACAATTTCGGTGTCATAACCACAATCTTATGTGTTAAGTTGGCCTTATGATCGAGCACATTCGTTGGAGCAATAAAAATTCGACAAACCTCGGCATCACCATACTTTTCCTCAAACCATGCACAATGATTTTCCATCTGACCTGCTTCGGACTTTTTTATCGTATTTCTATCCTCCTTCACTTCATTTTTGCACTCAAAGAACAAATATTGATTATGCACACCACACCAAAGGTTATCTGGACCAACTTTGTATTCGTTGTCAGGTCGTTGGCTTTTGAACCCCAACATTTCACCAACTTCCCTTAAAGCTTCTTCAAAAAGATTAGATGCACGACCAAACGACAAATTATCCAAGACTGCCATACTTTTAATGCGCATTTCTTTATAGCCATTAAACTTTTTGAGCCAACACTGTATGTTCGCCAACTGTTCTCCACTCTTGAACTCCATTTTCTTGTAATCAATTCCATTTTGTGGATACAAAAGACGACAATTATTCTCAAATGCTGTTTTTTGGATGTGAATTGAGTCTATTTCACTGATGAAAAATTTGTAGCGAGCAAGTATCTGCTTATACCATGCCTGTTCTTGCGAGTTATCCGCACACAGACTAATGACTTCCCTGACAATGCGCAAAGCCACGAGGATGCGGAGGATGCATATTTGGACGATCGTTCTTCTTACCTTCGAGAACAAAGGCTTGGATATCTCCTCGTCAATCTTGGTTGTCACGAGGCTATAGAACTGTTTATACCATGCGTTGGGGGCAAAATACTTCTTTGAAGCACGACCTCCTAACAGCATTGAGGGAACCGTGAACATGTCAAACTAAGGATTAGAATCTGTCTTTTTAAACATAGTCTTTCTGTTTGATTGATGGTGTTAAAGATACGAAAAATATTCCAGACAACGGCTAAATCAGAGATCATTTTCGTGAAATGTAAACATTTAAAACAGACCTAACTATTTAAAGTGGGCTCAGTTTTTAAAAAACGTAAGGATAGCAGCAGAGTCAGAACACATAATACGCTCCAAGTATTTCATCTCTATTTATCTTAGATTTGTTATTAGGCAAAATGAATCTACAATGGAATTACTATGAATTCTAACGGTTGGATAACAGACGTGAACACAAAAGGCTATAATAAGAACATATTAAGTTCTAATTCCCCAATCCATAAGTCAAATGACTTACGAATTGTAGAATCTTTTTTAGTGAAAAACTCTTTTGATGATAATAAATCTTACAATTCACCAAACATTAGACAGAAGTACTTGTTTCTAAAACAAATCTTCTAGAATTCAATTTCTTGTACCATCATAATTGTTTGAATTATTAATTATTGTCATTGTTTGTTCTGCAAAAATAATCAATCTGATTTGATTCTGCAAATTTTTCAGTATCTTTTTTCAAATCATTAACCGAAAAATCGTATTTTTTACAATACTTGCTCTCCATTTAAGCCTTACAATGGAATATCACCGCACCATTTTTAGGCAAGAGCCAATTGTGCGTGCGCATGGTTATGCGTTTCTTATCCTCTGTTTTGTCAATGGTAACATCTGTCTGGTCAATAAGCGTACCTATCAATTGACCTTCCAATGTTAAATCGGCAACTGATTTATCCAAAGAATAGTCTAGACTAAATAGTTTTACTGGATATCTCAAACGTTTTGTATATATTACATCATCATTAGGAACCAAAATTTCATATTCCAACTTTATATGCATCAGATTCTTAAAAGAAGCCATCAAACGAACATTTTCATTTTTATCTATAGAAACATACTTAATCTCTTCCTTTTTTTGCTTGTCAAGATTTTTAAGGTTGGTCAAACTTATAGGCAAATTTTCATTAGAAATTTCTTCCTTAGGACCAACGGATATCTTGCCATTATATTCCAAGCCATCAAGTGTGTCAGTAGAAATCATTATATCCACCAACTTTAACAAGTCATACTCCTTGTTATCCTTTTCGAAACTTACAGAATACTTCTTCAAGACAAAAAGATTTTTGGCTTCCTCAACAAACTTTTCCTGATTCGTAAATTTCACAAAATTCCCAATCCCTATATCCATATTTATAGTACTATCAGAGCGTTGTGGGTTGACTGCAAAATATTCTATCTTTATTGACTTTCTCAGTTTATCACCATCCTTTGCCACATTTATTATTTGGGAATACTCTTTAAAATAAGGGCGCTTCAACATTTTACAAAAACGTTCATCCAAATCAATCAATCCTTCTGCCATGTGCGGAAAGTCCTTGACATGCAATTGCCAAGTTACCCTTTTACGAAGCTCTGTCAAATCCTCTTCTTTCATTCTCTTTAGATAGTCAAAGGATGTCAATATGTCAACAAAAAAGTTCTTGTACTCTTTAATTCTCTCAGGAATATCTATAATAAAAGCGGTGATGATAGCAGCAATAATAGAGTTGGCTATAGGCTGGAAAATTTTGATGACAGTTTTAAAATCATATTGTCCCTTCAAAAAATCTGCCAAGCCCACATTCTCATCTATCAACTCTCCAAGCACAGTGATGACAATGGCGAAGAAAAGCATAGAACTAATGACATAAGCCTTTTTCTTGATAGGCTTGAAGTCCTTAAAAGCATAACACAAAGAGGTATCATATGGACATTCGTCTTTTTCTCCGTATGGACAGGACTGCTTACTTATATACTCACACCGCTGCTTCTTTGCAAAACGTTCCACAAGCCATTTGGCTGTAGAATACAAGCCCAAGTCAACAAAGAGCAAAAGCAATATCAATGCGATAGATACGATACGCAACCAAAGCAATTTGTCGATATCCAAGAAAAGGCTAACGACATTAACCAAAAGCATAGTTACCAAAATCGCTATTGTCAAGTAATATATCGCACAATAAATCGTTTTCTTTTTCATTTCATTCTAAATGTTTAATCAATTATTTGTCAAAGATTTAGCTATACCAATGCTTTTGTATGAGGACATTTTGGGTTGTGCGATGTATAGAATAAAGAATCCAACACCTCTATTATTTGCAAAGCCTTTTCAAAATGTGCTTTCAAATCATTAAATGACAACGAAGAACTTGCACCATGAGCAATAGCATTTCTTGAAGTGTTTATCGTATCAAGGGATGACTTAAAATCTTCTGCATTCTTTAAAGAAGAAATTGTTTGCTTAAATAACTTGCATTTCTCTTCATCGAACTCTTTTAACGTATTGCAAATATTATTATAGTTTGGATTTCTATTGGCATCTCTAACGTGTCTAGTGATAAATCTATCAAGCAAAGGAGATTGTTGCACATAATAATCAGCTATAATCGTCTTATAAGAAATTTCTAATGTTCCACAAATACGAACTAAAGCATACCGTGTCAAATATCCAGAAATTTTATTTGTCGAACCAACCGCTTCTATCATATGCCAAATTTTATCCAATTCTGTCCGACAATCATCTATAGCATTTTGGGCAATTTCATTTTTTATCATAATTCCATACCATAAATAACCGATAATGCCAAACTGATTCTTGTACGGATATGCTCTACTTGCATTGTTCCTTGTGTGATACTCTCACGATATTGCTCATTTCTTAGCAGTTCCATTCTTTTATCAGACAATTTTACCCCATCATCCAATGAATAGCCACGTCTCAACGCTATGGAAGTAGCAATCATCAAAGAATCATATACAGTTGGATAAAGTCGCTTACGAATTTTCACTAAATCTTTTTGTAAGTTATAAAAAGCCTCTTCACCAAAATTATCATACACAAAGCCAATGACTTTTTCAAAGTTTTCCTTGGCTTTTGAAAGATAGATACTATCTTCTATATGAGTAGCCATCTCACGATTCAGCAATTGTTTTAAGCTAATATATGTAGCATCAGAATTATATACTTCTGTTGTGTTCATAGCAAGAAAACGCAAAATCAACTCTAAATCTATCATTCGATTATCCTCATGAGGATTGCCAAAAAGTTTACGCCACTTTAAATTTTTGTTCAAACTAAACAAAAGAGTATTCATAGAGCCTTGATAAACGCAATTACGAATTTCCTGGTCATTTAATGGCGTTCCACTTGTATTGATACGTTCAAAAATCTGAAACATGCCAGAATCGTTTGAAGGTTGTTTTTGCTCAAAAATAATAGCATGAATCGTATAGTTTTTCAAACGTCTTTTGTCAATGTCTGTCAGTTCTTCAAAAGTTTTATTTCTCCATCGTTTATTTATTATTTCGGAATTATATAATCTAAAAACAGTATCGTCTCCATGCCAAACTCCATCTGAAATAAAATCAACAAGAGTACGTATTCTTTGGTAGCCATCTATAATAAGCCTCTTTCCTGTTGTCTCCACATTCGCGAAAAATATACTTGGCACAGGCAACCCTAGAAGCAAAGACTCTATAAAACGACTTGCAGCTTTCTTTGTCCAAACATATTTACGCTGCAACTCAGGTTTTTCAATATCTCCTTCTTTATATTGAATTATCAACTCTCTCACAGATGGGTCAGCTCCCCATGAGTTTATATTGAACAAATCGTCATTAGAGTATTCCTCATTGACTTCTTCTTGTATTACATCAAAAGTTGTATTGTCAAATAATTCCATAATTTGTTTTTCTATTTAATTTCTCCTTACAGAAACTTATACTGTTTCATAAAACGATATATGAGCACTTAAGTGATAGCTTACTGGCTCTTATTTATAAATAACTCTTTGAAGTAAAAGTTTTTATAAAAAAAAGTTTTTGAAAAGATGTAAGTCTACTATTCTGAATATACTCTAAATTATCATGATAAAAGTGATTAAACACAATTATATCAAAAAGTGTATCATTTCCAACAGGCTCTATAGCTAAACTACAGCGACTATTTTCATCCGTACGTGATGAAAACACTCGATTATTTAGACCATTTCGAAATAGATAGTCTAAATAAACTCTAGAATTTGGCTTACGTAAACTAGCAATCTCTTTATAGAGATCTTCCCAGAATGTAGCAGTTCCTTCTTTAGTTAACACAACCACATATATAGCCGTATTGTCGGGTTGATCTATTATAACATATGATTTATTCATGATCTCACCAATTTTTGCAAATATTATTAATGTGCTTTAGCGATTCCGTTACTATATCAAGAGCTTCATCATAAGAAAGTATCGTAGATGTTTCTATCGCTGATCTATCTATGTGGAAAGAAGCTGTTCGCTTGTCTATAAAATAAGTATAAGCTTTCTCTATACTTTTCTTTAAATTTGGATTATAATCCAAAATCGGCAGTTTAAAATTATAAGTTATTTTACCATCATCACTTCCAAAATAGGTACCATATCTTTCAAATGGAACACCCGTTGCCTCAACTATCTTTTTGCTTATAATTGCATCTATAGCCTTTAGAATACCTAAAACAAAACAACCATAATCTTCAACAGGAACTGCCGAATTAATTAATTGTATAGATGATAAAATCATCTTCTCTATTACCGTTCCTTTTATAGGTTCAACATTTTCAATGTTCTTTTCTAAATCCTCATCTATTAATACAGGTGTCGTTGTAGAACTACTAATAACCTCCGTTATTATATCTGATGGTATTGTCGTAATTATAGGTAATGTCTCAACAATAAGAGAAAGAAACAAACTTGACATTGTACCTTGCAAATATAATGTGCCATTTTTATAATATGTAAAGACTATAGTTGCAGAATGCTTTCCTGTAACCCGGAATCTACTAATGACATTAGGATCTGAAAAAACGACATCATCAACTGTATAATCTTCGTATTCTTCCAAGCATTTTTTATAACTTATAAAGTCGTCTTCCGATACATCTCTGATCGTATATGTCTTATGCTCTTTATTGGGAAGAGAAGTCTTTTGTTTAATATAGTTCCAACAATCTTCCGCTTTTTCCTGCATACGACCTTGTACAGAAAATGAGACCTGCCCTTTAACATAAAACAGATTTAGTATTCCTTGACTTGTACCTTTCTTAATTTTCAACAGTAACCCTTTATCATCGAGTTTGGAAATTTCATATTCAAATTGCGTATTTGCATTAAAATACTCTTCTATTACTGATGGTATGTTATCTATATCTAATATAAAATGTTTTTTTCTTGCCATAATTATTTAAACATGATAAAGTTTCATCATTTCTTCAAAATCAGAGATAAATTCATTTCGTTCATCCTTGTATTTCTTGAATAAAGGAGTTAAAACCTTGGATGCGGTTCTACCCCAAGAAGGTAACTGACTTCTAAACCAAGTTTTTGCTTTTATCCTATCATGCAATATTTCATCATAAGTTATATCTCTGAAACATACTTGCTTGCTATATCCTTCAGCTATATTTTCCCAAAGTTTATCTGCATCAGACAAATCATGTAAAAATGTAGCAGCCAACTGTTCGGGAGACATATTGGATGGCAATATAAGAATATTATTGGCTTTGACTATAGATTTCATTTTGTTGATTTCCTTACGTACGTCACCATCCACTATCACAATAGCCGTTGGTTCTATGAACGCAGGAACTTTCTTAGATACCAACGAAATTAAATTTGCGCCAGAGAAGTCAATGTCAATGAAATTAAGTTGAGTAGTTTTGCCTCGCAGCAGGTGCTTGGCAAACACAATATTTTCCTTATCTTCTGTATATACAGGAATCTTACGAACAGATTTCACTTTGCCTTGTATCACCTGTAGATTCAATGTAATATTACGGAATGAAGCTCTGTCATTAATGATTATATTTTCATCTTGGCGTTTGAGATAAATCAGTTTTACTTGGTCCTTAGTTACTTCCTTTTGACTACATTCACCAATTAAATCGTCAATGCTCTCCAATAAGGACAAGGAATGAGTGGTAAAAAATATCTGCAAGTTCAGTTTAGATGCATACGTGCGCAGCGTCTTGAGCAATTGTTTTTGCGAAGCAGGATACATGGTTGCATCAAGTTCGTCTATGGCCAAAATACCACCTTTATAATCATTCGGGTACTTTTCTTTCAAACGCTTAAATGAAAATAAAGCAAGTATAATCTTGCTTAAATTATCTTGACCTACAGAGTTTTCATTCCAATCATATTTATCGGTAGTAATACCTATCGTCTGCTTATTGGCATTTTCAAGAAAGGCAGCAGACTCTATATTGGTTTCTGTAATCAGAATTTTATCATGGAGTCTTTTGAACTCTGAGAGTTCCTGTTCAGAAAGCAATAGAGATTCAGATACGTTTCCTGATTCTGCTACAGGCAGAACTCGCTTCAAACTTAAAAAGATTGTTGGGTATTGGATGTATCCATCTCCTTTTCCTCTCATGCTTTTCTGCCAAAAGCGTATGGTCTTAGTATCAGAGCGAAGAATGCTTTCTATAGTATAATCGCTTCCATTATCAAATGTCAGTGTCCACTCATGAGAGCCTGGTTGATCAAACTTTGGAGAAAGGCGAAACTTGTCGCTAAACGCAGAGCGGTAACTTCCTCCACATAGTGGTTTCTCTCCACCCATTGGATTCTTATCCTTACCCAATGTGAACGTTTGGGTTATTATTCCCAATAGTGTTGATTTTTGAGTTCCATTCTGTCCTGCGATAGCAGTAAGCATGGAGCCTACCTCAAAGTCTTGGTTATGGAAACCACGAAATTTTTCTATATGTACTTTTTTGATTAGCATGACCCTACAATATTAATCTTTACCACAACAACTAACCCATATAAGTATATAGAACAGCTACATCGAGTGCCAAAGATTTATTGCTAATAGTATATTTTAAACTTATTAAAATCGATAGCCTTATTGCTCAAAAGTTATTCAAGCGATGCGCAATATATATATAAAGGTACGCGTACACGCGCGTACATTATATATTATTGCATGAACTGAATATATATTATTGCATAAACTTACATGCTTTTATAAACCGGAGTCTACTATTTTCAACTTTGACAATGCTTCGTTGGATACTTTACAATTGTCTGAAAAGAAAATCACCTCCGTTCCCTTGCCATTGTTATTCGCACTATAGTTGAGATAAAACTGCTGGCTGCGATAAGACTTATACAAGTCTTGAATAAATGGAGAATTATCATAAGATACCATCCATCTTAATGAATCGACACAAGAAATAGCATCGCGGATTTTTTCATGATCTGCATCATCATAATAGTTCATATATAATCCTCGCCCTTTCTTATAATAAGGTGGGTCTAAATATAAAATGCTATTTTGAGGTACTTCCTGCTGTATGAGCTTTACTAAATCTACGGCATCTGAATTATAAAGTTTAATGCGGTCGGAATAAGAGGAGATACGACGAATGCGAGCTATCAATTCTTCCTTCTTATAACGTGCATCTATCTTGTAATTTCCCGTTTGGTCGAAACCACCGATTACTCCGGCTTTGATGATACCAGAGCGATTGGTCCTGTTCATAAAGAAGGTGGAAAATCCGAGATGCAACAAATCTGCAGTCTGCTTATTACTCAAACTCTGAATCTCACGCTGAATTTTCCATGCATCCATTGTAACTGGAGTTTCCTCTATCAGCGAACAAAGACTATCTGTCTCATACAGCACACTATGCCAAAAAGCATATATGGAACGGTCTTTATCATTAATGATGATACGACTGACATATTCATCCATCAATAACGACAACGCCACAGCTGCGCCACCAGCATAAGGTTCGACATATACGCCATCCAAAAGATTGTTGTCTCTTATCACTTGCTTCACAAAGTCTACAATCTTGGCTTTTCCTCCTGGATATCTAAGTGGGGATACTAATTTCATGATTCTTTTCCTTTCTTATTGGCAACGGCTTGCCACAAACTTTCGAAGAATGGCTGCACATTGTCCCATTCGCTTAACAAGGGTTCTGCCATTGGAGAAAAAAGATGGTTGTGCACATAGGAATTCAATGACTCGGGAGACATTGGAGATTGTTTGTTTTGTAAGGCAAACTCCATCCCTTTCGTCATATCTGTATTTACTGCTTTTATACTTTTCAAATGGTCTATAACTATATTTGCTTTTTCGGAAAGACTCTTTCCAGATTTACTTGATGTGAGTTTACCTTCTGCCAACAGATGGAATGTTTCTATATAAACATCCACAGACATCTCTAAGAAAACTCTTAGCTGAATGGCTGCCGTATTGACAAAGCTCCGCACCAACAAGCCCTTCATTTCACGAAAGATGGAAGCTACACGAGGATTGTCAATTGGTAAATTGCAACTTTTTGGAACAAGCGTTGCCCTCGGCTTCTTCTGGACAACTCGAGTCTCCTTATTCTGCTCTTTCTCTTCTTTCTGTTGTTCTGGCTGTGTGACGAGTTCCCATCTATCAGCCTTGTTCGTTATAGTATTAGGACTGCCAGTTTTTTGAAATACACCATGAATGTACTCTTCACGAGCTTTCTTATCATATATCTTAGAAACTTTGAAATCGCCTGCCATCATATCCGTAACAACTTCTTTCAAAGCATTCACAAGCACTTCTTCTTTCAAATCCGATGTCAGTTTTCCTTTTATCAAAGACATTCCCAAATATTCTCTTACTACAGGATCGGCGATGAGTCGCTGCAGGTTAGTAATCTTCAATATTTCTAACTGACTCTTGAACTGTTCATCTACATAGGACGACCCATTCAACAGCTTGATAATTTGCAGGGCATACGACATTTTTCCCGCTGTTGCTTCTTTGAACCGTTGTCTCTGAATGGAATTCCATTGTTGCGTGCCTATTCCTTTCAAATCTGTAGAATGCTTGCGCTCTATCCATACATCAGCCTCAGCAGCATCGCAAATAGCACAAGTTACACTACGAATGAGCTCTTTTTTATTTACTTCCGCCAGTTTGATAAATTTCTTTTTTAGCGACTGGTTGATGTCCTCTATCAGATTAGGATTAAGGAGTATCTTCAATACCGTGATACGGCGATTGCCTTCCTTTACGATATATTTGCCATTATCGGCTGGCGATTCTACAACGATGGGAATATCTGTTGGATTCAAACCATGCGTCAAAATATCAACTGCTAATTTGTATAATTTATCACCATACACTTCGATCATTTTGTTGATGGCATCCAACTGCGAGGATTGATGCTCAAAACGATAATTGTCAAGGTCAAGAAATAAATTGGTTACTTTAATAGATTTTGTTTCCATCTCTCTAACATTAATTTATGCCTGAAAGGTAACTATATAACAAGAATACAAAAACTGACAGGTCAATTTATCATCTTGTTTTTTCTAACTTCATTAAACCTTTGGGACAGGTAGGGTAATCCTACGCTGCCTCAAAGGAATCACTCTCATTAAGATCTCGTTGCAAATGTATCAAGTAGTAGCTTTCGCTCTTTTACAAACTACCACTGATTGTACTATACAAAGTTTGCTAATCTACTTGATAGGAAGTCCACATCCCTGCTGATGCTCCATCTCATAAGTAGCTTTGTCAACCAATTCCTGCTTTGCTGGGTAAGCAGCCCTAACAACCATCATCAAGGCTTGAGACAACAATTGCCTCTCCTTGTTTACATCCTCTGGTATATTGAACTCAAATTGGACTGAGGTCATTAAATTGCTAAACATTTGTAGTACGGTATCGCGCTCCAGAGTGTCGTCAGCGGGAACTTTATAAAGTTTAGCCAGAGATCGCTCATTTATGCCTAACAACTTAGAGAACTGCTTACGAGAAGGGATCTTCCATCTTTCCTGAATTCGGCGAATTTCATTAGCGGCAGTGGTTAACCAACTGTTCGCCGTGATTTTCGTCGATTTGGTTTTCATTAGGCATAAAATCTATTACTCCACGTAATAAATTACACCAAATACTAAAAAACGCAAATCAAACCTAAAAATCTGTTAACAGCGATGTACTCTATGGAATACAACACCCACAATTCTAGTTTAAGTACCTTTGCTCACGAAATCAGAAAATGATTTTTAATTTTTATGATTATATCACTATTTAATATATTAATTTATATGAAATATAAAGCAACTTATACCCGCCGCATCTTGTCAATGATGTATTTTCCTGACTGCGACCCTCAGAAAGCCGTCCGCCGACTGACCCGTGAGATCAGACACTGCGTAGAACTCTACGAAATCCTTACTGCCAAAGGCAAAAACTTCGATAAGAAAAAGTTTCTCACCATTCGAGAGGTGAAGCTTATTGAGGAATATTTAGGGGAACCAATATGCGAAATCGACGATGTGCTTTTATGAGACCTAACGAAGCGCTTTGTTAGGTGCTAAGGAAGCGCTTCTTTAACTGCTAACGAAGCGCTTCTTTAAGTCTTGAAGTCTGCGACACTCTGCGACACTCTGCGACATTTCGCTTTTGGCAATGTTGTATCTTTGCACCAGCTAAACGAAAAACGAGGAATGACGAGTGAAAAAACAACGTTAGGCTACAACCATGATTTAATAGCTGACCAAATTAAAAGCTAAGCTAATTCTACACCTGGTTTCACTCGAAGTCCTTGTTTGCAGGGAGGCTGACATTTTTTAATATTAACTTTTTAAACAATTTCAAATTATGAGTAAAGCTTACAAAGTATTTTCTCGCAAGCTTACTATTGGTAAGCGCGAGGGTGAGACAGTCTACAGTGTTCGTCCTGTTAGTTATGGAACCTTGACTACCGAAGAAGCTGCTAAGCAGATCTCGGCAGAATCGACAGCAACTCCAGCTGACGTAAAGGCTGTGCTCGACCGATATGCCTACTATGTGGTGGAAAACCTTGCCAAGGGTTACAACATCGAGTTGCTGGGCTTCGGAACTGTCTATCTCCGATTTATTACCTCTAAGTCGGTTACAGATGAAAAGAAGGCTAACGCCAACTTGGTAAAGAGTATCATACCTGGCTTCCGTCCTTCGTTCACTGTCGACAATAGCGGAAAGCGCATCTACGACTTGACGCCAAATCGTATCTCACTTGTGAAATACAAAAAGAGCGATGAGGACGATGATGCGGAAGGTGATAACACTCCAGCAGGTGGCAACAAGCCTTCAGGCGGCAATACTCCAACTGGCGGAAACACCCCTTCTGGCGGAAACCCTTCAGGTGGCAACACGCCTGCAGGCGGTGAGAACAGCGGAACTGAGGGAACCGAAGGCACCGGAGATGGTGAATAATCCCGAATGAGAAATGCACTGCGCCCGAGTGCGATCGGGCGCAGGCACAAACTACACTATTTTAATTTTAAAATCAAATGCATATGAATAATCAAAATGAAAATTTCAACAATGGTTCCAAGAAGATTTCTTGGGTATCTATCATGAATGCTGTTGTACAGGCTATCATCGCTGCGCTGACTGCACTGGGCGTAAGCTCGTGCACAAGTGCTCTCTTTTAATGTTTTGCACCCACAAAGGTGTTGTCTTAACTTCTTAACTTCCTTAATTCATCAAAAAATGATTCAAGAAAGATTTCCTTTATCGATTGGGGAGGAGCTGGTGCGTAATGAACGCACACTCCTCGCCAGAGTGGAGGATGGCAAACTGATGATGAATGCCGACTCCGTGAAGTTTTTGGTCTTGCACTGCTCGGCTACTCGATGCAACCAGGACTATAGTGTGGAACAACTTCGACGTGACCATAAGAGCCGTGGTTTCTATGATGTGGGCTACCACTTCTACATCCGCAAGGATGGTAGCATGACGCAACATCGCTTCCTGCTCGAAGTGGGGGCGCATGCGAGACCTTTCAACCGTTGTTCTATCGGTATCTGCTACGAGGGTGGACTGAATGAGCATGCGCAGCCTTGTGATACTCGCACACCTGAGCAGACGGAAAGAATCGTTGATGTGCTGACTCGTCTTCACCGTCTGTTTCCGAAGGCGAAAATCGTGGGGCATCGTGATTTGCCCGGCACCACGCCTAAGGAATGTCCTTGCTTGGATGCTCACGCTCTGTTTGGCTGGATCGAAGAGCTGTAATCATGAGTAATGAAACAAGGAATAGTGGAATTGTTTTGGTCGTTATGGTCTTTCATCTCCTTCTCAAAAGCCTGGGCTGTCTTGTTGTAAAAAACAAGTAGCCCCAGGGCATTCCTTCTATAGCTGGATCCGATTTGTCATCAGCCCCAGTAACGTGGATGCCCTTTGGTAAGTGTTTGCTTACGTCGGCTGTAGAAGGCGAATCCAAGCAATCCTGCGTCATTTTCTCCTTTTACTTTATGTCTTTTGCTGCAACCATACATAATGGTTGTCGTAGCTTAGTCGCTTTTTTCATAATGTGCATCATCTGAATTGTATTTATGGTTTTTTATTTGGCACGCAGCCTATGCACATGTATTTTTATTTTACATTCATCGCCCTTTCTTCTTTGGGAAGGGCGAATTTATTGCAAAAATACAAATATTTTTTGGATTTCGTATCAAATCTTAGCATTTTCTGCTTACGATTCCCCAAAAATGACTTTAGTAAGTTCAGAAGTTATAACCAACAGCCTTTGTGGACTTGAAAATAAACATAAGACATTCCCTCTATTGGCTTATGGCTTTAACATCCATAATTTCGACATTTGCGAAAGTTGAGCACCTTTTATATATAATAGAAGGCAATATCATCGAGGAGGTCGTAAATTTGGGATTCGGGGAAGAGGTATATATTTTTATAACATACACTTTACAGCTAAAGTGACAACTTACAACCTTTTTATCTCTAATCCCTTCTAAATATATCCCTGGTATATACCTTCTCCTTGACATCATCTAAACAGGCATCATAACGATTGGCGATGATGGCATGGCTCTGAGCCTTAAATGTCTCCAAGTCATTGACAACCTTGCGGCCAAAGAAGGTGCTGCCCTCTTCCAATGTTGGTTCATAGATGATGACCTCTGCACCCTTTGCCTTGATACGCTTCATGATGCCCTGAATGGCAGACTGACGGAAGTTATCGGAATTGGATTTCATCGTCAGGCGATAGACTCCAATGACGCATGAATTGACTTCGGCACCAAACTGGTTGTTCTCAGTATAGCTATACCAGCCGGCTTTCTGCAATACGGCATCTGCGATATAGTCCTTACGGGTACGGTTGCTTTCCACAATCGCCTCTATCAGGTTCTCTGGAACATCGGCATAGTTTGCCAAGAGCTGCTTGGTATCTTTTGGCAAGCAATAGCCACCATAGCCGAAGCTTGGGTTGTTATAATGGGTACCGATACGTGGATCGAGACCTACTCCATCAATAATGGCCTTGGTATCGAGACCTTTGACCTCGGCGTAAGTATCGAGTTCGTTGAAATAACTTACACGAAGGGCGAGATAGGTATTGGCAAAGAGTTTCACAGCCTCGGCTTCCTTCATGCCCATAAAAAGTGTATCGATATCTTCCTTAATGGCACCTTCCTGCAAGAGTGCTGCAAATGTCTTGGCTGCTTCCTTCAACTTCTCAACATCGGTTACCTGCATGATAGCCTCGTTTTCCTCAGCAAACTCAGGACGGTCGATAATCTTGGGATAGCCTACAATGATGCGGCTTGGGTAGAGGTTGTCGTAGAGAGCCTTGCTTTCACGAAGGAACTCTGGTGAGAAAAGAAGATTGAACTTCTTGACTCCCTTCTTGGCATACTTCAGGTACAGACTGCGGGTATAGCCCACAGGGATGGTACTCTTAATAACCATCACAGCGTCTGGGTTCACTTCCAACACCAAGTCGATTACTTCTTCGACATGGGTTGTATCGAAGTAGTTCTTTACTGGGTCATAGTTGGTCGGTGCTGCAATCACCACAAAGTCGGCATCGGCATAAGCTGATTTGCCATCAAGGGTTGCTGTCTGGTTCAGTTCCTTCTCTGCCTGATACTTCTCAATGTAATCATCTTGTATGGGTGAAACTCTATTGTTGAGTTTCTCCACCTTTTCGGGGGATTACATCTACTGCTGTTACGTGATGGTGCTGAGACAATAGCGTGGCTATGCTCAGACCGACGTAGCCAGTACCGGCTACGGCTATTTTTATATCTTTAAAATCATTCATAATGATATTGTGTTTTTTTCTTTTTTCTAAAATCATTCCGTCCTTCCTTACAGTTAAGAAAGGCTCAACCTTTCTCACCAAGCCTCTCTTCCCTCAGGGACAAGAGGATGTAACCGCCCTACTCGGTGCTCGGGACCGCTACGCTCTAAGGTTGGCGGACCATCAAAGGTCTACGCCAGTTTTTGCGGGATGGGACCGCCTTGCGCTATAGGTACTTGTATAGAAGTACTGCACCTTTCGGTATCTTCATAGTAAATTCTATTCCAACTTTACCATCCTTTACTACTTGCTTATTCTGACGATCTACTTGAATATTTACGATTTCCACTACATTCAACCTCTTTCTATCATCTTCAAAGTAAACTTTGTCTCCCACAGATAGGATTGTATCATGCAATTCGATACAAGCTACTTTATTATTTTTAAAATAGTCATATGGTTTACCAATGGATTTAAAGTTTGAACGAAAATCCACAAGACCATTCTGAAAGAGAGCATTTCTGGCTTCTTCCTTTGATATTATACCTGTCTCTATTTCAAAATACAAGTTGAATAACTGGTAAGTGTAAGCCATTGCTCTATGAGCAAACTCTGCATCTTTGATTTGAGTTTCTGTAAATGGTGGCATCTGTCGTTTAAGAGGTTCTTTTCCCCTTTCATTATTGACAATGTAGAGAGCATAAACGTTTGAATATTTACGTTCATGTATACGTCGAAGTTCTATTTTGGATATCTGTGAGCATTCGTTATCTTTTGATGTTCCATGAAGACCTTTAACCTCAATTATCAACAATTCATTATTGGCTAAGTGTATCTGCAAATCTTCTTGAAAATCTTCTCCCTCCTTTACCTCTTCATCCATTGACTGCACATTATCAAAACCTAACCATTCCAAATATTGTTTCACATTGTTGACTAAAGAATCACCTGTTTCTGTTAACATCGCATAAAGAAAGTTGTACTTTTTCCGAATCTCGGCAATCGACTTATCTTTTTGCTCTATCGTATTCTCATAGATGTGTCGGGCTTCTTCCTTTTCTTCACAAAGCTGAACAATTTCAGGAAGTTCATATTCTTTCTTAGTCAGCCAAGTATTTTTAGTTTGTAATGGGAACAATTCTGAGAAATTACGATATAAGCAATTCGTAAACAATCGTTCCAACAAAACAACCTTATTCTCTATTTGTGGCAAAACAAATGTGCACGTTTTCTTTTCAAAGTAAACATAGGATATGATGTCACCTTGCTCATTAAGAAGCAATGGGATAAAATGTGGATTTGGCTCAGTATCATAACTTCCGTTCTTTGGTATAGAAGGATGAAAGAATGTTTGCGAATATGACAATTGATTTTCCAAACCAGAAAAAAGAATTTCAGAAAGACGATATTCATTAACCAATTTTACTCTATCACCGCTTAATGATTTTTGCGTAAAATCCACTATATTTTGATAGTTTGAGAAAACTCCAATACTATGAATATTATTAGACATCCTTATTCCACTATATTGGACCTCATATTTTGGAGCTTGAAATATAATTTTTATAAGTTCTCCTTTTTTCGTCTCAAAATTGCTCTTTAGCAAAAAACAACAAAATGGTACTGGATCAAAAACATTTATTGGCTTTGCCAAACATAGACTCTTAAAAGAACTATCTGTATCGGCAATCGCTTTTTGCTTATCAATCTGTTCTAAATCATATGATATTGTCTTTCGTTCGAATCCAAGGTCTTCTATGACAACACTATATTCATGTAGGTTGTCAGGAAGATCCTGTTCTAAATATATTGGCAATCTATCCCAACAATAGTCAACATTCCTAGCATCGACAAAGGGTCCAAAAGTACCATCATAGGTTTCGAGATTCTCTTTACGAAGAAAATCCACGACTTCTTGTCCCATATCTATGCTTAGCACTCTCGTTGCTTTACTGTTCATATCGGTCACCATATGATTGTGATTATCATTGCTCTTCATAATCCAATATTATATCCTCGTAATTTTTGCTGCAAATTAAAAGAAATCTGCAACGTTCTTGAAATTATCAAACTGCTGGCAATACATACTGGCATAAGGTTCAGGGAACCTACTGCGTATATCAGCCTTTATCATGCTTGCCAAAGCCTCCTTTGTGTAGGCTTTCAGCAATTCGTTGTATTGTTCCTCGCTCATAATATTCTCTGTCATTTCAACCTATAAACAACGATACAACCATCAAGACCAACATTCGGAAGTAAAGTCCCCCTCTCTATTCGTATCTCATTATCTGAGGTTTGAGTTGACATAAATTAAAAATATTATAAACCTTAACCATGTAGAGCCTTTATAAATTTTGGAAGTTCATCATTATGCCCTTTATACCAAACTACACGAAGTCCTAATTCCTCAAACATTTCCTTTTGGATTCTCATCGCTTCATTGTTTTTAACCTCTGCGGCTTTGTCCTTGCCGAAACTGTCTATGCATGGCAAGAACACAAAATGTCTTGGGTCTGCTTCGCTGTCTTTATTTGCAATATCAAGAAGACGGCGCAAGTTTGGATCAGTCATAGACAATCCTATAAAAATACAAGTTGTTCTGCTTAAAGCGTGAATCTGTTCCACATTCGACCAATTGTAAGAATTGACATATACACGATGATATTCCTCTTCGCTAAGAACAGGTAATGATTTGATATTCTCCTTATTTTCAAAAGGAACAAAGCCATGAACATGGTATATAGGAAACTGCTGCTGAGGTTGATTTTGCCCAAAAATGGAATAGTTGCCGATGCCACTGGATTTCAAAGCTCTTTCCATGACATCATCAAAATTGTAAGTGATAATGCCTTGGGCTTGTTGCCTCTTGGATTGAATAAGATTGCATATTTCGGTTATTAAAGGAGACGAAAACGAGTCAATACCATTGTATAGGGCATCATGCAAGCATTGATAGAACCCTTCTTCATTTGACTTGCTTTCCATCATCATCCGAATGAATCTGCCCATGACGATAGAAGAGTTATAACAAACCTTTGTCAGTTGGTCTAAGTCTGCCTCTTTGAACATTCTCTGCTTGCACCTATCAATCATACCTGCCAGTAAATTCCGCCAACATGGCAAATTTGCAGACATGCTTACACCTGCCCCGAGAAACAAAGAAAAATTATTTTCTGCAATACTTACCTTTGCATGTTCCATTGTACGGTCTCTATCATTACGCCAATCATAAGTTGCTTCAGAAATAACAGGACCTCGGGTATTTCTTGACAATTTAATGCCCAAGAACTGTTCCAAAGACAGGATATGAAAACGTCCTTTATACTTATGATAGATGTAACTATATACGGAAGTTGGAACTTTCCCCTCTATATAAATAAGGAGAAAAGACGAAACTTCATTATGCTTGTGAAGCTCTGAATATAAGTCTCCATATCTTGATATGGTATCAAAAAGGAGTCTTCCTTTTATTTCTACCCCAGTTGGTCCCTTTAAATCTAAACTAACATATTTGCCACCTAATGGTCTTGTCGCATTTTTCAAACCTTCAGGTAGAAATATATCATATATATAGTTGCTATTTTGAGATCGTTTCTCTATGTAAAAAGGAATGCCACGCTCTACCAGAAACTGGACAACAGCGTGCATACCCTCGTAAGAATTTCTAAATATCAACATAACCTATATTTCTAAATTACACCGTAACTATTCATATTCACTAGTGTCCCGTTAAACGGGACACTAGTGATCCTCTTTCTCAAATCACCAAATCCGTTTTTGGACGCTTACATATTGAGTAAGTATTTAAACAGGCATTTTTTGTATAAACCTAATTCCTATTCACAATTATTGAGTAATATCATATTGTTATAACAAATATTTCTTAAGAGTTCTATTTGATTTGTAATTTCAACAAACTTTCCCTCAGAATAAGACCAAGTATCATTTTCACAAGAAATATCATTCTCGTTTTCATCTGTAATTCTTGTACAAACCTTAACTAAATCTCTTGTATTAATCTTTGTATAACCTTCCTGTTCTTCTAATTCATTATAATAAGTAGTTATACTCTCCTCGTAACGCTTTGCCCACATACCTATGTTTTTTACCATGCTCAAAAATTGGGTATTTGCCAATTTGAACTTATGGTTCTCAAAATGAAACAATTCATTCAAACCTTTTATGGCTGTGTCAACTTCCTCTATTTTCTTTAGTATTAAATCCTTTTGGCTTCGCCTTCTTTGCAAAGCATCGTCTATTCTATTTGTTATAAAAAGAGCGATTCCAACAGATAGAACAAAATAAAAAAGTTCAAATATATTAAATTTGTTCTCATACTCAAAAAAATCTAGGCTACTTGTAATCAAAGCTACTATGCAACCTAAAGCAAAAACGACAATAAAAGGAGATAAATTAATGAGTTTTTTCATTGCTTGCATCTTTTATATATTCCCATATTTCATCAATCAATTCAGGTTCTTCGTCTGACTTAATTTTCAAACAACCTTTAAGCTCTTCATACTTAAAATGTTCTTCTCGTATCAAGCCCCCAAAAACCTCTTCCAAAAAAGATGTTCCATAACCAGAAGCACCATCTAAATCTATCAAAAATATTTTCTTTTCTTGCAAAGCTTGCTTAATAAAAGGAGTTATTTTACTTCTTAAATCCGTGCCAGGAAAACGTCCTTCTTTTGCAACTCGGGCAGATGGTGTCCTAGAAAATTCCTTTACGACTTTAAATATTATTTTATCCATTGTTATTATTAATTATTATTCGTTATATAATGGTAAATTCTTACATGAGGCATCTATTTCCCAATAAACAAATGTCCCCTGTAAAGAATGACGTAGTTTGTGATAGTCATTGTCTTGGGTATTAGCGTAGGCATCATTAGAGATAATGACAAGCTTGGTTATCGAACCTTTTGCAATCTCATTGTAAATGCCAGGAATACCTTTTCCCCGATATGGATGCCCCGTCACTGTACTATGAAAGTCGCCCAGCATCATCAGGCGCAAGACTTCATGATGGTCTTCTGGATTACAAAGTTGCTTAATTTTATTTATCCAGTTATAAAACTTAGCATTCGTTCCTTTGGTATTTAAACTTGTAAATATCCCCATTCCATAATCTATGAAAGAAAACCCTATACGCTTAGGATTATTCAATAAAGATATGTTTACCCACCAATATTTTTCACCAGGATGCCGACTTGCATGGTTGTTTGTATTTTGCATTAATTCCAAAAAAATTCTCTGTACTCCTCGGCATCGACGTTTCTCTCCCCAAAGATATTCTGCAGAATTTTCAATCAACTCAGAAGTTAATTCGGAATCAACATTCTTTGTAGCATGAGTGTACATTGATTTATCTTTGTTTATTGAAAAAGACTCACCTTTATTCCAATATTCTTTTTTTCTGTTGCCATATAAAATATCGAAGAAACCAGACTTCTCTAATCTCCTTGCTATTGATACATCGTAAGGACGGCTTCCATTAAAATCAATCATGGCATTTTTAAATTCAAGTACATTAGACAAGAGTAAAACTATAGCATCATCTGTCATACTTTTTAATTTATGTAGTTTTACATAAACTTTCCTATGTTTTGCAAATGCTCGTTTTAAAGAATCTATAAAACGAAGCATTTCTTCTATATTGTTTATTAAAGAGAAGTTAGCAGGAGCTTTGATATGCTCATAGTTTCGGAAACGCTCCAATTCTTTAGCTAACCTAGTTCTCTCAACTAGTGAAAGTACGTATTTTTTATAAGTGATTGAGAATGAGATAAGTTTTTATCTCATAA
>ENA-OYYX01000204-OYYX01000204.1-human-gut-metagenome-genome-assembly--contig:-NODE-204-length-24075-cov-9.008368_pt1 | contig 24075 bp, 19 predicted proteins | sample MGYA00244070_ERZ653464 | MGnify/ENA primary metagenome ERZ653464 (study PRJEB26926, sample SAMN06165152) | human gut metagenome | biome: ENVO:00009003; feature: ENVO:2100002; material: ENVO:00002003...
ATCTACACCGTCTAATTCGTCGGCAGCGTCAGATGTGTATAAGAGACAGCATCAACACCTCGTTGATGTGCTTTTTTCATTTATATTCATTAAATTTGCAAGATACAATGAATATGAACATTATTAAATAACACTTTTTCAAATGAAAAGAACCGCTCTGGCATTAATGCTGATCGCTCTTGCGGCTTCCTGCAACACGGAGCCCAAGACCGCTGTCCAGAAGAAGGTCGATTCGTACGCGCTCGTGAAGATCGAGTCACCAGACCTTTCCGGTATCACGGACAACGGCAAGGAAGTCCTCAACCTCTACAAATTCGCCGCCGACCAGGCTGACAGTATCTACTGGAAACAGTATTTTGGTGACAAGACCTTGATCGAGAACCTGAAGGATGCCGATCTTAGGGACTATGCCAAAATCAATTACGGACCTTGGGACCGCCTTGACGGCTCCACATTCATAGAAGGTTTCGGAGAGCTTCCTCTTGGTGCCAACTTCTATCCGGCCGACATGACTGCCGCTGAGTTCGATTCGCTGGCAGATCCGGTGAAGACGAGCCCATATTCACTCATCAGGCGCGGCGCCGACGGCAAGCTCACTTCCGTTTGGTACCACGACGCGTTCGAGTATAACATCGACAAGATCTGCAACTACCTCAAGGCCGCCGCTGACATCACCATCAAGCCGAGCGTGCGCAACTATCTTCTCAAGAAGATCGACGCGTTGAGGACTGACTATTATTATGACAGCGACCTTGCCTGGCTGGAGATGACGGACAGCAAGATGGACCTCATCATCGGCCCTAACGAGGTCAATGATGACCAGCTCTATGGTCTCAAGACATCCTACGAGGCTTATGTGCTCCTCAAGGATCTCAAGCGTACCGAGGTTCTCGATCAGTTCAAGTCGATGCTTCCTGAGCTCCAGAAGCAGATCCCTTGCGAGGAGCAGTACAAGACTTTTGTTCCGGGCGACGAGTCCGACATCTACGCCTACGACGCCATCTACTGCGCCGGTCACGCTAACGCAGGTATAAAGCTGATAGCTTTGAATCTCCCTTACAATGAGGAAGTTCAGGCAAAGGCCGGTACCCGTACGGCCCTTCTTCGCAACATTATGATGGAGAAGTTCAACAGGGTTGTCAACCCGGTCGGCATCGTGGTTTTGACTCCTGACCAGCAGGATCACCTTGACGAGGAGGCTTTCTACTGGAACATCGCTTTCCGTGAGATCTCCCACGGACTCGGTGTAAAGGAGACCATCAACGGCAAGGGAAGCGTGAATGACGCGCTTGGAAACAAGGCCCTCACCTGGGAGGACGCCAAGGCCAACGCCCTTGGTCTGTACTTTGTCTGCAAGCTGCTGGACGAGCATAAGATCCCGGCGCTCATCACCAAGGAGGACGCCATCACCACATTCGTGGCCAACCTGATCCGCTCGGAGCGTTTCGGAGAGGCCTCCCAGCTTGGAAGAGCCTATGTGATGCTCTACAACTACCTGAACCAGAACGGCGCCTTCAAGCGTGGAGACAGCGGAAAATATTCAATCGACTACGAGAAGACCCTTTCACTCGTGGCAGAGTTCGCCGGCATCGCCCTCAAGACCCAGGCTACCGGTGACTACGAGTTCGCGGAACAGTTTGAGAACCAGTACTGTGTCCTTTCCGAGGACTTCAAGGCTGACCTTGTGAACATCCGTCTTGAGAACATTCCGATCGACCTCAGGTTCGAATTCCAGAAATAACAAAATTAATAATCAATACTACTGAAATGGCTGAAAAGAAATTCAATGTGAAGTACGGTGTACTTCTGCCAATTGTTCTTTTGGTCACACTCTTCTTGTGGTGTGTGCCTGTCTCATTCTTCGGCATCGACGCTCTGACAGTTGTCCAGCAGCGTGTGATCGCCCTCTTCGTGTTCGCCGCGTTGATGTGGATGTTTGAGATCATCCCTAACTGGGCGACATCCGTCCTGATCATCGTGGTCGCTTTGCTGACCGTCTCCGACAAGGGACTCGGTTTCTTCTGCAATCCTGAGTTCGGTCAGCTGGTAAGCTACAAGAAAATAATGTCATCTTTCGCAGACCCTGTCGTGATGCTGTTCCTTGGCGGATTCGTGCTCGCGATCATGGCCGAAAGATTCGGACTTGACGTAACTCTCGCAAAATCATTGCTCAGCATATTCGGAACAAAGCCTAAGATGGTGCTTCTGGGATTCCTCATCATCATCTCCGTGTTCTCGATGTTCATGAGCAACACCGCCACCGCCGCCATGATGCTTGCCTTCCTCGCTCCGGTGCTCCACAAGCTGCCGAGCGACGACAAGGGAAAGATCGGTCTCGCGCTCTCGATTCCTATCGCCGCCAACCTTGGTGGTATCGGAACCCCTATCGGAACCCCTCCTAACGCGACAGCGAAAGGTTACCTTGAGCAGGCCGGCATCGATGTCTCTTTCGGAGACTGGTGCGTCCACATGATTCCTTACGTGATCATCATGATCCTCCTCGCGTGGATTCTCCTTCTGGTGTTCTTCCCGTTCAAGACCAAGAAACTTGTGCTTGAGATCCCTGCCAACGACAAGAAGAAGGACTGGAAGAGCAAGCTCGTATGGGCTACCTTCATCATCACGATCCTTCTCTGGGCCACGGAGCAACTCCATCACATCAGCTCCAACGTCGTGGCTCTGATTCCTCTCGCCGTCTTCACGGCCACAGGACTCTTCGGCAAGGAGGAGATCAAGGAGATCAACTGGTCGGTACTCTGGCTCGTTGCCGGAGGCTTCGCGTTGGGCTACCTCCTTCAGGACACCGGTCTGGCGAAGGTTCTCATCACGGCGATACCGTTCGGCTCGATGTCTGTCATCCTTGTGCTGGTAGTTGCCGGTCTTGTCTGCTACTTCCTCTCGAACTTCATCAGCAACTCCGCCACAGCGGCGCTTCTCATCCCTATCCTCATCGTTGTAGCCGAGGGTATGGCTGATCCTGCCGCCGCCAACAACGCCGCTTTCGTGGCTATGGGCGGTACCCAGGCAATGATCATATTCATCGCTGTGTGCGCGTCAATCGCCATGCTCTTCCCGATCTCCACTCCTCCGAACGCCATCGCCGCGTCCACCGGACTTGTCGAGACCAAGGACATGGCAAAGATCGGTATCATCATCGGTGTCGTCGGATTCATCTTCGGATTCTTCTGGCTCACCAAGATATTCCCGTTCGCACAGTAATTTTACAGTAATATCAGAGAAGCTGTTTTGGAAAGGAACCAAAGCAGCTTCTCAATGCTTAAAAATCAGTTAGTAGTTATTAAAATGAACAAAATTTTCACTTCACTTGCCGCTTTGGCAATGTGTGCCTCTCTCGGGGCGCAGGAAACGGCTCCAAAGGTTAGCCTCTACGGATTCATCCGCAATTACTACGCTTTCGACACACGTGAGAGCGTAGCGGGAACAGAGGATTTCTTCTATTATCTTCCTAAGGATGAGAACAAGAAGGGCGATGTCGATCTGAATGAGCAGAGCTCTCTCCGCTTCGCGGCCCTTACCTCCAGAATCGGGCTCAATGTCACCGGTTATGAATATAATGGCTTGAAATTCGGAGCAAAGATCGAGACTGACTTCTACAATGGTCTTTCCGGTGTCTCCGGAACCGCGGTGCTTCGTCTTCGTCAGGCTTATGTCACCGTCGGCAGGAACGATTGGCTGGTGACGGCAGGCCAGGCCTGGCATCCTATGGCCGCAGACATGCCGGACGTGTTCTCCCTCAACACAGGAGCGCCTTTCGGACCTTTCAGCCGTACCCCTCAGGTGAAACTTGATTACAGGCTCAACGACGCGTTCTCCCTCACGGGATCGGCCATCTGGCAGATGCAGTACAATTCGACAGGCCCTAACGGTGCCAAAGCCGACTACATCAAGGACGCATGCACCCCGGAATTATTCCTGGGCCTGAACTACAAGAAGGACAATCTCCTCCTGAGGGCGGGCGTGAACATGCTCTCCATCAAGCCGAGGGCAAACAATGGCTCTGTCAAGGTTGACGACCGCATCACCACCTTCACTCCGTTCCTCTACGGACAGTACAAGAGCGGCCTCTTCTCCGCCAAGGTGAAGACAGTCTTCGCCGAGGCCGGCGAACACGTCAACCTCAACGGCGGCTACGGAATCTCAGGAATGAAGTCTGACGGGGCAAGTTATGAATATACCCCTACCCGCAACTCTTCGACTTGGGCGAGCTTCATGTACGGCAAGAAGACCCAGTGGATTCTCTTTGCTGGCTATGTGAAGAATTTCGGAACGAAAGACGATCTCTACGGCGCCAAGGACGGCTACGCTCCTGCCGCAAACCTCTATTTCAGCAAGAACAGCTTCTCGAACATGAACCAGATGTGGAGGCTCACACCTACCGTGATCCACAACATCGGCAAGTTCGCGATCGGTCTTGAATATGAGCTCACAAGTGTGCAATATGGTGATTACAAGACTATTGACGGTGTGAAATGCATCGGCGCCAACGGCCTTGCCAAGGACAATCTCCACTGGATCACCAACCATCGTATCCAGGCTCTGGTCAAGTTTACTTTCTAATATTATTGTTTGACAAGTCAAGGCTGTTGTCGGCCTTGCACGGAAAGATTGACGCTATGAATAAGATAATCCCAATGCTGGCATCGGCCATCGCCCTGTCACTTACCGCTTTACCATCTGAGGCACAAAGCCATCTGGTGAAGTTGACCAATCATCTTGAACCATACGGCTTTTTCCGCGCGAGCGCCATTTTCGACGCTCGCGACTCCAAGGCCGACACCGAGGACTTGTTTTATTATGTTCCTTACGACAAGAAGATAAATCTGGAAGGCAACGACATCTGGTACAACCCTTCCATAAAAATGTCCGCCATCACGACACGTCTTGGAGTGAACCTTACCGGATTCAGGTACGGATCGTTCAATGTAACCGGAAAACTGGAGACGGATTTCTATCTGATGACGGGAGGCTCCGCGTCGCTGAGTCTCAGAGAGGCTTACCTCAAGTTTAACTGGGACAATCTCGGTGACTTTTTCAAGTCTGTGTCTGTCAAGGCTGGCCATGCATGGCATCCTATGTCCTTGGACATGCCATACAGTGTCGGCTATGAGGCCGGTGCCCCGTTCAATCCATACGCAAGAAGCCCTCAGTTGATGTTTGAGACTAATCTGATGGATCGCTTCACTTTCACGGCGGGGCTTCTTTATCCGATGGAGTTCATGCCTACGGGACCACAAGGACCATCAGCTGACTATGTCAAGTATGGCCTTGTCCCGGAATTGTACGCTGGCCTGACATATTCATCAAAGTACATCAAGGCCAGGGTCGGAGCGGATTTCATAAGTTTGGTTCCTCGTTGGCGCACGACCGATTTGACCTATTACCATGATGTCGGAACTAAAGTCAAGGACCGCATTTCCATGATCAGTCCGATGGCCTGTTTCGAGTTCAGCAAGGGTATGTTCAAAGTCAACGCCAAGGCCGTTCTTGCCTCGGGTGGGGATCATCTCCGACTTATGGGAGGTTATGCTGTCTATGACAAGTCGGACGATTATAAGTACAAGTACACCCCTCTAAGGTCGGTCACAGGATTCGCCTCGGCAAGTTATGGCCAGCAATGGCAATTCATCCTGTTCGCCGGAGGCATGACGGCGTTGGGTGCCGGTCATGACCTGATCACAGATGACGAGACAGGTTATGCGAAGACCGCCTACATCTATTACTTTGATGGAGGCTTCAAGAATATCCGCTACATGTTTCGTGTCGCTCCGGCGGTCGCGTTCAATCTCGAAAGACTTACATGCGCCATTGAATATAATAGCACAGGCGTGATTTATGGACAGATGAATGAGTTGAATGCCAGAGGGTTGGCTAATATGGGGGAACATCTGATCATCAATCATAGAATCCTTGGAGTGGTGAGATATTCATTTTAGTGTCATGGTTTAGTGAATATTTTGTCAAAAAATCTTGTCTTTTAGAATATTTTTCCGATATTTGCCGTGTTGAACTAATAGAATGAGAAGTTTCAATCATATCCACCTACATCTTCACCATCGCCAGAAGCGGAGGTGACTTTGTCGTGGGTATCTGTTTATGAGGGATATTAAGGTCAAGGCTCGCTTCCGTTTTGGTGGCGGGCCTTTTTTATAAAACGAACGACAAATGTTAAGAATCGCGATTCAGGCCAAAGGCCGTTTAAGTGAAGAAAGCCTCACACTGCTGCGTGAGGCCGGTATCGAGGTGGATGACACCAAGCGGAAATTCCTGTCCAGATCCAGTAATTTCCCGGCTGAGATACTCTATTTGAGAGACGATGACATTCCACAGGCAGTCGCTCAAGGCGTGACGGATTTGGGTATCGTAGGCTACAATGAAGTCTGCGAGAGGGGTGAGGCAGTGGAGGTTGTTGACCGTCTGGGCTTTGGACCGTGCCGCATTTCTTTGGCGATCCCCAAGTCTGAAGAATATACCGGACTGGAATATTTCAACGGTAAGCGGATAGCTACATCGTACCCGAACATCTTGAGCAAATTTCTGAAAGATAAAGGAATAGATGCATCGATCAACGTTATCGCAGGCTCTGTGGAGATCGCTCCGACCGTTGGTATGAGCGATGCTATCTTCGATATCGTATCTTCCGGCGGGACGCTTGTGAGCAACGGGCTCAAGGAGGTTGAGAAGGTGGTGTTCTCGGAGGCGGTGCTGATTTCGGGTGGCAATCTTTCGGATGAAAAGACTAAACTTCTGGAACAGATAAAGTTCCGCTTTAACGCTGTCCGGGACAGCCGTGGAAAGAAATACCTGTTGATGAATATCCCCAACGACCGGATCGAGGATGCCATCCAGATTGTTCCGGCGATGAGGAGCCCGACTGTGCTGCCGCTTGCGCAAAGCGGGTGGTCTTCACTGCATTCCGTTGTGGATGAGAGCGTTTTGTGGGAGAAGATCGAAAGTTTGAAGGAGATTGGCGCGGAAGGGATTCTTGTGCTCTCGGTTGAGAAGATGGTTTTGTAGGTGTTGAATATTTATTCGTTATTTTATGCGGAATTTTGATTGTACGGTCACTTCGACAAGCTCAGTGACCCCAATATACAATAACCCTCCCCGGATCGAATGGCCGAAACTGATCTCAAGGGCCGCTGAAAGCGATTCCGACATCGATGCAAGCGTAAGAGCCACCATTGAATATGTCCGGACACAAGGCGACAAGGCTGTTCTGGATCTGGAGTCCCGCTATGACAACATAGTTTTCACTTCTGTTGAAGCCTTGAAAGTCAGCGACAAGGAAATCGCGGAAGCCACCGCTTCCGTTTCACCAGAGTTAAAGGCGGCCATTGCACAGGCATATCCAAACATCAGGAAATTTCATAGCGCGCAGATGCCGCAAACAGTTAAGGTTGAGACTTCACCCGGTGTCGTCTGCTACCAGAAGGCCGTTCCGCTCCGTAGGGTCGGACTGTATATTCCTGGCGGGCGCGCGCCTTTGTTCTCGACGGTTCTGATGCTGGCCGTCCCTGCCTCCGTGGCTGGCTGCCCTGAAATCGTTCTCTGCACACCTCCTGACAAGGATGGGAAAGCCAATCCTGTCATAGTCTATGCGGCTTCGGTCTGTGGAGTCAGGAATATATTCAAAATCGGTGGCGCTCAGGCCATTGCGGCTATGGCTTATGGAACGGAGACGCTCGCCAAATGCGACAAGATTTTCGGCCCTGGCAACCGTTATGTGATGAAGGCCAAGCAGATGGTCGGGCTGTCGGTCGCAGCGATCGATATGCCGGCCGGTCCGTCAGAGGTTATGGTGCTGGCTGACGGGACCGCTGATCCTGAGTTCGTCGCAGCTGACTTCCTCTCCCAGTCGGAGCACGGGCCGGACAGCCAGTCGATTCTGGTCTGCACATCGGAGGCTATCGCAAAATCCGTGGTGGATGCAGTCGCAAGACAGACCGCAAGGCTGAGTCGGGGAAGTATTATTGCCAAGGCGTTGGATCACAGTCGGATGGTCGTCCTTACGAGCCGTGAGGACATCATCGATTTCGCCAATGAATATGCTCCTGAACATCTCATCATATCTATGCGTGATCCTTGGAGCGTGGCGGATAAGGTGGTAGCCGCCGGGAGCATATTCATTGGAAATTATTCTCCTGAAAGCGCCGGTGATTATGCTTCAGGAACGAATCATACTTTGCCGACGAGTGGTTGGGCGCGTTCGTTCAGCGGGTTGAATCTGGATGCGTTTATGAGGAAGATGACGATTCAGGAGATTTCGCGTGAGGGTTTGTCTGGACTTGGTGATACAATCCGTACAATGGCTTTGGCCGAAGGGCTTGACGCTCACGCCGCCGCGGTTGAAGTAAGACTTGAAAAATAATCAGTAATGAATATAGAAGACGTTCTTAAACTCGTAAGGCCAAACATCTTAGGTCTTGAGGCATATTCGACCGCCCGGGACGACTGTGGCTCGAACCAGCCGGAAATATTTCTGGATGCCAACGAGAATCCTTACAACAATGGCATCAATCGGTATCCGGACCCACATCAGAAAGCCTTGAAGGCCAAGGTCGCGGAAATCAAAGGAATTTCTGCGGATAGCCTGTTCATCGGCAACGGGAGCGACGAGGCGATTGACCTTGTTTACCGTGAGTTCTGCGTACCGGGGGCAAGCAATGCCGTGTCCATCGCTCCGAGTTACGGGATGTACGAGGTGGCAGCCGCGATGAACGACATTGAATTCCGGAAAGTCCAGCTGAGGCCGGATTTCTCAATGGACACAGAGGCGATGCTTTCCGCGGCGGACTCCAAGACAAGGCTGATGTTCATCTGCTCGCCGAACAACCCGACAGGAAACTCGTTCCCGGTGGAGCAGATCGAGGATATTCTTGAAAGGTTCGGCGGCGTGGTGGTGCTGGATGAGGCTTACATCGACTTTTCGGTCAGGCCTTCGCTGACATCTTTGGTCAAGAGATACCCTAACCTGATTGTGCTCCAGACGCTTTCAAAGGCTTGGGGTATGGCAGGTCTCAGAATTGGATTGGCGATCGCGGATCCTGCTGTCATCGCTTTGATGTCCAAAGTCAAATATCCGTACAACATCAATGTTCTGGCTCAGAAGATGGCATTGATGAAACTTGACGAGGCGGCCAAGGACAAGGCTGTGGCCGAGATTGTGGGGCAGCGGTTCCGCATGGAAAAAGAATTGGCCAAATGCCCGGAGGTCAAGGGAATATATTCAAGTGACGCTAACTTTTTGTTGGTTAGGTTTGAGAATCCGGATGAGGTTTACGAGAGGCTGCTTGCGGGAGGAGTCATTGTGCGGAATCGTTCCAAGGTCTCAGGTTGCGAGGGGTGCCTTCGCATCACAGTCGGCACTCCGGTGGAGAATGACAGACTGCTTCGGCTGCTGTCCTCTTCGGTCGCTGAGCCTGTCGAAGCGACCACCCCCGGTATGGAAATATTAGGCGGAAGACATATCCGAATTGTCCGTAATACCAAAGAGACAAAGATTGCCCTTGAATTGGATCTGGATTCCATTGGAGGCTCCGGACACATTTCCACCGGTCTCCCTTTCTTCGACCACATGCTTGACCAGATCCCGAACCACGGCGGCGTGGCACTTTCAATCAATGCGAAAGGCGATCTGCAAGTGGATGAACATCACACGATTGAGGATGTCGGAATCGTCTTCGGAGAAGCGATCAACGCCGCGCTCGGCTCGAAACTCGGCATGGCCCGCTACGGTTTCGTCCTCCCGATGGACGACTGTGACGCTGCTGTCCTGATGGACTTCGGAGGGCGTATTGATTTCAAATGGAACGCGGAGTTCAAACGTGAGAAGGTCGGCGATGTCCCGACCGAGATGTTCAGCCATTTCTTCCAGTCTGTCTGCGCCGGAGCGAAATGCAACCTGCACATCCGGGCGGAGGGCGTGAACGAGCATCACAAGGCCGAGGCAATCTTCAAAGCCTTCGCCAGGGCTTTAAGAATGGCGGTCGCCAAGACCCCGTTCCCTTACGAACTACCATCAAGCAAAGGCATCCTATGATAGCGATAATTGACTACAAAGCCGGCAACATACGCTCGGTCGAAAACGCTCTGAAAAGGTTTGGAGCGGAATATGTGCTGACCGCTGATCCGGAGATGATCCGCCGCGCCGACCACGTGATCCTGCCGGGAGTTGGGGAGGCTTCCTCCGCTATGAAAGCCTTGGAGTTCACAGGCTTGGCACCAGTCATAAAGTCATTGACCCAACCTGTTTTAGGAATATGCATCGGAATGCAGCTGATGTGCGCTTCAAGCGAGGAGGGCGACACGGAATGTCTTGGAATATTCACCCCGAAAGTCACCCGCTTCCCGGAAACTCCCGGTGTCAAGATCCCTCACACCGGGTGGGATACAATCTCCGGGCTGCGCGGCCCGCTTTTCAGGAATATTCCCGAAGACTCGTTTGTCTATTATGTGCACTCGTACTGCCCTGACATATTCGCGGATCAGACTGTCGCCGCGACTGAATATGCCGGTGTCCGTTTCAGCGGTGCGCTCCAGCGTGACAATTTCTTCGGGACGCAGTTTCATCCGGAGAAGAGCGGTTCGGTCGGGGCTGAGATATTAAAGAATTTTATTGAATATGAAGAATTTTAACATAATCCCGGCCATAGACATAATCGGCGGCCGGTGCGTGCGTCTCACTCAAGGGGACTACGCGAAAGAGAAAGTATATTCGGACGACCCTGTCGAGATGGCGAAAAGTTTTGAGCGGGCCGGCGCGACAAGGCTGCATCTTGTGGATCTGGAAGGTGCAAAGGCCGCCTGTCCGAAGAACCTGGATGTGCTAAGGAATATAACCAATGCGACCGGTCTGAAAGTTGAGTTTGGCGGCGGAGTGAAGTCGGAGGAGTCTTTGAACGCTGTTCTGGATGCCGGGGCTGAATATGTCATCTGCGGAAGCGTGGCCTTTGCCGAACCGGACATATTCAAGAAATGGCTTGGCCGCTATGGGGAAAAAATCATCCTTGGGTTGGATTTGAAGAATGGTCTGGTCGCGACGCACGGTTGGAAGGAGACTGTCCCGATGTCAGCCGTGCAGGCTTTGGAGTCTTTTGAAGGACTTGTGCGTCAGGCTATTGTGACCGAGGTTTCGAGGGACGGGATGTTGCAGGGCGTGAATCTTGAGTTTTACGCCGGCCTTCAGCAACAGTTCCCGGACGTGGAGATCATCGTGAGCGGGGGCGTGTCCAATTACGAGGATCTGGAGGAATTGAGAAGATCCGGACTTCGTTCGGCGATTGTCGGCAAGGCTATCTACGAGGGGAGGGTCAGGCTTGAGGATCTGTTCAGGTAAGATGCTGGCGAAGAGAATAATACCATGCCTTGATGTCAAGGATGGACAGGTTGTCAAGGGTATCGGCTTCAAAGGACTGCGCGAGGTCGGTGATCCTGTGGAGATGGGTGCTTTCTACTCCGCGCAGGGGGCAGACGAGTTGGTCTATCTGGACATCAGCGCGTCATCGGAAGGACGACGAACTTTCACGGATCTGGTCTCTCGGATTGCGGAACGGATTGACATTCCGTTCACTGTGGGTGGGGGAATATCTTCGTTTGAGGATGCGGCCAGGCTTCTGGATGCCGGTGCGGACAAGATCACGATCAACACGGCGGCGGTGTTTCATCCGGAGATCATTTCCAAGATCGCTTCCCGCTACGGCTCCCAGTTTGTTGTCGTGGCGATTGACGCGAGGACGGTCGCTTCTGGAACGGTCGCTGAGCCTGTCGAAGCGACATCCCTGTACGGCAGTGCTTACTGGCAGGTGATGACCCACGGCGGAAAAAGGCCGACCGACAAGGAACTATATTCCTGGGCCAAGCAAGTCCAGAACCTCGGCGCCGGCGAGATCCTCTTTACCTCAATGGATAATGACGGCACCAAGAACGGCTATGCCGTGCAGGCATATTCCCATCTTGCTGAGGAACTTACCATCCCTGTGATAGCCTCCGGTGGCGCCGGAAGCGTCGCTGACATCGAGGAAGTCCTGACGAAGGGCCGGGCCGACGCCGCCCTCGCCGCAAGCATATTCCATTACGGCGAAATCTCCATTCCCGATTTGAAAAGAACCCTCCGCTCACACGGAGTGAATGTAAGAATATAACGAACTTAATGAATATGATTGATTTTAAAACTCTTAAAGCCGGTGCTGACGGACTCGTGCCGGCCATCGTCCAGGACCAGAACACCCTTCAGGTTCTGATGCTCGGCTATATGAACGCCGAGGCTCTCGAAAAGACACAGACAAGCGGTCTCGTGACATTTTTCAGCCGCTCCCGCCAGACCCTATGGACAAAAGGGGAGACCAGCGGCAACTTCCTTCATCTTGTCTCCATTGCGATAGACTGCGATTCGGACACCCTTCTTGTCCGCGCCATTCCTGACGGGCCGGTCTGCCACAAAGGCACGAAGACCTGTTGGGGAGACGCGGTACCGGCAAGCACGGGCTTCATCCGCGAGCTTGAAAGCGTGATCAAAGGCCGTCACGAGCGGATGCCGGAGAAGTCCTACACCACGTCACTGTTCAAGGCCGGGATCCCGAGAATGGCCCAGAAGGTCGGTGAGGAAGCCGTCGAGACCGTAATCGAGGCCGTGAAAGGGGACGATGAACGTATGATCTACGAGGCCTCGGATTTGGTCTATCACCTTCTCGTGCTTTTAGTCAGCAAAGGCTACGGCATCACCGACCTCGAAAAGGAACTGGAGAGGAGGCATAAATAGGCCATAATGTTGTTTTTCACAGAACAGAATGCGAACTTAGCAAGCAGTTAGTGTAATACCGTTTTTCAGATGAGTTCAGACAGAATATTCATTTTTGACACCACTTTGCGTGATGGCGAGCAGGTGCCTGGGTGCCAGCTCAACACTGTGGAGAAAATCCAGGTGGCAAAGGCCCTTGAAGAGTTGGGAGTAGATGTCATTGAGGCGGGTTTCCCTGTTTCCAGTCCTGGGGATTTCAATTCGGTCGTGGAGATTTCCAAGGCCGTCACCTGGCCGACGATCTGTGCGTTGACACGTGCCGTGGAGAAAGACATCGATGTTGCCGCGGAAGCGCTTAAATACGCCAAACACAAGAGGATACACACAGGGATCGGAACTTCCGACTCCCACATAAGATACAAGTTCAATTCCACCAGGGAGGAGATTCTTGAGCGTGCCGTCAGGGCTGTGAAATATGCCAAGAAGTATGTTGAGGATGTGGAGTTCTACGCCGAGGATGCGGGACGCACTGACAATGAGTATCTTGCCAGAGTGGTTGAGGCGGCCATCAAGGCCGGGGCCACGGTCGTGAATATTCCTGACACGACTGGCTACTGCCTTCCTTCCGAGTATGCGGCTAAGATCAAGTATCTTGTTGACAATGTGGATGGGATTGACAAGGCTGTCATCTCGACCCATTGCCACAACGACCTCGGTATGGCCACCGCCAACACAATGTCCGGACTTCTTGCCGGGGCCCGCCAGTGCGAGGTCACCGTCAATGGTGTTGGCGAGCGTGCCGGCAACACGGCTCTGGAGGAAATCGCCATGATCATCAAGAGCCACAGCGACATCCCTCTCGTGACCAACATCAACACGACCAGAATCACACCGGTGAGCCGAATGGTCTCGAACCTTATGAATATGCCGGTTCAGGCAAACAAGGCCATAGTTGGGCGCAATGCCTTCGCGCACTCTTCAGGCATCCATCAGGACGGAGTTCTCAAGAATGTCAGTACCTACGAGATCATTGACCCTAAGGAAGTGGGGATTGACGACAACGACATCGTGCTTACCGCCAGAAGCGGCCACGCCGCCCTTAAATACCGTCTGGAGGTTCTTGGAATCAAGATGGAAGGCCAGAAACTTGACGCTTTTTACGATGAGTTCCTCAAACTGGCCGACAAGAAGAAGCAGGTCAGCGACGATGATCTCCTTGTGCTCGCCGGAGCCGACAGGGCTGAGGACCATCACGTCAAGCTTGAGTACCTCCAGGTGACCAGCGGCAAGGGTCTGAGACCTATCGCAAGTGTCGGTCTTGACATAGCCGGTGAGAAATTCGAGGCCGCTTCCAGAGGCAACGGTCCGGTTGACGCGGCGATCAACGCCCTCAAGATCATCATCAGGCGTCAGATGGTCATCAAGGAGTTCACCATACAGAACATCACCAAAGGCTCCGATGATGTGGGCAAGGTTCACATGCAGGTCGAGCATGACGGCCACGTGTATTATGGCTTCGGAGCCGACACCGACATCGTCACCGCGTCTGTGGAGGCGTTCATTGACTGCATAAACAAATTCAGGGGATGAACACACTTTTCGACAAGATTTGGGACAGTCACATCGTGTCCGTCATCGACGGTGGTCCCACTCAGCTCTACATAGACAGGCTTTACTGTCACGAAGTGACCAGTCCTCAAGCCTTCGAGGGCATAAGGAAGCGTGGCTGCGGTATTCTGCGCCCGGAGAGAATAATATGTATGCCTGACCACGACATCCCGACGGAAGGGACTGCTTTCGCGGATGATGTATGCCGTCGTCAGGTGGAGACTTTGGAACGGAACGCGGCTGAATTCGGTTTGGTCCATTATCCGATGATGAGTCCGGACAACGGTATTGTCCACGTTGTCGGCCCGGAGAAAGGACTTTCGTTGCCGGGAATGACGATTGTCTGTGGTGATTCTCACACATCCACTCACGGTGCTGTCGGAGCGGTCGCTTTCGGAATAGGCACGAGCGAGGTGGAGATGGTGCTCGCCACCCAATGCATCCTTCAGCAGAAACCGCGATCGATGAGGATAAGGGTTGAGGGAGAGCTCGGTAAAGGCGTGAGCGCCAAAGACGTGGCCCTCTATCTTATGATGAAACTTACTACTTCAGGCGCCACCGGGTACTTTATTGAATATGCCGGCTCGGCCATCCGCGGCCTATCAATGGAAGGTCGTCTGACACTCTGCAACCTGTCTATCGAGATGGGAGCCCGCGGAGGTTTCGTGGCCCCAGACGAGACCACTTTCGCCTATCTCAAAGGCCGTGAGTTCTCTCCTAAGGGGAAAGACTGGGACAAGGCGGTTGAATATTGGAGGACCCTTCGCAGCGGAGACGACGCTGTCTTTGACAAGGAATATTTGTTCGATGCCGCTGACATCAGCCCTATGATCACTTACGGAACGAATCCGGGTATGGGTATGCCGGTTGACGGTACCATCCCCTCTGACACGGCTCAGCGTGCGCTGGACTATATGGGCTTCTCCGCCGGAGAAAGGCTTCTTGGGCACAAGATCGATTATGTGTTTCTCGGAGCCTGCACCAACGGCAGGATTGAGGACTTCCGTGCCTTCGCCTCGGTCGTTAAAGGCCGCAGGAAGGCGGATGGGGTCACGGCCTGGCTCGTGCCTGGTTCGTGGGCCGTCAGGCATCGGATTGAGGAAGAAGGGCTTGACAGGATTCTTGCTGAGGCCGGATTCGAGATCCGCCAGCCTGGCTGTTCGGCCTGTCTTGCGATGAATGCGGACAAGATCCCGGCCGGAAAATATGCCGTTTCCACAAGCAACCGTAATTTCGAGGGACGTCAGGGCCCGGGCGCACGGACGATGCTTGCAAGTCCTTTGACTGCCGCCGCCGCTGCGGTGACAGGGTGTATCACTGATCCAAGAGAATTGTTATGAAACAGAAATTCAACATAATAGAGAGTGGCTGCATTCCTCTTCCGATAGAGAATGTGGACACTGACCAGATCATCCCGGCCCGTTTTCTCAAGGCTACGACAAGGGATGAGAAGTTCTTCGGAGAAAACCTTTTCCGTGACTGGAGGTACGCTCCGGACGGAAGCATGATAAAGGACTTCGTGCTAAATGATCCTCGTTACAGCGGGTGCATCCTCGTGGCCGGAGCCAATTTCGGCTCGGGATCAAGCCGTGAGCACGCCGCGTGGGCTATCGCCGGCTACGGGTTCAGGGCTGTGGTGTCAAGCTCGTTCGCCGACATCCACCGCAACAATGAACTCAACAGCTTCGTGCTGCCGGTCCAGGTCAGTCCGGATTTCCTTAAAAAGATTTTCTCCGCGATCTCGGCGGATCCCACAGCAAGACTCCGCATAGACCTCCCGTCTCAGGAAGTGACCCTTTTGTCTGACGGAAGTTCAGAGTGTTTCGAGATAAGTGCATACAAGAAGTACTGTTTTGAGAACGCTCTTGATGACATAGATTATCTGCTTGAACATAAAGATAAGATTGAAGAATATGAAACTGAACATAGCAAAATTGCCCGGTGACGGAGTCGGCCCGGAAGTGGTGGAACAGGCCGTGAAGGCCATTGACGCGGTCTGCCAGCGTTTCGGACACGAGGTCAAGTACAGATCCGCGCTTGTCGGAGCCTGCGCGATAGACGCTTGCGGCTCCGCCTTCCCTGATGAGACCCTGAAAGTGTGTCTTGACAGTGACGCGGTTCTGTTCGGGGCCGTCGGGGATCCGAAATATGACAACGATCCCACGGCCAAGGTACGTCCCGAGCAAGGCCTCCTTGCGATGAGGCGTGAACTTGGACTTTATGCCAACATCAGGCCGGTGGAGACCTTCCCGAGTTTGCTGGATCGTTCACCGCTCAGGCCGGAGATCGCCTCAGGCGCGGATTTCGTCTGCGTCAGGGAACTCACGGGCGGTATGTATTTCGGAGAGAAAGGCCGTTTGGACGGCGGCGACACAGCGTACGACACCAACATCTACCACCGCTATGAGGTTGAGCGGATCCTGCGTAAGGCATATTCATTGGCGATGCTTCGCCGTAAGCATCTGACAGTGGTGGACAAGGCGAATGTGCTGGAGTCTTCGAGGCTCTGGAGGCAGGTGGCCCAAGAGATGGCTCCTGAATATTCAGAAGTTCAGACTGACTATATGTACGTTGACAACGCTGCCATGAAACTGATCACCGGCCCGCACTTCTTCGATGTACTCGTCACCGAGAACACTTTCGGGGACATCCTGACCGATGAGGCCAGCTGCATCTCCGGTTCGATGGGACTGCTCGCGTCGGCATCGCTTGGAGAACATACCGGTGTCTATGAACCGATCCACGGCTCCTATCCCCAGGCCGCGGGACGTGATGTGGCCAATCCCCTTGCCACAATCCTTTCAGCCGCGATGATGTTTGAGTACGCTTTCGGGCTGAAGCGCGAGGGCGCGGCGATCCGCAAAGCTGTCGGTGAGAGCATTGACCGTGGTTTCGTCACCGAGGACCTGGCTTCCTTCGGAGCGCGTCCTTTGGGTACGTCAGAGGTGGGTGACAAGGTCGCGGAGTTGATAGAGAACGATAATTAATGTATTGATATGAACGAACTTGACTGGGGAAGCCTCGGCTTCCATTACAGAAAGACAAACGCCATTGTCTTCAGCCTCTACCGCGACGGGCAATGGTCTGAACCCCAACTTACCGACGATTTCGATTTCCATTTCAACGCTTTCGCCGGGGTGTTTCACTATGGTAATTCCTGCTTTGAGGGGCTTAAGGCTTTCCGTGGCAGGGACGGAAAGGTCCGCCTTTTCAGGCCGGACGAGAACGCCAGACGTCTCCGGCGCAGTGCCGACCGTCTTTCGATGGCCGCTCCTTCCGAGGAACTGTTCCTGAAAATGTGCGAGATGTGTGTGAAAGCCAATCTGGATTTTCTCCCTCCGTACGGACATAATGCGTCCATGTACCTGCGTCCTGTGCTCGAAGGCATTGACCCGCAGCTGAGCATCTGCTCCTCAAGCGAGGTTCTGTTTTCGGTCATGTGTGCTCCTGTCAGCACGTATGCCAAGGCTGGGGTGCTTACGCCGGTGACCGCTGTCATCTCGCGTGACTACGATAGGGCCGCTCCTGACGGTACCGGCTCCTACAAGATAGGAGCTAACTACGCGATGTCTCTTTATCCTTACAATCTGGCTCATTCTCAGGGTTATACGGAGCTGCTGTTCCTTGATCCCGCCACCAAGACGAGGATTGATGAGTTCGGATCCTCCAACTTCATCGGCATCAAGGGCGACACCTATGTGACCCCGCTATCCGGCAGTGTGCTGCCTTCAATCACGAACAAGTCTCTCCGCACCATCGCTGAGGATCTCGGAATGAAGGTGGAGGTAAGGCCGATTCCGGTAGAGGAGCTTGCCGATTTCGATGAGGTCAACGCCTGCGGCACAGCGGTGGTGATCACCCCCATCCGCTCTATCGACGACAAGCCTCTTCTGGAGGGCTCCGAGGTTTCACGCACCTATGTAATGCCTTCCGGAACGGAGTGCGGCAGAAAGAGCCGCGCCCTTTATGACCGCATCCGTGGCATCCAGGACGGCATAGAGGAGGATCCGCACGGTTGGTGCGTGGAGGTGTAGGCGATCGCTGAGCTTGTCGAAGCGCCGACACGTGATTCTTCACGAAGGTTTCTTGCAAATCATAAAATCAAATCTTAAATTTGCAAGAAAACTGTAGTGGCGTGATATTAAGAACAATGAAGCAGAAAGCCGTAGCGCTTTCGCTGAAAGCGACCCGCGCGGTTTCATCTCGACTTATCCAGACAAAACCATCATCGATGAGGTTCAAAGAGTTCCGTCCTTGCTCTCCTATCTTCAGACACACAGCGATGATGTAGGAGGTGACGGAATGTACATTCTCACAGGTTCTCAGAATCTGCAACTTATGGAAGCCGTGGATCAATCGCTGGCCGGTCGGGTAGGATTGCTCCACCTCCTTCCTTTTTCAAGGCAAGAGATGAAAGACGGTGGTATCTTTCCTGAATCCACAGATGCGAAACAGCTTAACGGGTGCTATCCGCGTCTGTACGATAAAGGTATTTCGCCAACCGATTATTATCCGAACTACATCAATACGTATGTCGAGCGTGATGTGAGAAACATCAAAGACATCACCGACCTCGGCAAATTCACCAGATTTCTTAAACTTTGCGCGGCAAGAACCGGACAGCTTCTGAACAAGTCTTCACTGGCAAATGATTGCGGAATATCTGTGCCCACAGTTGACTCTTGGCTCTCAATTCTGGAATCAAGCTATATCATATTCCTTCTTAAGCCAGACCATAAAAATTATTCAAAGCGCCTGGTGAAGACTCCGAAACTGTACTTCTATGACACGGGACTCGCCGCTTCTCTTCTTGAGATAAAAACTGAGACCCAAATGAACACTCATTATCTTAGAGGGAATCTCTTTGAGAATATGGTTGTGGCAGACTTTATCAAAAATGATTTCAATAAAGGAATAATAGAGCCTTCGGTTTCTTTTTGGAGAGACAGTGCCGGCAATGAAGTGGACCTGATCTACAGAGATAGTGACAAAGAGGACGCGTTTGAGATAAAGTCAGCGGAGACATTCAATGAATCGTTCCTGGATGGACTGAAATACTGGTCAAAATATTCAGGAGCCAAGCCCTCGCAATTGCACGTAGTCTATGGTGGTACCACTCCAATGGCCAGATCCGAGGCAAGCGTGGAAGTGTTCAGATAAAAGCAAAAAGGGGGACTATATGCCCGTTGACTAACTTTCATCATTGGGAGTTCTGGTCTGTTGGCTATCTTTTTCCGTATCGCACCAACGTCCGGATGATCGCGGGCAGCCGATAATTGTGTTTTTTAACGGCATATAGTGCCTTTAAGATTAACAAGGCACATAGCGCGGCTCCGAGGCTTCGCAGCCTATTCCATAATATGCCAAAAACACTCAGGTGCGCTAACATATTCGCACCTGGAAGAGTAACATATTGTTCGTCAAGCCGATGATGTTTCAGGTGCGCATGGTTTCTCGCACCTGGAAGTTCGGAACACCAATAGAACGCCCTGTACCGCGGGCATCGACTCCTAGGTGTGCGAATACACTCGCACCTAAAATATTAAGTCGATAGTAATCAGATGGTTGATGTTTCAGGTGCGCATAGTTTTTCATACCTGGAAGAATGGTCTCCAATTGTTTTGCAAGACAGGAAATGTACGGAATCAGTATCGTCCCGCAAAAGCCACTTGCGGACAGTCAAGATTTTACAAAATGCTTTCAGCCACATAATGTTCCTATGCCCACAGAGGTCTGATCGGGCTGAAAAACCCGAAACTCGGAATACAAGATTTTCACGTCAATGTGCCCTCAAGACGCTTCTATCAGGCTTTGGGCTGAAAGCGTTTCGTAAATTCACGATGAAATCGGCGTGAGGTAACATTCCTGATTGGTGCCGGGAAGGAAAGCCACTTTTTCACCCGAAGCATAAGCCTGGAATCTTCTGCCACACCCTGTCTTATTGTATGACTAAGATGGAAATCAAGCTCCTGACATACAGATCATTGCGCAGGAGCGTCAACTAACCGTGATTGTTTAAGCATCAGTACTATAAGCCAAATGTTAGTCAACTCCGATATAATTCCCAAAGCAAAAAGCAAGCATCCCTTTTAGGGAAAAGATGCTTGCTTTTACTTCTTTCTTTCAATAATATATTACTATCGCAAGGATAAAGAAATTTTTTCAGATTGTCATGGGATAACCCTTCAATGTTTTACAATGTAATATTGTTTCACACTCTGCCGGCAATGTGCTTGGCGCAGGACTTTTCTTTTGTCGTGATTTTTGTGTAAGTTTGCAGGTTAAACAGACAGTCAGGAAATGTTTAGGAAACTTGCGGACAGAATGAAGGAGTTCAAGCTCACGATGAGGATGAAGCTGACGCTGAGCCTCAGCGCGATAGCCGTGACACTGCTTGTCTCCAGTGTGATCTCCATCATGGAGTACTATAGGATGAGCAACTATGTGTCGGATCTCATCGCGGACAACATCAGGAGCGTCAATGTCGCGCAGAAATTGTCCGAGGTCACGAACAAGTACAATCTGGATCTTCTGGCCCTGATCGGTGACAACTCGGTCAACACTCTTCCGGACTTCCATCAGAAGGAGTTCATGGGGCATTGCGACTCGCTTCGCAACTCCTTGACTTCCGACAAGATGGTCCCGCTGACTGATTCTGTTGTCTATGCGTATTCAGCTTACATGCTGACTTCGCTGGAACTGAATGACGTGATGCTGTCGGACTTCATCGACACCAGGGCTTGGTACTTCGACAGGCTTCAGCCCAAGTTCAGGAGGCTGAACCACTACATTGATGTGCTCAACGAGGCAATCTACGATGACCTGAAGAAGAACTCCCTGACGTTCCAGAGAGGGTTCTACAGGAGCATCATTCCGGGTGCTGTGGCTGTGGGTGTCGGGCTGCTGCTTGTGCTGATGCTGTTGTTCTTCCTGCTGGTGTTCTATGTGAATCCTATCTACAGGATGCTTTCCGGGCTGAACAACTACAGATCCTACAACAAGAAATACTCCTACTCCTTCGAGGGTGATGACCAGCTGGCGGAACTTAACGACGGCATCACGGAACTGACGGGGGAGAATCAGATGCTGCGCAAGAGGGTGGCCAACCTGCGGGCCAAGGTCGCTTCGACAGGCTCCGCTCATAATAATAATTAAAGAATATCCAAATGAACATCAAGGTGATATCCAGAAACGTTGGCTACGCTCTGCTTGTCAGTGCGCTGTTCATGTTCCTGTCCATTCTGGTCTCTGTGGCGAACGGCAATGACAGTGCCCTCGCCGCCCTGATGATCAGCTTCACGATCACCTTCACCGTCGGTGTGTTCCCGTTCATATTCGTAAGAAAATCGGCTGCCATCACGTTGAAGGACGGCTACATGATCATCGCGCTGTCCTGGCTGCTGTCCTTCATCTTCGGGATGCTTCCGTATGCGCTTTGGGGAGGGCCGTTCACGATCATAAACGCCTGGTTTGAAAGTGTTTCCGGATTCACGACGACCGGCTCGACAATCCTTGACAACGTTGAGGCGCTGCCGAACAGCCTGCTGTTCTGGCGTTCCTCGACGCACTTCATCGGAGGCTTGGGAGTCGTGGTCTTCCTGCTGCTGATCATCCCGAGTTCGTCTCAGATGAGGTTGAGGCTGACTACCCTTGAGCTTTCGTCCTTGTCCAAGAGGGAGTACAGATCCGGCGCGAACAAGACAGTCTATATCTTCACTTATGTCTATTTTGGATTGACCGCAGCCTCGTTCCTGCTTTATGTGATGGCCGGCATGAGTCCTTTCGACGCGATCAACCATGCGATGAGCGTCGTGGCGACAGGCGGCTTCAGCACCAGGAACGCCTCCATCGGTGCCTATGACTCGATCACGATCGACCTTATCACGATGCTCTTCATGGTACTCTCATCCGTCCATTTCGGAATGATCTTCGTGGCTGTCGTGACACGATCCCTCAAGCCGTTCAAGAACGAGATATTCAAGTTCTATCTTTCCATGATGGTTGTGGCGGGGGTGATCGTGTCGATCTCGATCAAGGCACACGGGTTCGAGGAGGCCTGGGGGCGCTCCTTCCTCTCCGGCTTCTTCCACGTCATGAGCTTTGCCTCGACGACAGGGTTCAGCATCGCTGACAACAGCTCCTGGCCTGTTCTTTCGGACACCATACTGGTGCTTATGGGAGTATGTTGCGGCATGGCCGGCTCCACCACCGGCGGCATCAAGTCCGACAGGATGATGTTTCTGTGCAAAGAGGTTAAGTACCAGTTGAGGATGGTTCTGCATCCTGCGTCCGTCAAAGATATAAGGGTGAATGGCAGGGTGATCCGGCAGAACGACATCGCCCCGCACATCCTCTACATCGCCCTCTACGGCCTTGTGGTGATCATCTCGCTCGCGGCCTGCCTCACGCTCGACCCTGACAACAACCAGTCATTCACGGCGATACTCTCGTCCCTTGGCAATGTTGGACTTTCGGTGGACCAGCTCGGCTCAATCTACAACTTTAACGGAGAGCCATCCTCCCTCAAGTTCATCTACACGCTTGACATGTTCCTCGGACGTGTCGAGATCTATCCGATTCTGGCTGTTGTGATGATGATTTTCAGCCGGAGAAACAAGTAGAGGCTATGTACAGGGGGGAGTTTTTCTATAAGCGTTTCAAGGATAATTTTCCTTATGATGGGACGGAGGATCAGGATCGGTTGTTCCGGGAGATTGCGGATTTTGTTACTTGTGATGACGCTGATATTCTGGTGGTTAACGGGTATGCTGGTACGGGAAAGACTTCGGCGATCGCGGCGGTGATCAGGGCGTTTGATGATTTGAGACCTAAGGTACATACTGTCGAAGCGACTGTGTCGGAAGCGTCCGATGAATATGAGGAAATATGCTACCTCCTCGCCCCCACCGGCCGCGCCGCGAAAGTCCTATCCCTGTACGCTGGCAAGCCTGCCCGCACGATCCACAAATGCATCTACCGCCAGAAATCTATCGGCGATGACGGCTTCGGCCAGTTCTCATTAGCCCCTAACAAGCTCTCCCACAAACTCTTCATCGTGGATGAGGTCTCCTTGATAGGCATAGACGATGCCCAAAGGCAAGGCACGACCCAATTTGGTACCGGAGACCTTCTGAAGGATTTGATTGAATATGTCCGCGCCGGCAACGACTGCCGCTTGATAATGATCGGCGATTCAGCCCAGCTGCCTCCTGTCGGAATGGACGCCTCACCCGCTTTGGCGAAGGAATATATGGACGGTTTCGGTGGAGTCTGTTACAGTAGCCTGACCGAGGTCGTCCGCCAGCAAAAAGAATCAGGTATCTTGTTCAACGCCACGAAATTACGTGAGTTGATTGCCTCGGATCTCTACGGTGACGGGATGTACACTCCTGATGAGTTGGGTCTGACCGTTGACGGTTTCGATGACATCGTGAGGATAACCGGCGGCGAACTCATCGACACCCTGAACTCGGCGTATTTTTCTGAATATTCAAAAGACGACGCGGTGGTGCTTTGCCGCTCCAACAAGCGCGCGAACCGCTACAATGCCGGCATCCGGGCCCAGGTCTTCTATGATGAGGAGCGCTTGGTCCGTGGCGAGAAACTGATGATAGTGAAGAACTGCTACCATTTCCTGAAAGGTGTCAAGTGTATGGATTATATCTGTCTCTTATACACATCTGACGCTGCCGACGAATTAGACGGTGTAG
>ENA-OYYX01000207-OYYX01000207.1-human-gut-metagenome-genome-assembly--contig:-NODE-207-length-23931-cov-8.759424_pt1 | contig 23931 bp, 19 predicted proteins | sample MGYA00244070_ERZ653464 | MGnify/ENA primary metagenome ERZ653464 (study PRJEB26926, sample SAMN06165152) | human gut metagenome | biome: ENVO:00009003; feature: ENVO:2100002; material: ENVO:00002003...
GAGATTCATGAGCGTCTCGTGGGCTCGGAGATGTGTATAAGAGACAGCTATAAACACGAGTCAACCTAAATCAGGACAATACAGTCTGTAAAAGATTATTTACAAATATGTTGCGACGCTAATTCTCGTGCGTGGAAAGGTCGTTTTTGCGCACGAACTGCCGGTTGGTTTTTCGTGAGTCAAAAGGCACAGTTCACGCACGGAGTGGTTTCTGGTGTCTCTTCGTGAGTGAGAAACCAGATTCCACGCACGGATCCCTACCGTCCCTTATCAATTGTTTCCGTCACGGATTCTCCGGTGCTCTTAAACGATAAATACCAATTATTCGTCACAATCCCTGAACGGAAACCGTACAGAATACCGAAAAATTGCGATTGCCGGACTTTCCGTGTCGCTGTACTTTTGCCGTGTCAAATTGAAAAGGTAAAAATGAGACAAAAGATTTTACTTCTGGTAATACTGATTGCGACTGGCTTCGCGGCTAACGCTCAGAGACTTACAATCGGTGGTTACGGTGAGGCGATGATGACCCGCAACTTCTACAGCGACGCTTGGCAGAGGTATAACCATCCGGAACAGTATAAGGACGACAAGAGTCACGGACGGTTCGACATTCCGCACTTCGTCATCAATCTTGGGTACGACTTCGGAAAAGGATGGACGCTCGGCACGGAGATCGAGTTCGAGCACGGAGGCACCGAAAGCGCGGTCGAGCTCGAGGCTGACGAGGCAGGTGAATATGAGAGCGAGATCGAGCGCGGAGGCGAGGTCGCTTTGGAGCAGTTCTGGCTCCAGAAGGCTTTCAGTGACGCGTTCAAGGTCAGGACAGGAATGATAATCATCCCGGTGGGACTGACGAATGGTCACCATCTTCCGACCGAGTTCTTCACGGCCTACAGGATGGAAGGGGAGAACACTGTCTTTCCTTGCACCTGGCACGAGCCGGGAATCGAGATTCTGGGCAACCTCGGCAAATGGTCCTATGAACTGATGTTCCTTCCGGGACTTGACTCGGACAGATTCAGTACCGAGAACTTCATTCAGGGCGGGGCCGGATCCCCTTACGAATTCAAGATCGCGAACTCCTACGCCGGGGCGTTCAGGATTGACAACCATTCTGTCAAAGGCTTGAGGATGGGCCTTAGCGGCTACTTCGGATCAAGCTTCAACAACTCCCTCACGAAGAACTCCAAGTACAAGGACTGCAAGGGCGAGGTGATGATCGGCTCGGCGGATTTCACCTACTCGGGACACAACCTGATCGCCAGAGGATGCTTTGATTATGCTCATCTGAATGATTCCCAACAGATAACGGCGTTCAACAAGAACAATATGTCTAACGCTTCGCCTTCCCCTCGCAACGCTGTGGGATCCGATGCGATCGTCGGCAGCATAGAGGTGGGCTATGATATTCTTTCACTCTTCAAGAAGGAGAGCAAGTGCTACGCTTTCGCCCACTACGAGTACTACGATTCGATGTTCAAGGTGGCCGACGGCGTGCTGGACTACAAATGGTGCGGGAAGCATCGCATCGCCGCCGGCATCAACTGGTACCCGATCAAAGACATCGTCGTGAAGGCGGAATATTCAAAGCGCTTCTATGTCGCCCCGTTCAACAACGAACCTTCGATCACCTTTGGAATCGCTTTTAGTGGCTGGTTTTTGAGGTGATGATGCAAGTAATATAGGTAATAAATATTCAAAAAATACAACAACTATGAGACAAGGTTTTAAATTCGCGGCTGTGCTGATGGCTTCAGCTCTCGCCGTTGTGGCCTGCGACAAAAACTCCACAGACCCGACCTCCGCTAAGGAGGAAACGCTCCAGAAGGTCAACGAGACTTTCGTGGACAACACTGTGATCCCGACGTACAAGAACCTCGCTGACAAGTCGCTTGATCTTCAGGCGGCGATCGAGAAACTTCAGACGGCACCGACCGATGCCAATGTCAAGGCAGCCTGCGACCTCTGGAAATCCGCCCGCCAGTACTGGGAGTGGAGCGAGGCTTTCCTTTTCGGAGCCGCGTCCAAGTACAGCATCGACCCTCACATCGACACCTGGCCGCTTGACAAGGTCGCTCTTGAGAACCTTCTCGACAGCGAGAAGATGATGTCAGACATCGAGAACACTGTCGCCAACCTCAACAATGGACTTGTAGGATTCCACGGCATTGAATATATCTTGTTCCGTGACGGTAAGGAACGTGCGGCTTCCGCCATTCCTGAGAAGGAACTTCTTTACGCAGCCGCTGTCGCCAAGGACCTGTCACTGAGCGCCGCGAGACTCGAGGTCGCCTGGGCTGGACTTGACAACGTCAGCTATGCCAAGAAGGCTTTGATCGAGGAGGCCGAGATGGAGCCTGAGGATGATTTCGGCGAGCAGATGAAACTTTGCGGCCAGGCCGGAAGCGTCTGGAAGTCAGTCACTGCCGGAAGCGAGCAGATCATCGAGGGCTGCAAGGACATCGTGGACGAGGTCGGCACTCAGAAAATCGGAAAGCCGTACACCGGAGAGGATGTGAACTACATCGAGTCCCCTCATTCCTGGAATTCCATCGAGGACTTCTACGACAACATCGTCAGCGTCCGCAGCGCCTATTTCGGAGCTCTCGGTGCGACAACTGCTCAGACATATTCAGTGAGCGCCTACCTTGCAAGCGTTGATCAGGCCGCCAATGAGGGTGTCATCTCCGCGATCGAGAAATGCCTTGAGAAGATCGGTGCTATGCCTAAGCCGTTCGTAAAGAACTACAAGGATGCCAAGGTCAAGGAGGCCATCGACGCCTGCAATGACCTTAATGACGCTCTCGAGGTCGCACGCCAGGCTTTGATCAATGACTAAAGTGAATGTTCTTTGAGGAGGAAAGACTTTGTTCCATATTGGTGGAAACCTTTGAAACTGAACCTTTTCACCCTCGGGACTTTAAATGAATATCCAAGGATTGGCCGGTAAAGCCGGCTGATCCTTTAACCAATATAAAATTGAAAGATTATGAATAAATCACTGCTGATACTTTCAGCCACCCTTTTTGCCTTCACCGCCTGCAACGGCAATGGCGGAACGGACGAACCTGAGACTCCGACCGAGCTGAGTGATGAATGGTATGCCGGCGGAAAACTCGGAACGGCTTTCAATTCAAGCGCTTCAGCCTACGAGCAGCCGACTCCGGTGATTGAGAACTCCGGAATGATCCAAGCCTTCAAGAACGGAGAGATGTTCTTTGAAAGGGATTTCAACGAGAACAAGGACGGGGCTTTCAGCGGCCTCGGCCCGTTGATGGTCCGTCGCGGATGCCTCTACTGCCACCCGAACTACAGTCACGGCAAGCGTCAGACCGAGTACAAAGCTGACAAGAACGGCAACGGCTACCTTTTGGTAATCACCGACGACACAGACACTTACCTCAGTTCGGTCACCGGAATGCCGCAGACTCTTGCGGTGGCTCCTTTCAAGGCTCCTATCAATGAAAGCAACATCAAGATAAACTGGCTTGAATATGCCGACGAATGGGGCAACCAGTTCCCTGACGGAGAGCCTTACAGTCTTATCTATCCGGAGGTCATCGTCCCTGAGGATGCGTTCTATGTGCCGCTTGAGGTGACGAAGAACGGCGAGACCACCACGGTGCCATATTCAAACGTGCGTTTCAGGGTTGAGTCCACGATCGGCGTTTATGGAGTCGGGCTTCTGGACGCGATTGATGACGATGATCTCAAGGCGCAGTACGCCAAGGAGGAGGCGGCTGGTGCCAAACTGAATCCGGCCATATTCGCAAATGGCGAGTGGACAAGCCTTTACGGCAAGACTACCCATCCTAAGCGTTTCACTTACGCGTTGAGCCGTGGCCCGTTGCAGGACGCCGCCGGAGCGAACGCCATCTGGAACATCACCAACGTGACCCGAAGCGACAGGCGTTACCACTATATGACGGCGACCTACGCCAAGGTGGCTTCGCAGGATCCGGATGTCCAGAAGGATTTCTACAAATATTTCCCTGACCAGAACAAGACGGGGAATGTTCAGGAGGATATTTATAATTATTTGATGGCCAAGGATCTCAAGCCGGAGATGACGGATGAGGAATATGCCGACTTTATGATCTGGCACAGAGGGTTGGCTGTTCCTGCGGCCAGGGATCTGGACAATCCTGAGGTCATCAAAGGCAAGGAACTTTTCACTAAGATCGGTTGCGCCACGTGCCACCGTCCAAGCTGGGTTACCGGAGAGGACAATGTCACGGATCCGAACGGTTTCTTCAGGGACAACGATCCGAGGCTTCCTCGTTATCCTCACCAGACTATCTGGCCGTACACCGATATGGTCCAGCATCGTCTCTTTATGAAGAACGACATCCGTACCGGTTGGTGCAGGACGACTCCACTTTGGGGACGTGGCCTGAGCGAGCTTGTCGCCGGAGGTGTTGACAGGCTTCACGACTGCCGCGCCAGGACTGTTGTGGAGGCGATTATGTGGCACGGAAGCGCCCAGAGCGACGCCCGCAAATCCGTTGAGAATTTCCGAGCCCTCTCCAAGACAGAACGTGATGCGGTAGTAAGATTTATCGATTCGATATAATGACAAGACTTTTTGCGGGGCGGCCGGCGGCCCTGGTGCTGCATCTTTCGCTGGCACTGATTCTGGCGGGAGCGCTTGTGACATCCTTTTCCGCGAGGAAGGGGATGCTTCACGTGCGTGAGGGGGAATCCGTGGAGACTTTCGAGACCAAGGACGGAAAGATTCTCGAACTGCCTTTCAGTGTGGAACTTGAGGGCTTCGAGGTGCTTTACCATTCCGGAACGGACGCCGCATCGGATTACAGTTCACGGCTGCGTTTCACAAGGAACGGCTCGGTTCTCCGCGAGGGCGAGGTGAGGATGAACCGCATCCTGTCCTGTAAAGGTTATCGTTTCTATCAGACTGACTATGACAGCGATGAGGCCGGTGTGACATTCACCGTGAGCCACGACCCGGTCGGCATCGCTGTCATTTACACCGGCTATGCTCTGTTGCTTCTCGGACTTCTGGCGTTTTTCTTCACTGACAAGAGGTTCAAGAAGTTCTTCGGGAACGCGTTGAGATATTCATCGGTCATAGCGATTCTTCTGTGCTTGGAGGCAACCGCTTATGCGACAGGGAATTCCGTAGGTGGGCTGCCTCAAACGGAAAATGCTTCCGTCAAAGGGAATCAGGTAAAACGTGGCTCAGCCTCTCCGAAAGTCCTGCCGGAAAACATCGCCGCCGAATTCGGAAGACTCTACGTTCTGTACCACGGACGAATATGCCCGCTCCAGACTCTTGCCTCGGATTTCAGCGCAAAGCTCTATGGAACATCCGGTGTGAAGGGACTGACTGACGAACAGGTACTTACAGGCTGGATGTTCTACGGCGCAAGTTGGAGGAATATTCCTATGCACAACCGGAAAAAGGCGGTTGACGCAATGGATAAGGAGGCGACTGTCAAGGCTTTATATTCAGGAGACCTGCTGAAAATCTACCCTTTGCGGGACAGCACCGGGCGGCTTGGATGGTACTCGCAGAGCGACCGGCTGCCGGAAGGAATCGCTGATGAGGAGTGGCTTTTCGTCCGCAAGCCGATGGACTATATCTTCGAGCTGGTGGTGAACCGTGAATATTCAAAATTAGAAGAGTCGATCGGGAAGCTGCGCCGCTTTCAGGAGAGCAAGATGGGGGAGAGCCTTCCGCCGGCGTACCGCATCAAGGCCGAGAGGGCGTACAACGCTCTGCCTCCGCTGTTTCCGATCGCAGGAACTTTCCTGATCATCGGTCTGGTGATGCTGGCGGCGGCGATGCGTAGGATGATCCGGGGAAATTTCTCCTCTACAAGGGTTGGTAAAAAATATGTTCCAGAAATATTCAAGATCGTTGGAGTAGCTGCGGCTTTCGTGTTTTTCCTCGTGTTGACCATCGTGCTTGGGCTCTTCTGGATCGCGAGCGGACATATTCCTTTCTCCAATGGTGCGGAGACGATGCTGACGATCGCTTGGACGGCAATGCTGGCTTCCGTGTTGAGTTTCAAGAGGTTTTCGATTATGCTCCCGTTCGGAATCATAGTCGCGTCGCTGGCCGCTATGGTTTCCGCGATGGGCAACGCCAACCCGGCCGTCACCCAACTGATGCCTGTGCTGTCGTCCCCGCTGCTGAGCATCCACGTTTCTCTAATGATGCTTTCCTACACCGTTCTCGCCATCATTATGGTCAACGGAATCTGTGGGCTGGTCGCATCACTGCGCCATACTTCAGTCTCTGATTCAGCCTCCGCGAAGATGGCCCGGATGTCGGAAGCGTTGATGTACCCTGCCCTGTTCTTCTTAGGCTCAGGCATAATCGCAGGCTCCATCTGGGCCAACGTCTCCTGGGGCTGCTACTGGAACTGGGACCCGAAAGAAACCTGGGCCCTGATCACTTTCCTGATCGCCTCCCTCGGTGTTCACCGCACCCGTCTCCCGTTCCTGAGGAGTCACCGTGCCTACCACATCTACACCCTGATTCTCTCCGCCTCCGTTCTCTTCACCTATTTCGGCGTCAACTACCTCCTCGGCGGAATGCATAGCTACGCTTAACCCGCTTCCCGTCCCGTGCGCGGAGCCACCCTGTTGACGCACGAAGACCCCCTGTTTGCAAAGTCGTTGCGTGGAAATGCCGTCCTGACGCACCGACTGCTGAACGCTCGTTGGGTATCTCGGGAATATTCGTAAATTTGTACGCTTGAGGAAATGCTTAGGGATGATCCTGAACCAGATGCCTCCGGCGTGATTGTATGACAGTATTTCAGATAATATCATTGGCCTTGATGGCCGGATTCTATGGAGTCTATCTGGCTAAACAGCTCAGTCAGAGGAGTCAGGGGATCCGGACCAATCAGATGGGGCGCGGGAATAAGGAACTGCGGACTTTGACTGTGGAGCGGTTGCTGGCTGCCTTTTCCGTCCTGATTGTCGTCGTGGAGGTGTGGAGCGTCGTCCGGGGATATTCATTCCTCCCGCGGTGGTGCGGTTGGATCGGACTGGCTTTGACGGCTCTCGGAGTGGTGTTCTTCACTACCGCCGTGCTTCAGATGCGGGACAGTTGGAGGGCCGGAATATCCCCGGACGAGAAGACCGGACTGGTCACTTCCGGCATCTACAGAATCAGCCGCAACCCGGCTTTCGTCGGTTTTGACCTGACCTACATCGGGCTGCTTCTCTGCTTCGCAAACTGGCTTCACCTGCTCGTCGTGTTCTGCGCGGTGACGATTTTCCACCTCCAGATCCTTCAGGAGGAGCGGTTCCTGCTTTCAAGGAAAGACATTGACTACAAGGACTATTACAACCGTGTCCACAGGTATTTATGAATATGCCGTAGTGGGAAACGTCAGAGTTTTGAATAAATATTGAGATATTCAGGAAACAAAATATTTAAGAGATAAAATGGAAATATTCAAGAGATATGTGATGCTGTGCGTCGGACTGCTGATTGTGGCGTTCGGGGTGGCTTTTTCTATTCTGGCGGATCTTGGAACTTCGCCGATCTCGTGTCCGCCTTATGTGGCGAGTATGCTGTGCCCGCTGACGGTGGGGGAGGCAACGATCGTGATGCACTGCATATTCATTCTGATTCAGATGGCGCTCCTGCGGAAGGATTACGACTGGGTCCAGCTGATGCAGCTGCCGGTGGCGTTCGCGTTCGGGTATATGACGGATTTCGCCTGCTGGTGCATCGCGGATGTGCCTTGCCCGAACTACCTTATGCAGGTCGTTTGGTGTCTTGTGGGCATCGTGCTTGTGGGGGTCGGTGTGGCTTTTGAGGTCGTGGCCGGGGTGGTGACACTGGCCGGCGAAGGACTTGTTCTGGCGATCTGCAAGGCTTTCAAAACCCGTTTTGACATCACGAAAGTTGTTGTGGATGTGTCGCTTGTGGCTCTGGCGTGCGTCGCCTCGCTTCTCTGGCTTGACGGAAGAATCCACGGTGTGCGTGAGGGAACCCTCGCCGCCGCCCTGCTCGTGGGAGTCATCGCACAGTGGTGCAACAAGCCGGTCGAGAAACTGGCGGAAAAGATTGGTGTGAACAATGCCGGAAAGTGATGCGATGTTGATGAATATTAAGGCTTAAGCCTATGCGCCTCATCGGAGATTACATATCTTACATCAAGGACATCCGGAGATATTCGGCGAGAACTCAGGCGATATATTCAGATGCCCTGAAGGTCTTTGTGGAGGATTGCGGGGCGGCGACTGATGAGGAACTGCTGAAATCGCTCACGCCGCAGATCATCCGTTCGCACGAGGTGTATCTTCTTGAGAAAAGAGAGGATAGCCCGAGGACGGTCAGGCTGCATCTGTCGGTGCTGTCGGGGTTCTGCCGCTACCTGATGAAGGAGAAAAGGCTGACCGCCAATCCAGTGCGGACGGTGGCGAAGCCAAAGGTGGAGAAAAGGCTGCCGGTGTTCTATAGGGAAGAGTCGATGAATGAATATTTCGCCGCGACGGACTGTGATGCCTCCGAGGAGAATCTGGCGCTGATCACAGGGAACGACAAGGCCTCCGAGGCGGCATATTCAAGAAGGCTGGAACGGCTGATCGTGTCGATGCTTTACAGTACGGGGATGCGCCGGGCGGAGCTGATAGGGCTTAGGATCGGAGATGTGGATTTCGCCCGCGGGACGATGACCGTGAGGGGAAAAGGCGACAAAGTGAGAGAAATTCCGCTTGTTTCTTCGCTGAGTAAAGAAATTTCATTATATTTACGAGCGGTTGAAACGATGGTTGGTCGCGAAAGATCGGCAAGCGAGCCACTGGCGGTCACCGGCAAGGGCCTGAAACTCTATCCGGTTTTCATAGACAGGGCGATAAAAAGAGCGCTTGGGCGGGTCGGAAGCATCACCGGGAGAAAGTCTCCACACGTGTTGAGGCATTCCTTGGCCACGGAACTGCTGGACGAGGGGGCGGATCTCAATTCGATAAAGGAGCTTCTGGGACATTCCTCGCTCGCGGCGACGCAGGTCTATACGCACAACACCATCGAGAAACTGAAAAAAGTTTATGTTAACGCCCACCCAAGGGCAAAAAGCGGAGGTAAAAATGGAGATTAGAGTAAAATCCCTGAAGTTCGACGCGGATCAGAAACTGCTCGACTATGTAGAGAAGAAGGTCTCGAAACTTTCCAGATTCAGCGACCATCTTGACGATGTTGAAGTGACTTTATCTTTGCTCAAGGAGCCTGACAACAAGAATGTCAGGATCCAGTCCAGGGCCTACGGCCAGGATCTTGTCATCGAGAGGAACTCGACATCGTTCGAGGACGCGGTGAGCGCCGCCGTCGATCTGATGAAGGAGAAGATCGTAAGGACAAAAGAAAAGAAATTTGACGCATAGGATGAAAAAGAGATTGATCTTGAGTCTGATAGCCGTGGCAGGCATCGCCGCCGCGTGTGGTCAGCAAAGAGGTGTTGGAAGACAGGCCGCCGGAAATGGCGGGCCTGTCTTTCTTGATGAGACGAAAACAATCGAGGAGAGGGTGGAGGACGCTCTCTCAAGGATGACAACAGAGGAAAAGGTGGCTGTGCTGCACGCCCAGTCCAAGTTCAGCTCGGCCGGAGTGCCGAGGCTCGGCATCCCTGAGATCTGGACTTCCGACGGCCCTCACGGAATCCGTCCGGAGGTGCTTTGGGACAAATGGAGTCAGGCCGGGTGGACAAGTGATTCCTGCACGGCGTTCCCGGCGTTGACCGCGCTGGCTGCCACTTGGAATCCTGAGATGTCGGCTCTTTACGGAAAGAGCATCGGCGAGGAGGCCCGCTACCGCAGGAAGGACGTGCTTCTGGGACCTGGCGTGAACATCTGCAGAACCCCTCTCAACGGGCGCAGTTTTGAATATATGGGTGAGGATCCTTACCTTTCAGGCCGCATGGTCGTGCCTTATGTCAAGGGTGTGCAGAGCAACGGCGTGGCTGCCTGCGTGAAGCATTTCGCGCTGAACAATCAGGAATATAACCGCTTCACCACCAATGTGACAGTTGATGACAGGACTCTCTATGAGATCTATCTTCCGGCCTTCAAGGCAGCCGTCACCGAGGGGAAGGCTTGGGCGATAATGGGTTCCTACAATCTTTACAAGAACCAGTGGTGCTGCCAGAACCAGTACACTTTGAACGACATCCTTAAAGGAGAGTGGGGTTTCGATGGAGTAGTGATCAGTGACTGGGGCGGAGCCCATGACACGGAACAGGCTGTGAATAATGGTCTGGACATGGAATTCGGCACGTTTACCAACGGACTTAGCTGGTCTCTCTCAAACGCTTACGCCAACTACTACCTTTCGGATCCTTTCCTCAAGGGAATCAATGAGGGGAAATATACCATGGATGTGCTTGACAACAAGGTCCGCAGGGTCTTGAGACTTATGTTCCGCACGGTGATGGACAGGAACCGTCCTTTCGGCTCGTTCGTGAGTCCGGAGCACATCGCCGCCGCCAGAAAGATCGGGGCCGAGTCCATCGTGCTTCTCAGGAACGAAGGCGGGATCCTGCCGATAAAGAACGCGAGGAAGATTCTGGTTGTCGGCGAGAACGCTGTCAAGATGATGACAGTGGGCGGCGGAAGTTCCTCTCTGAAAGTCAAGAACGAGGTTTCCCCGCTGGAGGGAATCAGGGAAAGGTTCGCGGATGCGAAGGTGGTTTACGAGCGTGGTTATGTCGGTGATGCCAGCGGCCAGTTCGACGGGGTGACGACGGGTCAGGATCTTAGCGAGAGCCGTTCGGCGGAAAAGCTGATCTCCGACGCCGTGGCGGCTGCCAAGGATGCCGACTACGTGATATTCATTGGTGGCCTGAACAAGAGTGACCATCAGGACAGCGAGGGCAACGACAGGGAAAGCTATGATCTTCCATATTCACAGAACGCTGTGATTGAGGCTCTTGCCGCAGCCAATCCGAAACTTGTGGTTGTGAATATCTCCGGAAACGCTGTGGCGATGCCGTGGGCTGACAAGGTTCCGGGAATAGTTCAGGACTGGTATCTTGGGAGCGAGGCCGGACATTCTCTGGCGGACGTGCTTTCAGGCGATGTCAACCCTTCCGGAAAACTACCGTTCACGATCGGGGCCACGCTGGCGGATTATCCTGTTCAGTCTGAAATCCAGTACCCGGGAATCCCTCGCAAGGAGACCGTCAAGATGGGCATCCAGGACAAGATCATCTACGACGAGACCTACACGGAAGGAATATTCGTGGGCTACCGTTGGTTCGAGCATCGCGCCATCAAGCCGACCTTCCCGTTCGGCTACGGACTCAGCTACACCACGTTTGAATATGGCGAGCCTAAGATTTCTGGCTCAATCGAAAAGGGCTTGACCGTCGCTGTTCCGGTGAAGAACACCGGCTCTGTGGCCGGTGCTGAGATCGTGCAGATTTATGTCAGCGCTCCGGAAAGCTCAGTCGAGCGTCCGGTAAAGGAACTCAAGGGCTTCGGAAAGATATTCCTTGAACCAGGCAAGTCTGGTGAGGTGAAAGTGACTTTGGACAAGGCGGCCATCAGCTATTTCGACGCTGAAAAGCATGATTGGGCGGCTGAAAAAGGCAACTACAGGATTCTTGTCGGCGCTTCGTCCGAGGATATTCGTAAGACATTGGATTTTAAGTATTAATAGAGCCTTGAATGGCGAAAGGAACGGTTAATGTCGGCAGCCGGTGCCGTGAGATAGTTTCCGCTGTCAAGTCAGGGCAGTTCGCCCCCGTCTATCTGCTGATGGGGGACGAACCGTACTACACGGACATGGTCTGCGATGCTGTCATCGAGAACGCTCTTGACGAGGCTTCGCGGGATTTCAACGAGACGATCTGCTACGGGGCGGATGTCGATGCGGACACCGTTATCACAGCTGCCCGCAGGTTTCCGATGATGGCTGAGAGGCAATTGGTTGTGGTGAAGGACGCACAGGCAATGCGTGATCTGGAGAAGTTGGCTGTTTATTGCGAGAAACCTTTGGACTCCACGGTTCTGGTGCTTTTGATGCGCGGGGCTTCTGCGGACAAGCGCAAGGCTTTGTACAAACAGGCATCCAAGAATGGGATTGTTGTCGAGTCCAATGCATTGAGGGACTACGAGATGCCTTCGTGGATCGCTCAGTATTATTCCGGAAGGGGACTGTCAATCGATCCCGAGGCCGCAGCTCTGCTGGCTGAGTCCGCCGGCACGAATCTGAGCCGCATCGCCGTCGAGACCGACAAGATGCTGAAGAATCTCCCGGAGGGAGCGAAGCAGATAACTGTCTCGGACATCGAACGGAATGTCGGCATCAGCCGTGAGTTCAGCGTGTTTGAGCTGACCAAGGAACTTTCGGCGAAAAACGGGGCGAAGGCTTTGAGAATAGCCGCGCGCATCGGTGAGGCGGCGAAGTTCGCGATGCCGATGGCCGTCAGCGCCCTTTACACCCATTTCGCCAGAATCCTGAAATACGCCGCGTTGAAGGAAAAGAACCGATACCCGGACAGAACCGCCGTCGCTGCCGCCCTGCAAGGCGTGAACCCTTACTTTTGGAAGGAATATGACATTGCCGTGGCCAACTACCCGGTCCGCAAGGCGATGGAGGTGATCTCCCTTCTTTGTGAATATGACTACAAAGGCAAAGGAGGAGATGCCGGGGAAGCCACTCCGGGCGAACTGCTCGTTGAATTGACAAGCAAGATTTTAAGTATATGAGTGAGAATATTATCGAGTGCAGGAATGTCTGCAAGAACTTCGGGGAGAAGGTCGCGCTTGACAACGTCAGTGTGAGCGTCCCTAAAGGCGGAATATTCGGTCTGCTGGGGCCTAACGGTGCCGGAAAGACCACGCTGATCCGCATCATTAACCGGATAACTATTCCTAATGGTGGAGAAGTTTTGTTCGACGGTCGTCCGATAACGCAGTCGGATGTCGAAAAGATAGGCTATTTGCCTGAAGAGCGGGGACTCTACCGCAAGATGGAGGTCGGCGACCAGGCTATGTATCTGGCCCAGTTGAAGGGCATGAGCGCCGCAGAGGCCCGCAAGGCGTTGAAGGAATGGTTTGTGCGTTTCGGAATCCAGGACTGGTGGAAGAAGAAGGTCGAGGAACTGTCCAAGGGTATGGCACAGAAGGTTCAGTTCATCACGACCGTTGTGCACAAGCCGTCACTGATGATTCTGGACGAGCCGTTCTCCGGTTTCGACCCGGTGAACGCCGAACTGATCCGCAAGGAGATCCTTCGTTTGAAGGACGAGGGGGCCACAATCATCCTATCGACACATAATATGGAGTCTGTCGAGGAGTTGTGCGACAACATCGCCCTGATCAACAAATCTCATCTGGTGATTACCGGTGGGGTCAATGAGATCCGTCACAAATACGGCAACAACAACATCGAGCTGGTTTACACCGGCGAGGACAGGGTCAAGGATGCCGAAGGAATATTCAAAGTCCTCTCTGACGAGGACAACGCCGGACGGCACACCGCCGTGCTGACTCTCGGGGAGAATGTGTCCTCCAATGACGCGCTCTCTGTCCTGCTTGGTCAGGACATCATCGTCAACTCGTTCAAGGAACTGATCCCGAGGATGAACGACATATTCATAAAACTTGTAACCGAGGAGGCATAGTCATGAATTTCAGAATAATAAAGACTGTCATAGCGAGGGAATATCTCACCCGCGTCAAGAAGAAGTCCTTCATTGTCACCACGATACTTGTGCCGCTGATTTTCGCGGCGACCATGATAATTGTCGGATTGATCATGGCCGGGACGAAGGAAAGGAAGCAGGATGTCGCCGTGGTTGACCGCTCCGGCATCGTGATGAGCCACCTGCAGGACACAGACCGGCTTACGTTCACGGACTATTCCTCCGAGAATCCCGATTCGGTCAAGGCCCGTCTGGACGAGTACGGGAAGGATGTCCTGGTAGTAGTGTCTCCGCTGGATTCCGTCAAGAAGACGGTCTCCGTACAGACATATTCAAAAGACCCGCTCGGAGTGGAGTTCACCTCGGGGCTTACCGCGAAGGCCAATGACGCGGTAGAGGAGTACCGTGTGCAGCAGTACGGCATCGACAACCTTTCCAAGATTATGGACGAGGTGAAGGCCGATGTCAAGGTGACGGAGTACACGATGGACGAAAAAGGCAACGAGACTGTCTCGGAGTCAGGGATATACATGATCATCTCCATGCTTCTGGGCATCATCATCTGGATGTTCATCATGATGTTCGGCGGGCAGGTGATGTCCAGTGTCATCGAGGAGAAGACCAGCAGGGTGGTCGAGGTGCTGATCTCGTCCGTCAAGGCCATCGACCTGATGTTCGGCAAGATCATCGGTGTCGCCCTTGTGGCGCTGACCCAGTTCTTCCTCTGGATTGTTCTGACCGGCGTGCTGGTCACCGTCGCCACAAGTGTGGTAGGCAAGGACATGCTCACCGGTATGGCCGGCAACCCTGAGATGATGGCCCAGACTATGGGTGTCTCTCCGGATCAGATGCAGGCTCTTGGCGGGACAACCGCCACCCTGGGAGCGGCCGCCGACTCGACCGCAGCCGTGGCCGGCGAGCCTGACGAGATGAGCGTCATCATCGGCACGCTCGTGAACATTCCTTGGGTGAAACTGATAGTCTCATTCCTTATCTACTTCATCCTCGGCTACCTGCTCTATGCGTCGATGTTTGCCGCCGTGGGTTCCGCCGTCGAGAATGAAGGCGACTCGCAGCAGCTTCAGATGCCTCTGACCATCCCGTTGATGATCGCTTATTTCATCATTCTGATGGCGTTCCAGAACCCTGACAGCGGAGTGGTTGTGTGGGGTTCGATGATTCCGTTCACCTCGCCGATCGTGATGCTGGCCAGGATCCCTTACGGGGTTCCGATGTGGCAGCTTGTGGTCTCGATCGTCCTGCTCCTTGTGACTTTCTTCGGCTGTGCCTGGCTCTCCGCCAAGATCTACAAGGTGGGAATCCTGATGTTCGGCAAGAAGTCCACGTTCAAGGATTTGTGGAAGTGGCTGAGGATGAAATAGCTTCTTGTCCGTCGCACCGCCGCGGGCAGCCGCGATGATGTGCTACTTTATTAACCATGTTAATATTCACTTATGAGGAAAACACTAATTATGATCATGTTCCTGGCGGGAGGGCTTTGCCTTTGCGCGCAGGAGCGGACAATCACCTGGACGACGGATCCGGTTGACGGCCACCGCACAGGTGTCGTGGCTTCCAACGCATCGAACGTTGAGGAAGCGATGGGTACGGTAAAAGGATGTACCTACTATGCGCCGAACGGCAGGAAGTTCCGCAAGGGGACTGTGAAGAATGTGGCCCGGATAATGATTGACGCCCAGCCTGCGATGGCAAAGGTCAAGACCGTCATCGGCCATTCGACACGTGAGATGGTGCGCACCTATCCGGAGTGCGAGATCTATGACTGGTACATTGACGAGCTGATTCGCGCGACCGCCGACAGCACCGGCAAGAGGGTGGACATCGGTATCGCCAACAGAGGTGGGGTCCGGATCGACATGCCGGCGGGAGAGGTTCTCTACGATGACATAATGTCGATGTTTCCGTTTCGTAACAACCTCTGCTACGTGGCTTTGCGTGGACGTGACGTGCGCGCGCTGCTGGATCAGATGGCGGCTTCCACGTTCCAGATCGTCGGTGGCGTGAAGGTCGTGGCCAGGAACGGCAAGATTGTCTCGGCCACCATCGGCGGCGAGCCGCTGGACGATGACAGGCTCTACGGAGTGGCGACACTCAACTTCCTTCTGGACGGCGGCGACGGTTACAAGGTGGCCAGGAACGCCGAGGAGGTCATAATGTGCAACGGCTACCTCTACGACACGATGCTCGCCTATGTGCAGGGCCTCACCGCCGCCGGAAAGCCTATCGAGTACCAGAACCAGAACTGGATCACAATCCTTGAGGAGGGGGACAGCAAATGAGACGTTTTGTTTTAGGAATATGCCTGCTCGCGGCCATCGCTAACATCGACGCCGCGGCCCAGAAGAGACTTACCATACTCCACGTCAATGACACCCACAGCCATCTTGAGCCGGAGCGCTCAGGCGAGCATGAGGGTATGGGCGGAGTGATCGAGCGCGCCGCCTACCGCGACAGTGTCGTGAAGGCTGACGGAAAGAGGAACGTGCTGCTCCTCCATGCCGGCGACTTCGATCAGGGCACGTCCTATTTCTCCGTGCTCGGAGGCGACATCGAGATCGATCTGATCAACGCGATGAAGTACGATTGCGTGACTTTGGGCAACCATGAGTTCGACAACGGTGTGGATGAGCTCGCGCGCCGACTTGCCAAGATCAAGTGTCCTGTGGTCTGCGCCAACTATGATTTCTCGAAAGTGTCTCTGTCTCAGTATGTCAAGCCGTACACCATTCTGAAGAAGGCCGGAATGAGGATCGGCATCATAGGCCTTATGCCGGACATCACCATACTTGTCTCTAAGGAGGTCTCCGACATGATCCCGGGCTATGAGAACTCCGAGGTGGTCAACAAGTGGGCCGAGTACCTGAAGACCGAGAAGAAGTGCGACCTTGTGATCGCCCTCACCCACATCGGTTTCGAGAACGAGCCGTATCTGGATCAGATGCTTGTCCGCCGCACCCGCAACGTGGATCTCGTCGTAGGCGGCCACTCCCACACCTACCTCAAGGCTCCTCACTACGAGAACAACCTTGACGGTGTCCCGGTTCCGATCGTACAGGACGGCGAGTGGGGACTCTATGTCGGCAACATGAAGATTACAAGGTAGTTCCGGATTTCAGAGTAAGAGATGGTGGCTAAGAGGAGACTTTCAGCCGCCATCTCTTTTCGGTGCTGGATTAAGAGGAGACATTCAGCCACTGTCTCTTTTCAGTGCTGGATTAAGAAGAGACTTTCAGCCACCGTCTCTTTTCAGTGCTGGATTAAGAAGCTGTTCTGAATTGTTTTGAATGTTCTTTGAGGTGAAAAAATCTTCAGTTTCATCCCGCTTCTTCAGTCAGACAGCACCGTTATCTTCCTTGGAAGAAGCGGTCGAAACTGAAGTGTTTCACTCTCAACCCGGCGCCCGAGCTGAGGGCAATCGAACTTGTCCGGATTGCCGAGGTGAGCAGCAGGGGAAGTGATTGCTCTTAACCTTCAAACAAACAATTCAAAACAACTTCTAAGAAAATAAGTAATCCTAAAGAGACTGTGTGAGAGTTTTTGGTACAGGAGAGGCTTGTCTGGTGTACCAAAGTGGCCAGGAGATAGGATTGGTACAGGAGGGGGCTTGTCTGTGTCTTCCAAGGTTGTCTCGTGAGCGAAAAGCCGCATTTTGCTCACGGGAGGGTCTTCCGAGGTTGTCTCGTGAGCGAGACGGCGCATTCTGCTCACGGAGTGGCCTTCCGAGGTTGTCTCTTGAGCGAGACGGCGCGTTCTGCTCACGGGAAGGGTCTTCCGAGGTTGTCTCGTGAGCGAGACGGCGCGTTCTGCTCACGGAGTGGCCTTCCGAGGTCGTCTCGTGAGCGAGACGGCGCGTTCTGCTCACGGAGTGGCCTTCCGAGGTTGTCTCTTGAGCGAGACGGCGCATTCTGCTCACGAAAAGGTCTGCCAAGGATGTCTCGTGAGCGAGACGGCGCGTTCTGCTCACGGAAGGGCCTTCCGAGGTTGTCTCGTGAGCGGAACGGCGTGTTCTGCTCACGAAAGGGTCTTCCAAGGTTGTCTCGTGAGCGAAACGGCGCATTCTGCTCACGGAGTGGCCTTCCGAGGTTGTCTCGTGAGCGAGACAGCGCGTTCTGCTCACGGGAGAGTCTTCTGCTGTGATTCCGGGCGACGGAAAGGTGCGGAAGTGTCGCATTGAAGACCTTGGGTCTGGTTGTTGGCACTCTGAATGTCGAGGAAGATGAAACACGGCCGGAAAAGTTACTCATGCCCAAGGTCGCGGATGGGGATTCAATGTCGGCAACATGAAGATTTCAAGGTAGTTCCGCTTATATGACAAAAAAAGAAGGTGGCCAGGTTAAAAAACTTGGTCACCTTCTTTTCGCCATTCTTTTTGCCGGCTCGTCCGGCATATGTCAGTGAGGCCTCTGAGGGAGTGTCATAGGATCGGGCCGAAATAGAAGATACGGATGTCCCCCTTTGTCTCACGGTACAGGGTGATCGATAGGTCGAACTCCAGAAAGCGGCCGTCCTTCGACACATGATAGTGGTTGAGATGGGCTCCGGTTACTGACTTGTTGCCGCTCACATAATGATCCCCTTCGGTGCGCTCCAGAGGGATGTACATTGTGGCGACTCCGGGAAGGTCGAGTTCCACCAAGGAAACGTTGAAGCTGATGTGGCTTGGCTCGCCGCAGCGGCAGCGCCATCCGGACATCTTGACGCGAATGTCGTTCCCGTCATAGAATACCCATTTCTGGTTTCCCTCGAAATCTTTTCCCTTGACATTGGTCAGGTTGCAGTAGTGCTGTTTGTCAACGGTTACATAGCCGCGCGGGGTCCCCTGCTGATCGTCAGGAAGTAATTGATTGCAGGAGACAATTCCTGCCAGCGCAATAAGGAACGGAAGGAATAAATGTCTGGTGCTCATAATTCAATAGTTTTTTAGTCTCTGACAATATAAATCCTATTGATACGCATTCCTTGCATCATCGGTTCCCGGAAAGGAAACTTTTTTTACCATACGGTTCCCTCACGTCGGCAAACTCTTGGAAGAAGTCTGTTACGAACGACCCTTTTATGGTGCCGTAGGGGCTGGCATAAAAGGGCGCATAGGCGGCCGGGAGTCTATCTGGATTTCCGGAGGACGATCTGGTCGGTGGTGCCGTCGTTGGCGACCACCTTGAAGGTGTCCTCGTCGGTCTTCAGGCTGACGGCGGGGAAGGTCCAGACCACACCGGAGGATTCCTCAGAGCTGACCATGCGATCAATAAGCCGGCCGTTCTGGTAAAGGGTCAGGTACTTTGCGTTGCTGTAGACCTTGATGCGGAGATCCTGTCCGGCTGGGAAGTACTTGAGACGGCCGGAGGTGATGTGAACCGTGGTCTCATCCTTGTTCCAAAGGGACTTGTAAAGGTAGAACACGTCCTTTTTAGTCTGGCGGTCACGGGTCACAAGCCCTTTGTCATTCATGTACTTGCGGTCGTTGTTTTTCACGAACTTGACCCCGTCCTCGGAATCCATGTAACCTTCCTGACGGTTGGCCACCGGAAAATCGAACAAGACCCAAATGGATGTGAAGTTCAGCCAAGGCATCGCCTTGATCTGGCGGACGTGCGACTCGTGGAAACGGTTCGCGTATTCTTCATAATGCTTTGAGTCGTCCTCCTTGTCGCGGACAGCGTCCGCAGGGTTCCATACTTGACAGAACGGATTGTTGCCGACGCCATATTCAGCGACATTGACAGGGCAGTCAGGTCTCAGGCCGCGGACTTTTTTCAGCGTGGGCGTGAATCCGTCGAAATTGTTGGGTGTCCTGTACCAGCCGAAGTAAAGATTCTGGGAGCAGAAGTCACCCTTTAGTTCAGGATAGCCTTCACGGGCGAGATTCGAGCAATCCGTGAAGCCTACAAATCGGTCAGGATCAAGTTTTTTAGTAAAGTCATAGAGCCTTTCGGTCTCTCTCGCTACTCTTTCCGCGTCAAGCGGTCCCTGGAGGTCATTGTTGTTGCCCCAGGTGTCAAGTTCGTTCCACATTCCCCAGAACGCGATGGAAGGATGGTTGTAGAGGTTGTTCACCATCTCCTTCATCTGATGGTGGAGATTGTTGAAATAGGCCTGTGTGGCGTTGGTTCCGCACACATTGACCCAAGGAATCTCCGTCTGGACAATGATTCCGAGAGAGTCACAAAGCTGGAACGCGAAGTCGTTATGCGGATAATGGGCGAGACGCAGGAAGTTCGCCCCAAGCTCCTTGACGATGCGGTAGTCGCGGCGATAGTCAGCCTGAGTCAACGCGGAGGCCTTCCCATCAGTGTCCTGATGCATCGCCACGCCACGGAGAGGGTAAGGACGACCGTTCAGAAGGAATCCTCTCTCCGGATCCATCCCTATCGAACGGTAACCGACCTTTGTCTCGGCGATGTCCATCATCCTCTTTCCCTTGAACAGCTCGACCCTGATCGTGTAGAGGTAAGGATCTTTCATGCCTTCCCAAAGATGCATGCCGGAAAGGATGAACTCATGGTCGAAGTCATATTCAGAGAACGCCTTGACAAGGACCTCGCGGTCAGCCTGATAGCCCAACGCGCCATTGGCCTCCAGAAGCTGGACACGCACAAGGATGTCCGCGTCCCGATTGCCCGCGTTGACCAGTTTAGTCCTGACATTGGTGACAACTTTCTTCTTGGTCACGACCGGAGTCTCGCAACGAAGCCTGTACATTCCGTAGTCCTCCGGCGAAAAATAGACATCATCCATGACCAGAAGCCAGACCGGATTGTGCAGTCCGCCGTTCTTATTGAAGTCCGAAGTGACAGGAGCCATCTCCAGGTCCTCAGAGTTGTCGCAAATCACCTCCACCCTGTTGACACCCCTGGTCAAAGACTCTGTGATGTTTGCGGAGAAAGGCGTGTAGCCACCCTTGTGGGCCGCTACCTGCTCTCCGTTGACCTTGACAACGGCCGCCTGAGCCGCACCCTCGAAAAAGAGATAATATGTCTTCTTCACATCGGTGATCCTCAGATCACAGCGATAAGTCGCCTTGCCACGGTAGTAATAAGGAGAATGGCCATCCTCGGCGTTGTAGGAATGCGGCACGCTCACGGTCTGCCAAGAGGAGCCGTCCTTGCTGAATTCCCATTCCTTCAACTGTTCCTGACGGAAACCACGGATCTGTGCCTCCGACGGGAGGGCGGAAAAAAGGATCGCCACTATGACGACGCAGAATAAATGTCTTTTCATCAAGATGAATGATTTACGCATAATTACGCAAAGTTAGCAATAATCGTCGGAAATTCTTATCTTCGCAGCAGATAAACATCAATCATTTCTCCTTATGGACAGAAATTGCTTAAGAAACTATGACAAGACCAGAAAAGTCCACGACTGGTTCAGGTACTTCGCGCCTGTCTTCATCACCTTTTCCGTGGCGCTTGGCTTCATCACAAGAATATTGCTGCTGTTCACTCCGCCTACCGTAATCGGATTCACGGCTCTGGAATGGCTTAAGATCTTTCTGTTAGGCTTTGTCAATGATGTGGCGTTCTCCCTGCTCGCGCTCGCACCGGCGATGGTGGTGCAGGCCACGCTGAACGACGCCAAGTACAAAAAGCCGCTCTGCTACATTATCGGAGCCGCCCTGCTCGCCTTCGCGGTCTACTCATTGTTGCCATCCAACATATTCACTGAATATGGCTCCGTCGTTCCGACGATAGCCCGTCTGCTCTCCCTCCTGCTTCTCGGCGCGTTCTGCCTGAGGCTGTTCATCCCGAACATCAGGAAGGGTTGGTGCAAGGCCGGACTGCTGTTCACTATGGGGCTGTACATATTCCTGATGATAGTGAACGCCATCTCTGAGTGTGTCTTCTGGAACGAGTTCGGCGTGAGGTACAACTTCATAGCGGTTGACTATCTGGTCTACACGAACGAGGTGATCGGGAACATCATGGAATCATATCCTATCGTGCCGATGTTCCTCGGGGTCTTTCTTGTGGCGGTGCTGATCTGTTGGCGGCTGTTCCGGCGGAAGGATTTCAGCGAGTCCGGCAACGGGGGAGCCGTTCCGTTCCTGGCGACATTCGTCATCTATGCGGTGCTGTTCGCCGGAAGCTTCTTCTGGCTGCGTTTCAGCTACCGTAACCTCCAGAGCTCCAATAACTACGCGACCGAGTTGCAGTGCAACGGATGCTGGAATTTCCTTGAGGCCTACAGCAGCAGCACTCTTGAATATGACAGGTTCTATCAGATGCTTCCCGAGGATGAGGCACAGGGACTCAAACTCGCGCTGTGCGGCCAGGTTCCTGTCCGTGAGGAGGCTGGCTCCGCGGTCCGGCAGGCAGACCAGCCGGCCGATGCCGCCGTGCGGATGATAAGGGACTCCGTTCCGCCTGTCAGGAAGAACATCGTGATGATCACCGTCGAGAGCCTGAGCGCCGATTTCCTCGCCGCCTATGGCAATGAGGACGGCATCACTCCGAATCTGGACACGCTCATTGAAAAGAGCCTTGTCTTCGACAACCTCTACGCCGCCGGCAACCGATCCGTCCGCGGCCTTGAGGCCCTGACCCTCTGCATTCCGCCGAGCGCCGGCGAAAGCCTTATCAAAAGGCCGGACAACGCCGGACTTTTCTCCACCGGCACCGTGCTGAGGGAGAACGGCTACACGACCTCGTTCATCTACGGCGGCGACAGCTATTTCGACAACATGCGCGCCTACTTCTCCGGCAACGGCTTCGAGATCATCGACAAGTACTGTTATCCGAAGGAGGACATAACGTTCAGCAATATCTGGGGTACCTGCGACGAGGATTCGTACAGGGTGGCCTTGAAGGAGTTCGACAAGAAGGCCGAGAGCGGGACTCCGTTCCACGCCATCATATTCACAATCAGCAATCATCGTCCGTACACATTCCCGGAAGGGAAGATCACCTACGACGGTGAGATGAAGTCGCGCTCCGCCGCCGTGAAGTACACCGATTTCGCCATCGGCCAGTTCCTCGCCGAGGCCTCGCGCAGACCGTGGTTCGGCAACACCGTGTTCATCGTCGTGGCCGACCACTGCGCCTCCAGCGCCGGCAAGACCAGCATCCCGGTGGACAAGTACCACATACCGGCGATCGTCTATTCCCCGGGCTTCATCCAGCCTCGGAGGGTGGAGAAGCTTTGCTCCCAGATTGACCTGATGCCGACCATCTTCTCCCTGTTGCACTTCTCCTATGACTCGAAGTTCTACGGCCGGGACATCCTCGCGCCGGACTACAACCAGCGGGCGTTCATGGCCACCTACCAGGATCTGGGCTACTACAGTGATGATGTGCTGACCGTCCTCTCGCCGGTTCGCCGAATCCGGCAGTTCGACGTGAGGGAGACCGGACCGTGGAGCCACACCGAGACGCCGAAGGAGACACCGGCGGACTCCCTGGTGAGGGAAGCCCAGGCATTCTACCAGACTGTCAACCTTAAGCCGTGGTGAATGTCAGACAGATAGCCGCAAGATAAACTATCAGGTATGAACAAGAAAGTCCTCTATTACATCGCCGCCCTCCTTTGGGGAGCGCCGGGGGTTGTCATCGCCGTCAAAGGCATCCAGGCGTACTTGACAATGCCTACGGAAAGGCTCTGGTGGCTGCTGCTCATCACGGCCTTTGTGCTGATGTGCTTCTACCTCATGTTCCGCAAAGCCGTGAACAAGTACTCGGCGCGCATCGCCGGACTGCCGCGGAAGACGACTCCCTGGCAGACATTCCCACCCGGCGGATGGATTCTGATTGTGGGCATGGCATGCCTTGGCGTCAGCCTGAAGTTCATACCCGGACTCCCCGCTGAATTCATCGCATCCTTCTACTCCGGCCTCGGCCCGATGCTCATCCTCGCGGCCTGCCGGTTCATATTCAAATCCTTTATTCCCTGACGTAGTGAGGCATCTCCGATGGAGTGATGATGGAGATCTCGCATAGCCCCTTCACCTCGCCGTCTTCCTTCCAGGCGCTCTGGAAGATGAATTTGTGTACACCTTGCTTCTCGATGGTGTAGCAGTTCGTGCCGCCCGTCTCCAGCAGGTGACGGATTATGCCTGCGGAACGTTCACCGTGGCAGCCGAAAAGGTTCTTTCCGATCAGGCTGCCATGCTTCTCGTACTGTCTCACGGCAGGATCGTTCTGATAGATAATCACTCCGTCCTTGTCACAGACGGTTATGGAGCAGTTCAGCTCCTTGGCCCAGTCAGGTATTATCATAATGTGATTAGTTAAGAAGCTGTTTTGAATTGTTTGAAATGTTCTTTGAGGTGAAAAATCTTCAT
>ENA-OYYX01000225-OYYX01000225.1-human-gut-metagenome-genome-assembly--contig:-NODE-225-length-22052-cov-7.031322_pt1 | contig 22052 bp, 26 predicted proteins | sample MGYA00244070_ERZ653464 | MGnify/ENA primary metagenome ERZ653464 (study PRJEB26926, sample SAMN06165152) | human gut metagenome | biome: ENVO:00009003; feature: ENVO:2100002; material: ENVO:00002003...
CGTCTAATTCGTCGGCAGCGTCAGATGTGTATAAGAGACAGAGCGAGTACATATCTTCCGGCTTCATGTCGGTGAGTTCGTCAAAGAATACGGGCAGGTTGTTGAGGATGGTCATGCGCCGGGTGCGGGCCACGGTTGACGTGTCACGGGCGACGAACTGTTCCATCGGGTCGCCCCACACGCTTGCGGCGGCACGCAGGACTTGCGACTTGCCGAGCCCCGGCTCGCTTGACCAGAGGGAATAGATGGCGCTCCGGGCCTCGCCCGATCCGTACTTCATGAAGGGAGCCGCCAGCGAGAAACACATGGCGAGCTGGCCCGCAGGCTGGCGCAAGATGCGGTACATTTGCGGAACCCGCTTCCAGTTCTCAAGGTTCCCCTTCACCTTCAGTTCGTTGTCGGCAATCTTCTGGGCACCCTTTGCATGGTTCACGGCATGGAGCCCGGACGCCGTGACGACGCCCTTGCCCACGACGAACCCTGTCGTTTCCTGCCGGGTGCTCTGGTCAATGCACTTGTTCCATCCGAACTTCTGGAACGTATAGAGTTCCTCTACGTCAAAGACTACCTGTTGCAGATAAGCATTGATGAAAGACATAAAGAGCTTCCCCGTATACCCCGTATGCACGGGGAACATGCGGGCGTTGAACATCCACTTCATGATGTTCTGTTCCCCATGATCCACATCGGGGCAGAACTTTACGATCTCTATCTGCCCATTGGGGTGGACAAGCTCGAACATGAAGTTCCGCTTGGGCTTGTCGTCCACCCGCTCATAGACGGAATAGAGGTAGTACAGTTGCGTCTTGCAAATGACGTGTTCCTTGTAGACGTATGCCCCTGTCGTCTCATCCTTCTCGGCAACAACATGGATCATCCCCCGCGTATCCACCTTGAAGTTCGGGTGGTTGAGCGTCAGGCGGGGATGCTCCCACGTTTCCGGGAAACGCAAATGTGTGCCGTGCCCGGCAACCGCATCCACCATCGTCGCGACTTGCGCGGCGGTCATGAACTGCGGTGCGGACACGGCTTCCACATTGGCTTGCGGCGCGGGCATCGGCAGGACTGTAGGTTCCTTCGTTGCCTGCGGTGGTACAGGTACAGCCGTTGCTTGCGGTGAAGCTACGGGCGCTGAGGCGGCATTGACCGCCAGCCTGTGCAACTGCACGGGAGACTTGACCTGCCCTCTGTACTTGCACGATTGGCACAGCTCAGGGTTCATTCTTTCAAATGTGCTACAGAGGGCCGGGGCATCTTGTGCCGCCGCATAGAACTTGCGTTCCGTATCTTCAGGGGTATACCGCGCAGCATCGAAAGCGGACAACTTGTGAGCCCACTCCAAGCCGTCAACGCAACGCCGCAATACGGACATGCCCGCGAACCAGTGAGGGTAGGACGCGAGCCCCATCACCCGGACGGCGGGGCAGCCTTGGATGATGGGCAACGCCTTTGCCGAAGGCGGTTGCGGCCCCATCCCAAGAGCCACGGCGAGCGGGTCTGCCGCCTTGGTCTGAGGGGTATGGGTAGGGGCAATCGGTGCGGCTACGGCATCTTCCTTTAAGGAAGCGCCGATGAGCCGCAGAAATTCCTTGGGGTCATAATCGAACGGTTCTTCCCGCAGAACAACGACAGGGTTGCCGCTGGACGTGTGCCGGGAACCGGGGATGCGAAGCACGCTGGCGGGGTCTTCCGCACGCGCAGGGTCTACGTCGAGCCCGTATTGCCCGCAGAGCTTATGGAAGAGACGGGCGATAGGACGCCACAGTTCAGGCGTCAGCGCCTTCGTCAACGTCCAGTAAACGTGAAGCCCCCGACCGGAGAAGACAATGAATGTAGCCTTGAGGCCCGTTGCGATCTGAAAGTCCCGCACGGCGGCAAGGGCTTCCTTCCAGTCACGGTACTTGCTGTTGGGCTTGCCCGCATCAATGTCCGCCCAGAAGGATTTGATCTCGTGGACATTGGCTTGCTTGCGCCCGGCAAGGACATCCTTGAAGGAAGCCAGAGCGAAGTAGCTGTCGTATCCCGCAGCAACGGCAGAGGCGCAATGCTGCATGATGGAGAACAACGAGCTGCACGCTTTCTGATCTGGATACTGGCCCTTGTTCTTGCTCAGGCCAAGAGAGAAATAGACGGGGGCAGTCCCGAAAAGATCGGGAGCGGGTAACGAAGGGAGAACTCTCGAAAGGAAATGTTCTTGCATAGAAGTTCCTCGGCTGTGTGGTGCAGCCTGTTAAAAAACCTTCTTGTTCAGTGCTGTTGCGAAAGGCACCACAGTTGAACTCCGGGCGGAACTACACCCGGCAACTCCCCTCGCAACAGCCTGAGCAAGAAGGTTTTCTCAGTGAGGTGAGAAGAACCATACGCTTCTCACCTCACCTTGTCAACTAAAAACTACCCCAACTGCGACATAAGGTTTGCAATAGTGGACTGCGTGGTAGAACTTACCATGCCAGCCACGGGCTGTCCAGCGGGTGCTGCGGTCTGCACGGGCTCAGGCTGTTCGGGAGCCGCGGCAGTAACAGGCGCTTCCATCGCTTCCGGCATGGCGGACGGGGTATCCAACGCGCCGCCCACAGAGCCCAAGATGGAGTCTGCCGCATCCAGCAAGTTCCCGAAAGCCTCAGCGGAAATCGTGGGCTGCTGCGCCGGGGCGGGCGCGGACGGCGCAACGGGCGGCACGGTCTGGATTTCCTGCATCAGTCCCGACAGGAGCGGGGCGGCCTGTTCCACAGTCTGCACCGGAGCCTGCACCGGATCCTGCACCGGAGTCTGCACCGGAGCCTGCACCGGAGACTGAGCCGGGGTCACAGACACCGTGGGCTGAACGGGGGTCTGTACCTGATGAACCGTTGCCGCGGGTGTCGTCGTCACCGTGGGCTGTGCCTGCACCGGGGCATCACCATAGGTCAGCTTTTCCCGGACAACCGCCAAGTCCTGTGTGGACTGCCGCATGGCGCATTCCTGAACCTGATACAGATTCGATTCGTCAAGGAACAGCATGTTGCCGTTGTTGTCCCGCATGGGCTTGAACATGACCACGCCCTGCACGGGGGAGTTCACGTCAAGGACAATCTGGGTCAGGAACATGGACGGCGTGCAAGTGAACGTAGCCGTGGAATACTGGCGGCACACATCCCGGAGCCCGCCCCACTTGTACATATTCTGTTCCGGGATGGACTTCCCGAACAGGGAGCTTGAGGTGAGATCAAAGATGTAGGGCTTTTCCGTATCGAGGAAGAGCTGTCCGTTGACAATGCGGGCCACGCACCAAACGGTACGGCGGCAAATCTGGAAGGCCCAACGCTCCTGACCGTTGATGTTCTGCTTCCGCCTGAACTCAGCAGGAAGCGCATCGGGGAACGTATCGGGCGTATGCTGAATCCACGTCAGGTCAGGCGCTTCGGGTTCCTGTCCGGGGGCGTACACACGGGAATACCACACGCAATGGTTGACGGGGGCCGCGCCCACGAGGACGGCATACAGGCCATTGGCAGGCACAACTTCCTGCGCTCCGTTCTCGCACAGGGCGAAGTCCAGCTTGCGCACCTTGATGCGCCGGAAGTTGGCACCGCCGAACCCATTGAACGCATCGTCGAACACATTCACGAAAGCCTGCATCACATCGCTGTTAATGATGGGAAGCTGCGCCACGGGCTGAACTACGGGGAACTGAGACATCACATTCTCTCCTAATTCTTGGTTAAAGATACAACCTTTTCCGTAACCTTGCGGACACCGAACTGCTTGTACAAATCTTCATCCGTCAGTCCGGGCGAGGCCGCCTTCATGTCCGCAATATAATCGTCGAGGTTCCCGGCATGGACACGCTGTTGCAACAGCAACCCGTCCGCCCACGGGCGGTTGTTCTGCACCGCCTCGCCAATGGTCTGAACCATCTTTTTGATAAGAACCTCGATGTCTGCAATTTCATAATGGCTCCGGTTCGTTATCGACAAACGCCCGATGCCTTCATACCTGCTGGTCGTCAATCCTTCCGCCGACATCTCCAGCAGAATCCTTTTCTGAAGTTGCATTTCTGCATCCTTCAGTTCCTTCACCTTGCTCTCCAACTGCTGCCGGATGTTCTTCGTCTCCGCATACATCCGAGCCAGCGCCCCAAGGGTCGGCGCGGTACTTTGTGGCGGCATAGTAACTCCTTACCCATTCCATAAATTCTTCCTTGAGGTACACCACCTTCTGCCCGAAGTAGTGAACCTTCGGCCCTTGCCTGCGGTGCGCAAGTTGCCGCAGCGACTGCACACTTACCAAACCGTTGGTATACTTTTCAGCCTGTGCCCGGTCAAAGAACTCAGGCAACTGCTTCTCGATTCGATCAAAAACCGCGTCGCTCATGCTAACCCCCTGCGAAAGTCTTCAAACAGTGTTGATATAAAGCTACCCATATCCCGGCCCATGTCAAGACTTTTGAAGAACTTTTTTTCTTCGGGCGATGCGACGATGCGAATAATGCTAATCTTGTCAGCAGTTTGTTTTGCGGAACTCAACCGCTCCAGAGCCTGCGCATAGATGAACCCGCCGAGCGGGGGCGGCCCGTTGAAGATGAGCGTGTCGGCGGCGGACAGCTCCACCCCGTATGCTGTAGTCGTCGGGTGGCAGATGAGGACATGCGGGTCTTTCTCGTACTGGAAAGAGTGCAGTACCTTTGCCCGGCGCTCCCCGGTGATGCTCCCGTCCACGACACCCACCGTATACCCTGCATTGGCAATGTCCGATGCCAGCTTTGCAATGACGCCCTTGTAACAGCAGAAGACAACCACCTTGCGGTACGTCTCCCCTATTGCTTCAAGGATGGTGTTCGTCCTGTCCTTGCTGTCAATCTGGTGGACGGTGCCGTCCTCTCCAATGGCGATGCCCTGCGACACCTGCATCAACTTCTGGTACAGCACCCCGCCGTTGGCGGCAGTGATAACCTCACCGGAATCCAGCAGGGCTATAGCCTGTTGCCGCAGTGAAAGCCTCAGCTTCATCTGCTCAGAACTCAATGAGCACGACCGGGTTTGGGTAACGACTGGCGGCAAGTCTATGATGTCCTTCTTGTTGAAGCGCACCGCTGGTTGCATGGCCTCGTGGATAATCTTCGGGGCCGCGCTTGAGATTTGCCGCATGAAAGGTTCCGTCCCGTAGGCATAGGTCGTCATTCCAATCCATGCCTTCTGGGTAGTGCAGGGCAACCTCGTGGCGTTGATCATCTTGCACATGCCGAACACAGTCTTCACATTGTTCTCGGCGGGCGAACCCGTTATGCCGATAACATGCTTCACGTTCAACCGATTCACTATTGCATTAATGGCCTGATACCGCTGGCTGGAAACATTCCCGACATGGGTCAGCTCATCAATGACAACCCCGGCAATCCGCCCGTCCCGCACCGCCTTGGCAAAGGCTTCCTGAGACAGCCGGATGGAATCGTAGTTGGTGACGTAATAATCCGCCGGGTTCTCCAGTTGCTTCTCTCTCCCCTTGCCGTTCACCAACTGAACCCGAACCCCCGGCAGGGTGGAAGTTATGCCGTTCTCCCACACGTTCCGCATGGTCGTCACCGTGGTGATGATGAGGAACGCGCCGGGCACGATGCCGTACCTCTGCATATAGTCCATTGCTATGAGAAGGCACCCCGTCTTCCCCGTCCGGGGGTCAGACAGGACATAGCACCGTGGGTTCAGCGTGATGAATGCCGCCGTGAAAAGTTGGTGCCACATCGGTTTGTACATCCCCTCCACCAAGAGCTGGCTCTTGTGGAATACCGGGGCCGCGTCAACCGTGGAGATGCCTACGTTCTGCAACAGGCGGCAAGCATCCTCACACCACGGCAACTGAACCAATGTCTGGCCCTCGCCTTCCTTGACCACGGCATACGGCAGGTTCACCACAGCCCGGCGTTGCGCGGGGTCAGTGACCTTCACCACCATTTGCCCGTGGTCTTCAAAGACGACGATGTTATTCCCAACAACAAACATGACTTACAATCTCATCCCCTGAATGATCAACCGGAGTTGATCAAGGTTGCTTTCGTTGATCACAAGGGCGATGCCACCCGCTTTCGTAACGGCATCCTTCTCCAGCATCTGGGTGGGCGAGAGCTTGTTCGCTCCGGCCTTGGCTTCAATGGCGAGGAACTTGCCGTTCACACAGCAGATGAAATCGGATACCCCACGGCGGCCCAACAGCGTACCCCTCGGCATGAAGTAGTAAACGCCTTCATCCTTGAGCACAGACTTGATGGCAGTCTTAACCTTGCCTTCCGGCGTCGTCGCCATAGCGATACCCTCACAGCCCGCACAACGGCGTGTTGTAGAAGTCGCAATACTTGCAGAACCTGTTCTTCCTGCTAGGGAAATCCTTATTGGCAATAGCCTTGTCCATCTCAGACATCAGCTCCACGACATCCTGCACAAGCTGGATGCCATTGCGGAAATCAATGGTCATGTCCACCGTCTCGCCCGCATCCACATACCAGTAGGCATAGGAAACAACCGGGCGGTCGAAAAGGATATGGCACAGCAGAGCTTCCACTCTAAGCTGGAAGTCGTCCGTATCCCACTTCTTGCCCGTCTTGAAGTCCACCACATGCACGGGCATGTCAGGGTACTTCAGCGGGGGGACAAGGATCATATCGGCCTTGGCCCGCAGGTAGGCATCATCATCCCACCATCCAGTCTTCGCCCACTGCCGGGATACCGTGAGTTCCTTTTCGATATAGAGCCTGTGCTCCATAGTCTCCACAAGCTCACGGCCCCAAAGGATTTGTTCCTGCACATACCCTTGGCACAGATCATCAGGCCACTTCGTTACCGAATCGTAACCATCAGACATGGCTTCTTCCAGAGCCTTATGGACAAGGCTCCCCCGGCTCTTCGCCACTGAAGCCTTCCACTTGATCTCCTTCGTGATGGACTGCCCCTCGAACCGACGCGGGCACAGCCTGTAGTTCATCATGTTGGATGGAGAGAATACAAACATCATCAACCCTCTACGCTATGGTGTAATCGTCACCGACTTTGGAATCACAGGCCACGGGGAAACCGGGGAGCCAATCGGGAACGCTCGACATATCCGCTTCCATGAGCGACTGCACCCGCTCGGCATCGGCTTCCGGCACCACGGTAATCCATGCGTCATGCACATTGGCCTTGAGCGGGATGCCATGCTCATACATCCGGCACGCCTGCCACATCAGCAACTGGAAAGCCAAGCCTTGGATCAGGTTCTCACACAGCAGGCCGCCGTAGATTTTGGTGTCCACCATGTTCTTCCCGAACGGGCGCTTGTAGAAGAACTCCTCCCGCCGCCCATCCGTCTGCACATGCAGGCCGGGATACCGAAGGATATACCCTGACGGCATCTTGACGCTAGGGGCCATATTCTCCGCCCCATCGTGCAGGCTGCCCTTAATGAAGGGCATTGCCCCGAACTGGAAGTAATCATCGTTCGGCCCGCCGAATGTCCCTTCGGAACCTAGGTACAGCGCCCGGATAACTTCAAGGCAACGGCCCCAGAACTGGACGATGTTGCCATGCGTCAGACGGTAGACGCTGTGGGCGTGCTTCGCCATCTGGTGGTGCTGTTCCAAATCGGCATGGAGCTTTACGCCGTCATTCAGAAGCGAGTTGCTAAAGCGGACAGCACCTACTGAATAACCTGCGGAAAGGATTGCCTTTTTTCCTACGTTCCGGTACATGGTCATGCGGGGGTCGCCCGCCTTGTTCCCGGCTTTGATTTCCTTCCACGGCACGTTGAAGATGTTCTCGGCAAGTTGGGAATACGGGTCTTCCCCGGTGCGGAACTTATCCAAGAGGTCGTCCTGCCGGGCGATGTATGCCAGCAGGCGCGCCTCAATCTGGCTTGAGTCGGCGGCGACGACCTTGTACCCCTTCGGGGCAATGATGGCCCGGCGAAGCGTAAGCATCTTCGGGTTGCGTTTACTGAGATTCTGCAAGTTCGTGGAATCACTAGCACCTTCTGAGTTCCCCGCCGTCAGTCGGCTCGTGTGAGCCTTGAAGCAGTTCAGCATCACAGGCAGAGGCTTGCCCGACTTGGCAAGGGTAGCAAACCGAAGCGCCCGGCTCATCTGGATGGAGCTGTTGTTCTCCAGCCGGGACTGCACCAGCAGGGCAATGCGGTCGTCCTCATGGTTCTGCAAGTTCACGAACTCGTAATCGTTCTTTGACAAGGCCGGGGCCAGCACTTCATAGGATGCCGGATTCGCCAGCATCCCGACGACCTCGTTGATGCGCTTCTGTTTCGCATCGTCGCCAGCGTAGCCATTGACGACAGCATATCCTGCACCGGAGAGCGAAACATACTCTGCCTCCAGCTTCGCCCGTGCCGTCTTCGTCCTCGCTGCGCTCACCTTCATGGGCGGCTCCATGCCGAGCGTCCGCATCATGGCGCAGAACTTGTCCGCACTGCGGATGTTCTGGAGAAACTCCTCCTTCGTGTGGAAATGGAAGATGCGGGACAGGTCAAGCCGCGCCCGTTCAGCCCGTTCCTCCAGCTCCTTAACGTAGGTATCGAGCAGGCTCGGCACCAACTGGAAGATGGGTTGCGTCCCCATCCGGCAGATGATGTTGGAAAACAGGATGGCATCCTTCGTAACCAGCCCTGACTCCAGCATGGTGTGCATGTTCTCGGAGCACTGCGTCACATCGTCGGCGCAGTATTGCTTGAAGAACTTCCGTTCTTCGGACGTGAAGTCATGGGGCCAATGCTTTCCGTCACTGACCACAGTGCCCGCCTTCTTCTCCCCGGTGCCGAGCAACTTCGTCAACCGGGCGTGGCTCTCGTTCCCCAATCGGGACAGGCCAATCCATCGGGAGATGGTCATTGTGTCGAGGCACAGGTGCGGCACAATCCCGTAATGCTCGGAGAGGATGAGCGCGTCGAACCCGTTGAGGTTGTGCCCCACAACGATGCAGTCCTTGCGGTTCGCAAGGTCGAGGGCTTGGAGCACGGCGGGTATCTCATGCGTCTCGAACACCTCAGTCTTGCCCCGATCAATGCGGATGCCCATGAGCTGGACTTCAAACCGGGGGTCGCGAATATATTCAATCGGCCCCATCTTGCTCAGGGTATAATCCTGATGCCGCCAGTAGGATTCATAGTCGATTGTGATTATATGCACAATGTCGCTCCAGTTTATGGCCCCCCGAAGGGGGCCGCTCTGCTCAATGGAACACTGCCATGATCTGTGCCTGTTCCTGCGGGGTCAGGGACAGGACATCGACCAGCACTTCCTGCGGGAGCTCGCTCTTCGCCACGAGGTCTTCAATAGTGTTGACGCCAGCCTGAACGAAGGACAATACATAGCGAAGCAGGTCGCCCGTCATGACGACATCATGCTTTACGATGACGGACGCACGGTCAACGCCGATGTCGTCCACCGAGAACAGGCTCGGCTTTACGGGCGCACCCTGCGCAGCGGGCGCGGGGACAGGCTCGGCAACTTCAGGCATGGATTCCGCCGCCTTCTTCTTGGAGGCCCGCTTCTTGGGGGCGGGACGTTCCGCCGCTTCCAATGCGGCGAGGCGGTCGAGGATGTTCTCAAGCGTGGCCTTGTCGGTGCCGCCGCCCTGCTGGAGAACCATCTGTTCCAGTGCCGTACAACGGCGCTCAAGCCTGTCCACATCGCCGCCCATCTGGTGGAGCGTGGCTTCTGCATCCTTCAGCCGCTTGATAATGGTGGGCAGGAGCTGGTTCAACAACATATCCAACGGATTGCTCTGTACTTCGTCGCTCATATAAACCTCCGTAATTAAACATTAGCTTGCTTATAGCATTTATCCTAAGTGTTGTAAAGCTATCACTTAGAAAGTAAATGTTCCAAAGCGTCCACCCTATGCTCCATGTTCATCCTCCACTGGTGGTGCTCGTAGCTCTCGCACGAGTTGACCAGAAGGATCATGACCATCACAAGAAACCATAGGAAGTACGCAATCTTAGTACCCATCATCGTTGTCCTCCCACAAGGTACCGTAGCGCCCGCTCCAGTAGGAACATACCGTATACCGGGCGGACTTAACAAAGAATCTGAACTTGTCGCAAACATAAACGTGCTTCCCCTTGTTGGGGTTCACGTTCCGCAAGTATCTGCATGTCGAGCACCGCCCGTTGTCCACACGGCGGTACCCGATTTCGTCCCGGATGTTCGGGACATTGGGCAGCCCATCCGCCTTCTCGAAGAGCGAATGAACCGCAGCGGGGGGGGCGTCTGGGTTCAGCACGCACATGATGCACACGTTGTCCCCGCTGCGGTAGTGACTGCAATACTGGCACCTAGGTTCCGGCGTTTCCCTCCATCGCGACATCAGGCTTGCTCCTTTGCCACTGCCGCAGGATAGCCTGCGTATTTTTGATAGCCCTTTGATCACTGGTGCTTGTGCTCACCGTGATAATCTTCTCCCCATCCGGCGACAGCAGGCGCATGTGTTTCTTCCTATACTGAAACGTCCAGCCGTCATTGACAAGCCCCACAATGAACTTGTCCATGTCCTTGTTGTTCACATACCGAGCCATCGCCTACCTCACCAACGCCTTCCTGAGCATGGCGAACATCGCCGCAGGAAGTTCCCTAATGTGCTTAATGACCTTGCAATCCTTAATCTGTTCGGACACTTCCTCTATTGCGCCACAATCTATCCCGACGCCGAACACCTCCACGTTGTTCCGGGCCGCCACTTGCAACACGTACCGAAGGTACTCCATATCCTGCGCCTCGCCATCGGTGACGAGCAGGATAATCTTTCGGGAATCATCCCAATAGTTGAAGAAGCTCAGGGCATTTTCGACCGCCGAACCCGTGGGCGTGCCGCCGCTCGCCTGCATCCTGCTGAACCGGGAGATGTGATCCGACTGAGACAGCGCCCGCTCGAACGTCACCGCACTGTAATAATAAACGTCCGTCCTAATGCCGGGGATTTTGCGCAGGCTTCGGGCCAGCGCATAGGTGGAGATGCTCGCCATCTCTTCCCGCTGCCCCTGCATGGAACCGGAGCAGTCAGCTAGGATGACAACCTGAGCGTTGAACTTCAGCCGTTCCTCCTTGCGGTAGAACACACGCGGATTGTTGACGTTCAGGCGGTAGACTTTCCGGGGGTCGAGCTTGCCACGGGAGGTATGCCCGCCGCGGTTCAACACAATAGACTGCATTAACCCGGACAGTTGGGCATCCAGTTGCGCCGTGATGCTCATGGCCTTCGTAACAAAGCTGAAGGGCATTCGATCACCCTTCGCAAAGAGGGACAGCGGCGGGACGGAATGCGCTATGAATGCCCTGCGGCTCCTGTCCTTAAACATATTTATAAACTTGTTGTGCATTGCATGCAATTCAGCGCCCGCACTCTTGCCGATGTCCGTAAAGGTTGACTGCTGCCAACCATCAGCCCACTTACGGAAGGAAAACTCTGCCGCTTCCTCCAGCATATCCTTCATTTCTTCTGCAATCTGCTTCGGAGTATTGGCATAGTTCTTCACATTGTCCTGCATACTTTTCTTAAACGGATTCGTACCAGTAGGATCATGCCCGGCATACGGCCTCTTGATGTACTGCTTAACAGCCTCATACATTTCCTTACCGAACTGGCAACTATCATGCGTTGAAGCAAGTATGGGGAACCACTTCTCCATAATCGGCACAAGGTTCTTGGTCAGGCCGGGAGCCAAGCACTCCACGGCCTGTTGCTCGGACGGGATGAATGGAGACAAGTCAGCGACCAGCTTCGCCCGCATATAGTACAGGGTATAGTTCATGACGTGCATGACGAACAGTTGGAAATGCCGTGCCAAATTGTTCTGCAACTTTCTTAACTGAACAAGATTGGGTTTCTCATAGTTCTCTGTAAACAGATGCTTGGACAACCAGCGCAAGTTCTTCTCGCATCCAACATATCGCTTCCCCATTTCACGCTCAACGTAAATATCCTCAGCTATATTGATGAACGACATCACATATGCAACATCGTCACGCAACGATTCCAAAAGGGTGAAGTCAGTGAACCGGACATGGCCCGCTTCGTGGTCGAGGTATCCCCGCACCATCCGCATATGCTGTTTGTCCAGCACATCCACGGTCGGGATGCTGATGCTGTAGGATGTCTTCCCCGTATACGGGTCTTGCTTTTGGTATGTCATTGCATTGCTGCCGCTGATGTCCACATCAACATTGTAGTTCAGGGACACAGCCTTGGCGACCATCGCCAAGGTTGCGCATTCCAGATTGCCGCACCTCATCTCTCCTCCTTTTCCTAGAACAATCCACGGGCGTTGATGATGCCAGCCGTAGCCTTGAACTTCTCAAGCAAGTCGTTCATCTCATCGGGCTCAACGGGCACAGCGGGTTCCTCCCTGCGCCCCGTTGCGGCATCGAACATGCTGAGAACGTCCGTCTTCTGTTCCGTCTGGCGGCGGGCACACAGGGCCTTGATCGCCTCGGCACTCGACATGGCGGACAGGAGCCCGGAGAACATGCGCACGATGTCCGGGTTCTTCAGCTTCTCCGTATCATCCACAGACATGAAGGCATCCCGCAGGAAGGCATGGGCTGCGCCGACATCGGGATGCAGGTAGGACAAACCATCCAGCTTTTGCAGGACGGTGCGCACCGGGCGCAGGGACTTGCGGGTGACGGTGGCCTTGCCCTTGAAGACTTCCTCGTAGATGTCCCGAATCATGCCCGCCACTTCTTCAAGCGCCGTGTCTCCCAAGCAACCGATGGTTGCGTCAAGGTTGTTCCCGTTGCTGGTCGTCGCCACGGCAATGGGCTCGACCTTGAACAGTTGCCAGTGGAACTTGAACTTGCCACGCAGGGCATCCTTGGATGGCAGGGCATTGCGCAGGATGCCCGCCCATTGCGGGAACGCCTTGAGCCACTCCTCGGTTTCAGCATCGTAGCTGGAAAGGAAGTCCTGCACGGCGGCGTTGAACTCGGATGCAACGCCCTCCAGCATCTGGTTGGCTTCGTCCATCTTGTCCTCGTGCATGAGCCAGCCGCCGAGGAACCGGACGCCCATCTTGTCGAGGCCGCACAAGGCGCGGGCCTTTAACGTGTTGAAGATGCGCATCTTGGCGGGGTCGAAGAGGCGCTTCGATCCCATCGTCGCAAGGTCTTCGGGCGGGAGCTTGTCGGCGTCGGGGATGTCTTCCCTGCGGAGCCTAGCGCGTGCCGACCAGATGCTTACGTCGAGGTGTACGCAACCGGAGTTGTTAACGACTGTCGTGTTCATAATGTACCTCCATTGTTAACCGAAGATTCTCTGGCGCAGTTCCGCCAGAACGATACTGCCCGCCGTGCTCGCCCGGAATCCGAGCGCCCGGTCAAAGGCGTACTCCACAAGGTCAATCCCATTAGCACTGATAGGCTTGTACATGACGATGAACTGAGCCCACCGGATAAGGGCGCGGGTCGAAAGGGTGATGTCGAGCGGCTCATCCATGCCGTTCGTTTCCTTCCCGACGAACAGGTTCCGCACTGCCCCGGCATACTGCACCATCTTGCCGACCAGTTCCTTGGGCAGTTGCGGCACGGCATACTGGAGAAGGGACTCTTCAATATCAGGCGAGAGGTAGTCCGCCCTGACCGCCATCATGCGGTCGAGCAGGGCCATGTTCTGGCGCAGGACGCCCTGATACATGCCCGTCTCGTCGCCGTTGCCGTTCGAGTTCGCAGTGCAGGCAAACCGGAACATGGGGCTTGGCTTGATGATCTCGCCCCCGTTCTCCGGGATGACAAGCGGACTTCCGTCAAGGATGGAGTTCAAGCCTGCGGCTGTGGACGGGTCGAGCAAGTCAATCTCGTTGAGAAGGAAGAGCCCGCCATCCCGCATGGCCTTAGCCAACGGGCCGTACTCGTAGGACATATCCCCATCAATCACGACATGATGCCCCACGAGGTCGGGGAACTCCAACCTGCTGTGCCCGGTGATTTCATAGACGGGGTAGTTGAGCTTCGCCACCACCTGCTTAATGCAGGTCGTCTTGCCGCACCCGGTCGGGCCGAAGAGGAACAGGGGTTCCCGCACATGGATGATCCACATGACGACATCCACAGACCATGCAGGGAAGTGGTAGTAGGGATTGACCGCCGGGGTGAAGGCGCTCGGCTCAGACCAGCCGGGGAGCTTCACGCCCGAAGGGTTCTTCGTAAACAATTCGCCAGCATCAAACATCACAATCTCGCTGCTCATCTCACTATCTCCTAGTAGATTCGTACCTTGCCATTGTTCATGTAGGGGAAGACTGCGGGGAAGAGGAAGGAAATGTTCTCAAGCGCACGGGCCTCGCTGTCTGTGAAGTACGCCGGGTACCCTGAGAACGAGGTGCCGTACCCGTTGCGCACGCACCAGAAGGAGAGGCCCGCAAGCATCAGGGTTTGGGGGCTCCAGCTATCCATGTCGAGCCCGCATTGCTGCATGTGGTGAGCGAACTCCCTCGCTTCTTCAAGGGCAATCTCCATATCCCTTGGGTCTATGTAGTCCTTGGATTCCGAGGGGGCATAGCCGTACTCCCTCGGCAATTCATCATGGGCAATGGACATAGCCATGTTCAGCATGTGCGTTGCGAACAGCTTCACCTTTGCTTCATCTGCCATACTGCACCTCCAACAAGGGGGGCTTGCGCCCCCCGTCCATGTTACTGCCAGACCTGATGTTCATCCGGTTCCGCGTTCTCGAAATCGTCGCCATGCAGGACTTCCTTAATCCCCATCACGATGGCATCTTCCTCCACACCGAGTTCCCTCATCTTGTCAATGATTGTCTGCATAAGCACCATATAGAAACAAGCCCTCAGAACCTCGTAGTCTTCGCCGCTGTCCTGCGTCAGCGTAGCCATGCTCTTGGAGGCAGCCTCAAGGGAGGCCATCGTTGCGGAGAACAGGGCGTTGGGGTTCGCCTTGCCGCTAACGGCGAACAGGCAGTGCCCCGGATTCTTCTCCTCGTTTTCCTTCTTGTCGAACCCGGCGTTCACATTGAAGATAATGTGGCTCATGTCCCCAAGGTTATCCCGCAGGAACTGTTCCAGCTTGGGCCAGTCTTTGTTGAGGAAGTTGGTGAGGATAGCTTCAGTGGGATTGTTGCGTTCCTCTTCGGTGAGGTCATTGATGGCGGCATCATTCACAAGGCGGCGTTCTTCAATGTTGTTCATGGTTTCTCTCCTTTGTGGTTTATGACAAGGGCCGTGCCCTTTTGGTAGGCACGGCCCGGCATCGTGCTGATTGCTGCTAGTCCTCGGATTCCGCACTGTCCCTGATTGCCTCAGCGACATTGAGGATCATCTTGAACCCTTCCGGCTCGGTAACGAACGACTGCGGGATGTCCTCAGCCTTGGCAAAGAGGTGCTTCAGCAAGCTATGGCAAAGGTCACGGGGAATCATCAGGGCATTCCCGGAGCACGCCTTGCCCTCATCGACACCCTCCATGATCAGGATGAGGTCACGCTCCCGCTGGAACGCCGCGTGTTCCTCGCACAAAGCAATCCCGGTCATGGTGTGGCGGTCGAACCTGTTCTTCAACTGCCTGTCCATAAGAATCTCGCCCGTCTCCCATTCCTCCCCGCACATGGGGCAATACTTCGTCACCAAGGTAACGTAGCTCTTATCCATAACATCTCTCCTTTACATACCTAAATACTTTTCAAAGTTGGAGCCTTCACGCACGGCGAAAATGTCGTTCTCCCCTACCCAGAGGTTGAACCGCTTGCCGTCCACCTCGATGTATCCGTTGTCCATAATCTCATCCCAGACTTCCAGATAGTACGGGTTGTCCGGGCCGTCCGCCGCAATGGAGAGCGCCTCCTCTTCCACCCCCTTGATGGTGTAGCGGGACACCAGTTCCTGAAGCATGTACTGCCCGTAGTGATCCGGCACCAGAATGATGATGTCGTCAAAATCACAAAGGATAGCGCCCTCTTCGTAGTTGATGCTGTCGTCGGGAATCATAGCGTAGCTCATCAGTGTACCCCCACATAGCAACCGTCTTCGTCAACCTCGAACTCGTATTCATTTAAATTAAAGAACTCATCCACATAGGAATCCTGTTCCGCATCGTGCTGGATGGTCTTCAACATCTTCAGGACGGCACCGATCATATCGGCACCGAGTTCCTCGAAGGCGCGGCACACTTGGCGCAGCGCCTCATCCGCCTGAGCTTCCAGCCGCGATTGCCTGAACTCGGCAACAGGGTGGCTGTCGTCGTACTCGGCAACGACATGAGCATACTCCTTAAGCCCTAGCCGACCGTGTTCAATCTTCCAAGTAAAGCATCCCCACCCGGCCTTGATGATGTGCCGGATATACTTCTCGGCCCACGGGGTAGGCGGCACCCGCCACGCCCGCATCCGGGGGAGAAGGAACTCTTCGTACAGGGTAATGTAGTCCACGGGATTGGCGACGAACGACACGGTGTTATAATACAAATCGAAGTACAAACCCTCCTTCAAGTTCATCTTCATGCCGAACTCATCGGGCATATAATCCCAATAGATGTCGTCCTGCGCATCATTGAGGGCCTGATTTACGAGGTCGTCACGAAACAGGGCACGAGCCTTGTCCTTCATCTTCTCAGGCAGTTCGTTAAACGGATACACCTTGTAGGTTCTTGTGACTTCGTACATCTCTTCTCTCCTATTCCGGCAAAAGGTTTTCTTCACACACGGGGAACCAAGGGCTGTCGCTGTCGATGAAGTACCTGCGGCCTGCGCAGTAGAGCCATTCATCTTCATCCCTCTGCATGATGCGAACCACGACATGCCCCGGAAAGCGCACGCCGTAGTCATTGACGAACGTCACCCTGTCGCCCGGAGCAAAGGCAAGGGGATGCCCGTTCTCCGGGGCATAGGGGCGTTCCTTATCGTGCTGGCGCACGAGTTCCGCCATCGCCTCGTGGTGGCCTATCGACCTCATTGCTGCACCCCCCCGTTCCAGAGGATGGAGAACATCCACCCAGAGGGAAAGACGACAAGGGCTTCATACGTCCGGGCCATCTCGGTGAACAGCCGGGCCTTGCCGTGCCCGCCGAACAGCTTGTCCTCAGCCATGAAGTCAAGGCCCGTGCCGCACCGGGCGGCGATGAACAGGGAGCCCGCACGGTTGGCGAGTTCATAGGACACGGGGAACCGCAAGTGCGGGAGCATGTCGCAGTAGAAGCGGATGCACTCATGCTCGAACCGCAGACGGTCTTCGTAGTTCAGGTTGTACCTGTTGTAGCCGAGGGCGGCTCAGGGGTTCTTCACCCGCAGGGCACAGGGCAAGCAGGGCGTCGCCCGCTGCGGCAATGAAACAGTCACGGGCATAGCCCCACGGCACGCCAGTTGCCGACCACTCACCCGGCTCATTGTAGAACCTCGCCTTCCCCCCATCGGCGGGGCTCTCCTTCATGTTGCGGATAACCCCGCTGTGCTTCATGGCGCACGGCACGGCTTCACGCAGGGTAGCGAACCTTGCGGTATTGAGCCCATCAAAATCGTCATTGGCATGGGCATAAACATCAGGCCACGATACGGCATACCTTTCCATTTCCCATTCTCCTGTGGTTGAGGGTTTCATTTACGGCACCCATACTGCCCGGCACTGACGGCGCAATGCCGGGCCTGCGGGCATCAACTCATGGTGGTTGTAGCGATGAACATATCCGGCCTTGAAGAAGCGGCAGAGACGCCCTTGTCCTGCAATGCCTTCTGTCTTACGAGCACCATAGCCACGGCAAGATCTGACATAAACTCGACGGCGGATTCCGGGACGGACGCCCCCAAATCCCAACACGCATTGAGGAAGGATTCCATCTGCGCAGGTTTCCTGCTGGCGGCAAGGGATGTGCCTATGCCTACGGCAAGGGGGGCGCCGTACTCCGTACCCATGCGGGCCACGCAATGCACATTCTTGATGGGCTTATGATATGCGGACACGGCACAATACCACGTCACATCCAGCATCATGGTAGCCATGTGCGGCGTGTATGATTTAAAGATGCCCATCACGCCAAGGTGGGTGTAGGCAACCTTGCTCTGCATGAAAGCGGCAATCTCATCCGCCTTCCTGTTCATCTCGCCACTGCAATCCCAATTGCGGGGGAGCTCAAAGTCAATGGCGTTGACCAAAGACTTTACCCTGTCATACGACAGTGAACCCCGCTTATAACAAAAGCCGTACATCAGCTCCCTTCACACTCCCAGATTAATTGTGCTTATCAAGGATGGGGGCAACCAACTGCGCAAGGGTGCGCAGGGCGTCCTTCGTCTTGCCAAGCTCGGCCCGCAATGCCTCCATGTCGGTGCGCAGGGCGTCCTGCGATGTCTCCATGTCAGTACGCAATGCGGCAATCTCAGACTGCACGCCAGCAAGCCCAGTCGTCTTAACCCCGGTGCGGGCCGTCTCTTCCGGCAATACGCCGGGGACTATGGGCGTCTTGTCCAAGTCGGTGCGCACTTCATCAAAGAGCCTGCTCCGAATCCATTCCGCCGCCAGCACATTCTTCTGTGCAGTACGCCCGTAGGATATGAACCTGTCTACGCCCGCCGGGGTTAGGAAGATGGACAGCGGCGCAACCAATGCGGAATATGCCCGCGGGTTCTTGGAGAACTTCTCCCGCAACTGGGTGAACGAGTATATCTCTCCACTGCACTGCGACAACGGACGGCTGATGGTCGTCACGGCAAACATCCGCTGCAAATCCGCCGCACGAAAGAACACCTGAGCATCCGTAAACAGCACCATGATTGCGGCAGAATCATCGAGCTTGTATTCCTTGAGCTTGAAATACACAACGCACCTCCTAACGAATGAGTGAGTTTGTCTGTATGAGCGCCAACGCCTGACGCAATATGTTCTTGTGGCGGGACAATTCCGCTTCAAGAAACTGTACCCGATTGGTCAGGGCGTTCATGTCGCTGCGCATCATAACAATCAATTCCTGCATGGCGGCACGAGTCAGCTTGCCCATGTCCCCATCATCCGCCGTCTGTACGCCGGGGATGTTCGGGGACAACTTCAAATCCTCGGCAATCAATTCCGGCAACGTCACTGTATACCAATCGACTGTAGCCGCATGGTCTACATTGGCCCTACCGTAGCAGCAGAATTTTTCTACGCCATTCATCGTAATGAATGCGGCATTCGCACCAATGGTGGTAAAGGTTCTGGCCTTCACGCCAGCGAGGTTGCGCAAGTATCCAAACTGTGCATGTTCGCCACGGCAAAGGCTCAACGGGCGGCTGATGTTCGTAAGCCTCAGCGCATTCTGCAAGTCACGGGCATAGACGTAGGGTTTAATCCCACCGCGCCCGGTGAACAGTACAGTTGCAACAATTCCAAGGGCCTCGTTCCGATACTGCTTGATTGCAAACATAACTTACCTCCTGTGGGCAATTCTAGGGCTGTATCGAAAAAATGTCAAGGACTGTACAGGTGTAAAGTCGCTTGTAAACCTCAGTGTACTACGTTTTTACACTTGGAGTTTCTGTGGACAATACACCCTAAGTGTCTGGAAATATTAGGAGGGTAAGGAGGGCGAGGCCCGCGAAACTGACGACAACAATACATAGGTGATCAGGGGTGATCCGAGTGACGATCAGCCAATGTTGCATTCATAACCCACTGATACTACTGGCAATAGAAGACGAACGCTCTTGCACGCACAGTGATCCGCCAGAAAACACGGCCTATAGAACCCGAAACCCTATAGGGCAAAAAGGGCTGATCGCCTTGTAGCCACGAGGCAAAACTGCACACAGACAGAGGAAGATTAAGATAATAATAAATAATGTAATATTATATTTATTTATTTATTTCTTATACTTATATCTTCTTTACCTGTGTATTGCAGAAGGGGTGGTGGGGTTGTTACAACTTTTGCGTGATTCACCTGATCACCTTGTTAGCCTGCATGGTGAAAAGTTGTAATTTGAATATGCAATTACAAACCTGATACACTCTAAGCGGGCGGAGCCATTCTAGTAAAGCTGTTTCATTCCCAGTATTACAAACCTGTATAGCATTTGGCTAAGTATACACCCAGTTGCACCAGTGAACGCAATACAAAATCCTTACTGCTATAGCACGGCACCAGAAAAATGCAAGGTTCTTTGTAAGGAACGCATTTATTCCGCCGTGCAGTACAGTGCAAGGTTACCCTTTTGCATGACACAGTACATGGTGACGTGATAAATTTATCACTTCAGCAGTGCTCAACTGCTAGGGTGTAAGAAACTTTTTTTCGGAGGTTTACCGAGGTGGTGCTATGCAAGGTTCGATTTTTGGTGGTGACATGCAACGATCTCGATCAGTGTAAACCTCTACCTTGTGACACGATACTAGTGGGCACTAGCCCCGTCGTGTGCATCACTTCATCAGCACAGAAAGAAATGTAAAGTGTCATGCAGAATAAACCGCATGACACTTTACATCTAGGGCTAGGACAGCCTGACAGTAGACGTGTAGGCGCTACCAATACGGAACCTAAAACCAGAGAAGCCCTCCGTTTGCATGTAGTGCAGTAACATACCTATCATGACGGGCACGGTAATATACTTCGCGCCGAACTCGATACAGGGCATGGCCCGCATGACTTCACCTTTCCCATTAAGAAACTCAATCACCATTGCGCATTTCTCCTTATGTTTTATTATCCGTTGCCGATTAGATTCTAAGCAGGAATAGCGCGTTAGGTTTTTTATTGGGCATCACTCAGAATATTTTCGAGCGTGTTGATGCACGCTCTGATCTTGGCAAGGTCAGCACTTGACCAATCGGCTTCGTGCTTACGATAGAACTTGATCACATTGTGCAGACGGTCGAGCCCTACGCTGTTCACCGTGGGTCGGCGCTCAAGGGTCAGGGCTGTATATGTCTGATGCTGAAAAGTCTTGACAAACCGGGACTTGGCAGCGCGCCAGATGTTCTTGTCAATGCGATTCATAACGAAAGCGTTATCCTTAGCAATATACCGAACAGCGGTTACAGATTCCCGGTCGTCCGGGGGATACAGCTTTCCAGTTATGCTATCCCGGATGTATCCGCCCGCCATGATTCGGATCGCTTGCAAGGCTTGACGCCATTCGTGCGATTGCGGATCGCATATCTTAGCAAGCCGTGTCAAGCGTGTGCAATCCTTGTCCGCAAAAACCTGATGAAGTCCCGCCTTGATCAGTATGTCGAAAACCTTTGTGACGCTAGAGCGCAATAAAGGCAACGATTGACACAACGCATCAAACTGGACATTGTCAAGGTGAGCAGGATCATAAGAGGCATAGGCGGTTTCCGGATCAGCTTGAGTAGCGCGGGCATGAATGGGGGAAACAACAGGAAGCATATCAATAGTAGTAGCTTGCATAGTATGTACTCCTTTTCATAAGGCGCACTACTCCCGCCTAGAATCTAATCGGCAACGGTATGTATACGAAATTGTTGCCGTTCTCGCTTTTCTCTATGTATCCGCAAGCGCCTTTGCTATCATAAGTGACAAGCAAAAATGCCGCGCTTGCTTGCCTGCTATGCAGGCCGGAATTGTCAAAGAGCCAAGACCCGCGCGCGTGAGGCGCGGTCCCCGGAACCGGGGGAGTTCCCCGCTTTCGGTAAAGTCAGAATATAGATCACAGCGGGAGTTGTCAATGGGAATCGCAACTTTTTTAAAAAAAATTATAGGAGCAAAAAGGTATCGCATGTATATATAAGGTAGTACCCTGTATGTCAGTCAGTGCCAGTCAGTGCCAGTCAGTTACAGATAGTGACAGCTATATACTGCCAGTTACAGTTGGTGACACATACTCACAGTTGAGGGTAGTTGATGGCAGCTAGTGATAGTCAATGACTGGTAGGGAAAGCTAGTGATTGTCAATGATAGTTGGTTACAGATGGCGCGGCCCGCGGCGGGGACGGGGCCTTTGGACGTGGACGGGAGAGCCCCACCAAGAAGACTATATAATATATTGATGCACGCGGGCTCCACGGGTTTCGCAGGTTCACGGGCCGAGCGGGTTCCACCTCCAACATTGGCACACTTCCTGTCTCTTATACACATCTGACGCTGCCGACGAATTAGACGGTGTAG
>ENA-OYYX01000246-OYYX01000246.1-human-gut-metagenome-genome-assembly--contig:-NODE-246-length-20432-cov-17.198263_pt1 | contig 20432 bp, 18 predicted proteins | sample MGYA00244070_ERZ653464 | MGnify/ENA primary metagenome ERZ653464 (study PRJEB26926, sample SAMN06165152) | human gut metagenome | biome: ENVO:00009003; feature: ENVO:2100002; material: ENVO:00002003...
GAGATTCATGAGCGTCTCGTGGGCTCGGAGATGTGTATAAGAGACAGATAGTATATATAACACTACTATTCTACTTATACTATATTTTATTGTTTACATTGTTTACATATATAGTTATATATTGATATTCAGCACTTTAGACGTAAACAAAAGTGTAAACAAAGGTGTAAACAAATAAACTATCTATTGTTTTTGTTTACTTTTCCTTTTTTATCGTTTCGGCCTTTATAGCCCTGTAAACAACTTCGTTTACATTTTCTTTGTTTACGTCTTCATTGCCTTATAGGTCGCTTTCGTCGTCTTCTTCTGGTCTGCTAAATGCCCTTTGTGTTCCATATATCGGAAATCTTGCAGACGATAATTTTAGCCAACCTAAATCGTCCAATACCTTATTAACCCTACGTGCTTCGTACTTATACCCTTTATCTGAAATGTTGATGCCCATCATTTCGCAAAGAAATTCAGCGGCGCACACCTTGGTACGTATTTCTACACCTGTTTCGTCTAATGGGTCGGGGTTCTTTATGTATGCCCGGCGGCGGTTTAAGTCCCATGTATTCCAGTCGGTCGGTAGCTTCATATCCAAAAACTCCTGTACTAAACCCTGTAATGGGTCGTCGCAATTGTCGTTAAATTGCTGCTGTCGTTTCTTGGCTGCTTCCTCCAGACTATCCGACAAAGCCAATTTCTCACCGTCCTTATATCGTTGCACGGCCTCTGCCCATAACTGGTTACGATCGGCTTGCAAAGCCGCACGGAAATCGGGGTACTTTCTGTACTTAGCATCAACCTCAATTACCCAAAAGCGGCGGTTTCCGGTCTCGCCCTTTAAGAAATATGTTTCGTTGGTCGTACCGCAAAAAACGCATTGCCTCGGGTGGGATTCCATCACACTACCATACGCCGGGCGGTACATATCATTCTGACGGCTTATGTAGGCTTTCACCTGCTCGACGTCTGAACGCTTGATACTGCCCAACTCCGGTAACTCGATAACCCAACCGTTCCGGGCTTGCTCCATGCCTTTTGTACCCTCCATCGTTACCAAACTATCGCTAAACCAATCGCCGCCCATCACATTGAAAAGCGTCGATTTACCGATACCCTCGGCTCCGGCGATAATCAGGCAATAATCATACTTGCACCCTGGGTTCATCACTCTTGCTACTGCCGCCGTAAAATGCTTACGTGTCATGGCTCTGTTTAGCTCATTATCTTCTGCACCTACGTAATCAATAATTAGGCGGTCTAAGCGTGGCACGCCGTCCCATTTAAGACTATTGAGGTAATCACGTATTGGGTGTACTCTGTGACGTGTGACGACTGCCACTAAAGCATCTTTGATTTTGTCTTTTCCAGTCACTCCGTACTTCTCATCTAAGTAGATTCTTAGATTTGCATCATCAGTATTACCCCATTGTGTCGCCTCGGTATTCCACGGCAAACCACCTGTTATGTAGTTAAAGCCATTAAACAGATTTTGCCATATATGATTTTTCAACCTTGGGTCGTTCTCCAGAATAGCAATAATATTGCTTGCCGTTGATTTGATGCTGCCTTTCTTGTCAAAGTCTAATTCAGCCATCCACTTGTCGGCGGTTTCAGATACTGCGCTGTCCCCGGTTTCCTCTGCTTCGATGTCGGCAAAATCATCATCGGCCTGGCCCTGTCGTTCCTTTGTTAGTAAGATTCTCACCTTTTTGTCCTTGGCCACGAAATCCTGCATTTTCAGGTACGACGGTAAACGTGTATTGTCTGTTATCTTCGTGCCCTCATCCTGCACGCCAAATAGATGTATTCGGCAAAGATCGAAAGCGTTGCAAAGCTGCTTACTTGCCGGGTCTGTTTCGTGGTTGCTGTATGCAAACTTATCCTCATAGCAAACCAAACCTGCCGCCACACTACCATTAATGTAGGTGTATCGCCCATCGTGGGCGGTCTTCTCGTACACATCAGGTAGAAACGTGTCGATTGCATCCTCTATTGAGTAGGCACGACAAAAAGCACCAATTAAGCCGGGCTTTTCTGTCGGATCACCTACCTTTTTCAATTCGTGTACGATGATGTCACCTTCTCGGCTCGATACTGGCCATAGTGCCACATCTTTATAGTCGTGATACTGCTTTAAGAACTCATCAACGTTGCACGCCTTGCCGTCTTGGTACTCAAACACATATTCGCCGTCTCTGCTTGTAGATGGATAATAAAACAATCTCGCTAACTGATAGGTGGTATCGTCGAACACCTCGATATTAAGTTTGCTTGCTATCATCCTGCAAAGCGGCTCGTACTCATCTGGGCGTACCTGACGGCTCAATGGGAACACCAAACGAAAGCGTGGGTTTTCCGGCGTGTGTTTGTGCGTGCTGTAAAGCATCGCCGCAAAGTCAAAGTTTAACGTGAACTCATCCCAAAGGTCGGGTGTACCGTAATCAATATCAAGCGTGGCAATACTTCGCCACATCACGTTAGCGGTTTTTCGTGTTCCTCCCGATAGGTAGCCACCGACAAAACCGCCCACGTCCTTGATACTGCTTTGCTCCTCCCTGCTCATCTTGGCGTACTCGCTTACGCTTTCCGTTGTTCGCTTCGTTTCGCTGCATCGCTCTACCAACTTCGCCCATGTGGTCGCTTTGTTCTTCCACTTCTTTGCCATACGGCTATGGGCTGTTGCTATGTCGATTGGGAAATCATTGTTTAACTTTATCTGTACCATGTGTCAATCTTTCTAAAGATTCATACGATAACTTATCTAAGATACCTTTAAAGTACTTAGCATCTTCCTCGGTGCTTGCCTTGATAGTAACCGGGCGCATACCTGTTTTGCCTATTGGTGGGTGTACCACTAACTCAAATGGTCGTGGCTCATCGTCCAACTGCTCGAATAGGTATTTAATGTTGCTTGCCTTAAATACCATAAACCTTATGTATTTGAAATCTTTTGCCATATTGTTTTACTTTTTAAGATGATCGGGTAAAAACGAAAGTATATGCTTTATAACCTCTACCGTCCAACCATTGCCCAACATACGGTATTGTTGTGTTTCTGATACTTCCCATTTATACCACTCTGGTATAGTTTGCAGTCGGGCGCACTCTGTCGGCGTTAATCGTCTGACTTGCAGCCCCCCACTAAGGCGTTAATCGTCTGCCCTCCGTGTCCGTTCATCAAAGCCGGGCTTTTGCCATCAGCTGCATAAACTCGGTTTTGTTGGTATGGCTGTGTGCCTCCACTTTCACGGCTCGGGTTTATCTGCTTGATTCCGTCTTTTGGCTTGCTCACTAATAAATTATTTTGTTGCCACGAATTAGCGGATAACGTAGGCGACTTTTCGGTATTGATAGCACCTTTGTTTTTGCCACGTGGTCGTTGCATTATCAAATTATCTTTTGCCACTGTCGTTAAACAGTTGGTCTTACCGGGGTTCGGGCTTTCCTCAAAGTGTTGTGGCTCGCCTCGGTATGATCTGCCCCTTTGGGCTACACAAATTAAGTCTTTCACACTACGCCCCCCACTGTCAATGTACACATTTTGTCTGTTTCCTTATGGAAAATAGCCTTAAAGCCGTTGCCGTGTTCCTCCTGACGTTTGTTGTATGCTAATAACTTTTCTACATATTCAGGACTAAGGAAATATTTTTTATCGACTTCATCCTGTAAGATGTCTTTTATAAATATGCGTCGGTCTGTCGGCTGTGGTATTGCGCTATGAGGCAAACCGAATAAATCACACTGCGCCAATTTGATGTTAGTCCAATAGATACGTTTTCTAACTTGTGCTGATACCAAAGCACTATTTATATGAACGCCTACGATACCCAAAGCCTCATTAATAACCGCCTCCCATCGCTTGCCCATTTCAACATTTTCAAGCATAAATAAGATGTTCGGGTTTGCCTCTCGTAGCTCATTAAGTATTCTGACGTACTCCCAAAATAAGTAACTTTGTCCCTCAAACTCAAAGCCCTGTTGTTTTAATTCCAGATACCTTGTTAAGGTCTCGATTTGTTCTTTGCTTTTGGTACTCATTCCTGCACGTTTTCCGGCAAAACTAAAACACTGGCATGGACTGCCACCTATTAGCAAATCAATTTTGCCCAAACTCTTAGCGTCCACTTGTCTAACATCGCCTAACTGCACGGTGTCGGGAAAATTCGCCATCGTGTTTTGGATTGCAAACTTATCTATTTCGCTTGCATAGTATTTATCAATCGTTACGCCCAATTCCCTTAATGCAATTTGTCCGCAACTCATGCCGTCGAATAAAGAAAGAATAACCATATTATAAGTACCAAATCTTAAAATACCGCCAATCTATGCAACCGGGGCACTGCTCGCAAACTTCACACTCCGATAGCTTACAAACTCCATAACCGGGTTTGCCTTCATCAGGATCGTATGATAGGCACGTTTTGCAGTACATCTTTTTCATAATTGGCGGTATTGGTGAATAATGGCACGGCTTTCGCCGTGCTAAAGATTAAAAACTAAAATATTAAGGGCTAAAAAATAAATGCTGACACTGCCCTAACTCTGCCCGTGCCGCTGGCCTTAGTGCTCCAACCGCGCGTACCGCCGCCGAGGTACAGACCCCACGCGCCGGTAGCACTGCCCTCGGTAGAAGTCCAATACCAACGGTCTTGCAGTTCATCGCCCTTGGCAAACTCCAAAGCTGCATTGATAGCCTTTTTGTTGATAAAAATACGGTACAACTCGCCTAAAGATGGTATGTACCAATCATCGGCTAACTTTATCTGTGGATTCAGGATATTACGCAAATGGTTGGTGTTTCTTGCTCCGTCCATGTCTGCTACTGCATCGTCGTAGTTGTCTGTATAGTAGGCTTGGTCGTTTTCTTCGTCGCCATTTGCCTTTGTTGTTAGTGTGATACCATCGCCGTTAGCCTCATCGTGCAAAGCTATCTTAATGCCAAAGCTACCCATCTTCAAACCGATAGCCACTACCTCGCTATCCATGTTATCGTCTTTGGTGTACTCCAGTTCAAACAAAGTTGCTTTGCCATCGGCGTGTACCAAATAGATGCCGTCCTCTATATCGCCGGATTTTGGTAACTGCGCCTGTACTGGCTTTTCGTCCTTGCCCATCACAAAGGTATTGGCTTTCTCCGCATCCTCTACGTTGCCACACCACTGTAATAACTCGTATCTGAATTGCTGCACGTCTGATAGTGCCTTACTTGTCTGTATCTCCATTTTTGTATATGCTTTATATTGTTTAACTAATCTTCTTTGTACCACGCCCACGCTGCAAATTTCGCCTCTGCCACTATCTCATCAGTAATAAGCTGCTCGATTTGGCTTGCATACGCCCACATGATAGGTAACTGTGACTCCTGGGTTTCGGCTTTGCCGAAATCACATTCAGCCGGAACGACGTTACTATGGTGAAACGTCATTAATCGGCAAAGCGGATATTTTCGTTTGCCAACCTTGAAAAGTAAATATATTGGCACATTCTTTTTAGGGGCCTCGGTCGCCTTATGCCATTCTACTTTGATGTCTATTGTTTTGCTTTTTGCCATATTGCTTTATTGTTTAATCCTTTAGATAATATGGGGTGGTGTACCCTGCACCTTTGAGCGGCAAATCTTTGCACCACGGTATAGGCTCGCTAAACAAAGCCTCAACCATCGGTAACGTCTGGTCTTTCGTAGCCTCAACGATGATCTCATCGTGTATATGGAAAACTACGTTTAACCCTCGTTGCTCGGCTCTAAGTATCACACAACCCAATATGTCACGTGCCGTAGCCTGTACGATGTTCTCGGTTAGCTTACCGCCGTAGGTTCTCAACTTTCCCCATTTCTTCGTTTTTTGGTTCAAACCCTCATACTCGATAATTTCGTGGTCGCCTCGCCAACCGTCGTTTTCCTCGATTCCAACCTCTGTACGTGGGTAACAAATAGTCCTGCCACTTGGTAGGGTAATTAGCAACATACCCCAACGATACCCGATAACGATGCCCTGTTGTATTGTTATGCTTCGCCCTGTCTTAATGGCTGTGATAGCTGCTTTCTCAACGGTACGCCATAACTTAACGATATGTGGGTTACTGTCTCGCCACTTGCTTACGATGTCTTTTTCCTCGGATTCTGTTAAACCTAACTTCTTACCGCCCATCGCTTCCAATGCCGATACACCACCGCCATAACCTAAACCCAAAACGGCTACTTTGCCTTTCGGTCTCAAATCTCCGTTGGGGCCATGCTTCTGAACTGGTACACCAAACATTTTGCTTGCCGTCTCACAATAGATGTCGTGCCCTTGCCTGAAAGCGTCCAACACCCATGTTTCCCCGGCTATCCATGCTATCACACGTGCCTCGATCGCTGAAAAGTCGCATACGTGGAACGTGCAACCGGGCTTGGCTATGAAAGCGGTACGTATCAACTCGCTAAGTACTTGGGTAACGTTTCCGTAGTTCATTTCAAACTCTTCTAAATCACCCTGCTTAACCAAATAGCGTGCATCATCCAGACTTTCCAGATGGTTTTGTGGTAAGTTCTGCAACTGCACCAAACGCCCTGCCCATCTGCCTGTACGTGCTGCACCGCAAAACTGCAACAAACCATGTACTCGGCTATCCTTGCAGACACATTTTTGCATAGTTGTGTACTTCTTGTTAGAAGTCTTACCCATTTCCCTACGCAAAGCCAAAACTTTCTGCACCTTGGGCCAATACTTAAATTGTACCTCGTAGTCGTCCAAATTCTTTTTGTTGAGGCTATCAATAGTAAACCCGGTGTTCTCGGATATGTATTGTTTAATCTGTCCGGGGCTATTGGGGTTACTCATGCCTGTAAGTTTTCGGGCTTCTGCAAATAGCTCATCTTTGTATAGCTCATCAAATCGGGCGGCATTGTTTACCAATACTTGGTCTATCATTACGCCACGGTCGTTAATATGCTGATCGGCTACGTACAAATCTTCGTCAAACTCTGGTGCTTCCAATCTTCTGACCTTTTTTAAGATGGCTTGCTCCACGTCCACGTCTCGGATATTGTAGGCTTTGAACGTTGCCCACTTTTCGGGCGCATCGCTCGGCTTGTGTCGGATCATCTTTGTTATGCCCTGTTTGGTTTGCTTGTTTGGAACACTAAAGTATCTTATCAGGGCTTTACCCTCTGTCATCTTTCTGTCTTCCAGTTTAAGCACCTCACCACATTGAGCCAACGAAAGCGGCAAACCCATTCGGGCGGCTCTTACCATCGTACACCGCCATTGTCTCGGGTCTAATCGCCCTTTGATGCCTAAATACACGCCGATACAAATACGCTCAAAAGCTGCATTGAAAGCGGTCTTTATTACCTCGGGGTCGGTTAATGCTGCTTTGATGTCCGGCGGCAAAGTTTCGCCGCTTGCAAAGTCCACACATTTCGCCGGACCACCGTCCACGCTATACCCAAAAAGCAATATGGTAAAGTCTTCGGCTTCCACGTACTTGTAAACGCCACACTCGGTTAGGTCGTTGCTACTATATGTTTCGATGTCTATGCCTAATTCTTTCATACGCTTTGTTGTTTGATTACCCCGGCGGCTTCCTCTTTCCACCGCCGGGGGCTACTACATTAACATTTTATCGTAGAGAAAAAAGCACTTTACAAATCGTCGTCGTCCTCGTCGTCGATGCCGTCCAAATCGCCAAAGTCGCTTTCGGCTGATACTCTGCCGCCAAAATGGTCGTCGTCCTTGAACTTCATAATGTTGTTGAGGCCGCACGCTACGCCCTTGTTGCCGCTCACGTCGTAGCCGTAGAAAGTTACCGACACAATCGCCCAAACGCCGCTGTAAACTTCTTCTTCGTCCACGATAGGCACTTTCTTTCGATCAACTACGCCTGGGCGTGTGTTGCTCTTGGCGTTCACATAGTAGTGGTCTTCGTAAACCTCATCGTCCTTTTCGTCACCGTCACGCAAAGCCATATCAAGTTTTTTAGGCTCTTTGCCTCCCCACTTTGCTACGATAGCGGCTTTCTTTGCTGCCTCAATCGCCTTTTTGATTGCTTCGATAGTCTTCTTTTCAGACTTCGGAATTAAAACGTTAGTCATATACTTGCCTTCTCCGCCATCTTCTGGGGTGTACTTCTCAAATACGTGGGTGTAACTAAGGCGGCATGGGCCAAAGATTACCTTAGTGTCATTAACTACTTTAGGGTCTATCATAATTGTATGAATTTAAAATGTTAAACTTAAATGTCTTTAAAGTCGTCTGCTGCCTGATTAAACGCCGGGCGTTTGTCTGATTCGGGCACTAACGTTGGTTTGCCTTGTGGCTTGTTGATGTACTCGGCGCAAATTGCACCAAAGCGTTTCTTACCAATGAGCTTCTCCAAATCGGTAATACTTCGTAGCTCGGTAGGTTTAATGTAGGCTTCTTTTGCAAAGCCCTCTTTGCCTAAAAGTTCCATCACGGCGGTTGGGTTTGTTATCTTTCTGATACTGCGCCCCTCAACGATTTTGAAACCTTGATACTGTACGCCACTTAATGCCTGTTCCAAACTGTACTCCTCAACTCCAGTTAGCCACGTTTTGAACGTCGAAAGCAAAGGTAGTATAGTGCTTTCCATTACTTCCTTGCTAATCTTACGTGGGTCTGGGTTGGCTTGCTGTGCCTCGATACACATAGACGATAGGGCATTGCAGTTTTCCTTAACCTTGCAGAACTGACACCAATTGCCCGGCTTTTGCTTACCTCCGGCATAGGCTTCGTTGGCTTTTGGTTGCAGCTCATCGACTGCCCAATTAATGAGGTCGGCGGCATCTAACTCGAACTCCGAAAGATTATCAATACGTGGTTGTACGATAGTCATGCGTACCTTACGTATGTCGTACTCAAAATTAAATAAGTCCCATGCGCCCAAAGCGTAAATCTTCATTTGTGGATTTTCCACGGCTGACACCTTTACACCCTTGCCATACTTAAAGTCGATAACCTCCATCACACCATCGGCGATAATGATAGCATCCGACGTGCCGAAAGCATCAGGCACATAGTGACTAAAATCTAACTTGACCTCAACCAATAATTGTGCGTCCCTGGTCTTAGCTCGGGCGGCGTTGAACTTCTCCAGTACGATAGTCTTGTACGTATCGGTGTACTCGTCCATTTCGCCACTGTGGTACTGCTCGTCTAACTGCGCTATCTCGGCTTTTTCCTCATCCACCGACAAACCCAAAAACTCTTTTAGTTTCTTGGCGCAATAGGCGTGGGCTAACGTTCCCTCCTCTGCAAATGTGCTGCTCTTATCCTCCACGTCTCTTTCCAGAAGTGGGGCGGCTGTGCAATTCATCCAACGATGTGCCGCACTTGGTGATAATAAAGCGTGTTTACCTGCCATAATTGTATATGATTAAATGTTGTTACTAAAATGGGCAATTTGAGCCGATCGTGCCATCTTCCATTACCTGCAAACCGTTGCACTGCTCAATGAAATTTGCAATCTTATCAGGTGGCAAAGCACTCGGTTTTTCAGCACCCAACAAAGCGGCTATGTTCTTGAACTGTGCCGTTAATGGCTTATGGTACTTCTTGTATAGATCGCCGTTGGTGTTCTCCTTGTAGTCTTTACCCTCGATACGCTGACGTGTGGCGTGCATAGCTGCCCTAACGTCTTCGGCGGTTAATGGCTTCTGCTCTGCCTCTGCCTGGGCTTTGGCCTGGCCCTCATTCTGTGGGGCGGCTTCCTCGGCTTTGGCTTCTTCCTGCTCGGCTACCTGCTCACCGTTGGCATCGGCTTCGTTGGCTGCTGCCTCCTGCTGTTCGTCTCCGGCTGGCTCCTTGGTAGGCTCCGGCTTGTCGGCGGCTGCTTCCTCTTTCTTCTTTCTGCCTCGCTTGTCGGCGGCTGCTTCCTCTTTCTTCTTTCTGCCTCGCTTGTTAGTAGGCTGTTGAGGCTGTGCCGGGGTGGTGTCCTCTGGTTTGTTATCTACTTGGCTGTTTCCGTCGAGTGCTTCCTCGGCGGTCGGCGCAATTGTTGGTCGGTGGCACAAAATGGCATTTACCAAAGCCACGATTTCGGGTGTTACACCCAAATTGACCTGTACGTTAATACTAAAATCTGTTTTCATCTTTGTATATGATTAATGATGTTATTTATCTTCGTTGATGTACTCCAATAGCTCATCTATCTTTCTGTGCTTTGCAAACCATACGTACAAACGTTTGTCGAAATATGCGAGTGCTACGGCTGTAAACTTGGAATAGATCACTAACTCCCAATAGTTGGGGTTATCATTGTGTGGCATCCCAATCAGATTGAAAAAAGCGATAAAGCCGATAACTACCATCAGCCAATAACGCCAATTCTTCATTACTTTTTTCATACGTCTTAATTTTTAAAGATACATTGATTTCCAACACTTGATTATTTCCGCCCCCGTAGTGATTAAGCCTTTTCCGGCTTTCCTAACTCTGAACTTAATAAGCCCATCGTTAGCGTACCGGGCGACGGTGTGCCGATCCACGTGCAACGCTTTTGCTGCTTGCCCTTGGTTATACAAACCGTCTGGCTCTACTTCGGGTTTGGTGATAATCATATAGCGTTACGTGTGATAGTTAGTGTATTGGCTGTATAGTCCGTTTTAACGCTGAACTTGCAGCCCATCAAATTTTGAAACTGATACGTCAAAGCCTTGCCGTTGTCGCACGCTTTCGCATCAGGTAGGTAAAACGTTTTCGTCTTTCCTACATCAATTGACCGCAAATCGTCACGTGTCAATTTGATTGCTTTTCCTGTGTCATCTGCCATAAAAGTATAAACTTTATTAAAATTACTTACTTAGTTACTTATACTTTTGGAGTAAAGAAAAAACTGCCGTATATTTGCAGTTGGTATTGGTGATGTTGGGCAAATAGTCCGACAGCCTTTTTTGTACTCGTAAAGTTAGTTACTTACTTATATCGAGTGCAAAGACACGCCATTTCAACGTCACTACCAAATTATTGACGTACAAATGTCATTTTATTAACGTAAATTAATAATAGGCTTATGTTTGAAACTATAAATGAACGTATAAAGCACGTCTTAGATACCTTATATAAGGGCAATGTTACCGCAATGTCTAAGGCTACTTATATCAAGCGAACTACATTAAGTAGCATTGTTGGTGCTGATGGTAATACGCCGGGGTTTGACGTAATTATGAAAATTGCCGAAATTTCGTCACACCGTATTAGTATGGAATGGCTAATACGTGGTACTGGTGATATGTGTCTTGGCGAAAAAGAAAACGCCCCATTGGTGGATAATAGCGGCTCAAATAATCGCATACACGATGTTAGCAATATTAATAATGGTGATACAATAAATCGCTTGCTATCCATCGTAGAACAAAAAGACAAACAGATTAATACATTATTAAATATATTACAAAATAACAAAGTTGGATGATGCAAGAAAACAAAAAACAAACTGGCTGCTGCCTCGGTACGTTCTGCTTGGTAGTGCTCATCATCATAGTTTTGGCACTCCTTTACGGCGTATTAATGGGCGTTCTAAATGTGTTTTGATACTTGCAAATTTTCAGCAAATAGTTTTTAGGTGTTCGTAATTAATTATAAATCAATAAGATATGAATAATATGGGATTATTAACAGGTAAGACAGCCCTTGTAACAGGAGCTGCCCGCGGCATCGGAAAGGCTGTCGCAATGAAATTCGCCTCAGAGGGCGCAAACATCGCATTTACAGACCTCGTTCTTAACGATGACATGGCTGCCGGTTTGGAGGCAACACGTAAGGAAATCGAGGCTCTTGGTGTAACTTGTCGTGCTTATGCAGGCAATGCTGCCGATTTCGAGGAGACAGAGAAGACTGTTAAGCAGGTACAGGCAGACTTTGGTTCTATCGATATCTTGGTAAACAATGCTGGTATTACCAAGGATGGTTTGATGCTTCGTATGTCAGAGGCTCAGTGGGATGCAGTTCTGAATGTAAATTTGAAGTCTGCGTTCAACTTTATCCATGCTTGTTCACCTATCATGCTCCGTCAGCGCAGTGGCTCTATCATCAATATGGCTTCTGTAGTAGGTGTTCATGGTAATGCTGGTCAGTGTAACTATGCTGCTTCTAAGGCAGGTATGATTGCTTTGGCTAAGTCTATTGCCCAGGAGTTGGGTCCTAAGGGTGTACGTGCTAATGCTGTAGCTCCAGGTTTCATCGAGACAGCTATGACAGCTCAGTTGCCAGAGGATATCCGCAAGGACTGGATGAAGAAGATTCCTTTGCGTCGTGGTGGTCAGACTGAGGATATTGCAAATGTTTGTCTCTTCCTCGCTTCTGATATGTCCAGCTACGTTAGTGGTCAGGTTATCCAGATTGATGGTGGTATGAATATGTAATCTATCTGTATTAGAACGTGCAAGTAGTTTACGAAGATAATCATATAATTATTGTCTCAAAGAGAAGTGGTGAAATCGTGCAGGGCGATAAGACCGGCGACGAGCCTCTCTCTGAGACGGTAAAACAATATATCAAGGCGAAGTATCAGAAACCGGGAAATGTGTTCCTGGGTGTGGTACATCGCCTTGATCGTCCTGTATCAGGACTTGTTGTTTTTGCCAAGACTTCCAAGGCGCTCAGCAGATTGAACAATATGTTCAGAGACGGCGAGGTGCACAAGACCTATTGGGCCATAGTGAAGAATAAGCCCCGTTTGGAAGAGGCTGAGCTGGTGAATTGGATCGTGAGAAACGAGAAGCAGAACAAGAGCTACGCCTATGATCATGAGGTGAAAAACTCGAAGAAGGCGATTCTGCGTTACAAGATGATAGGTTCTTCCGACCATTACTCATTGCTTGAGGTGAATCTGTTGACAGGACGTCATCACCAGATAAGATGCCAGTTGGCAAAGATGGGATGTCCTATCAAGGGAGATTTAAAGTATGGTGCTCCTCGCAGCAATCCCGACGGCAGCATTTCATTGTTGTCGCATAGGATTGAGTTCGTTCATCCTGTATCTAAGGAGACTATCGTCGTAGAGGCTCCTTTGCCCGATGACAATCTATGGAAGGCGATAGCGCCATAACCGATAGAATCCATATCACTGATACCATAGGCGATGGTTAGTAAGAAATTGACTTCAGTTTTACAATATAAAACTTAGAATCCATGTCTACAAAGAAAAAATGCGGAATTTGGGCAGCAGTTATCGTATTTACCCCGATATTGCTGATAGCTTTGCTGACTTTGTTGCTTTATCTGCCACCTGTGCAGAACTGGGCAGTGAAGCGCGTGGCTGCCTATGCTTCCGAGTCTACAGGCATGGATATTACAGTAAAGCACGTGGAACTGGTCTTTCCACTGCGATTGGGTGTTGAGGGTGTGAAGGCGCTTCAGCCCATCGATTCGTTGAAAAACAGTAATGATGTAACTCTCAGAAATAAAAAAGATACAGTTGCTGATATAGAAAAAATGGTAGTTGACATTCAGTTGATGCCTTTATTCAAGCTGCAGGTAATGGTGGACGAGTTGGACTTCAGACGTATGAAGGTCAACACCACCAACTGGATACATGAGGCGCGTATCAAGGGTGATGTCGGGCAGATGGCATTGCGTGCCCATGGCATCGACCTGAGCAAGGAACTTGTCCATGTAGATGACGCCTTGTTGTCGGATGCCCGTCTGTCGGTAGAACTGAGTGATACCGTACCTCCCGATACTACGCCAAAGACCAACAAGTGGAAGGTGAATATCCAGAAGCTCAAGTTGAAAAACACAGCTTTGGCGCTTCACATGCCAGGAGATACTCTCAGGGTAAATGCCTATATGGGTGATGCTACGGCTCATGGTACCTACATCGATCTCTTCAAAGGACTTTATCAAGTGCGTGCCCTCGACTGGCGAAAGGGCAGGGTAACTTACGACAATTATCAGACAGAAATGCTGGCTGGTAAGAATATCTCTGTGCTTCGTCCGGCAGAAGGTCTGGACTTCAACCACATTGCCTTGTTGGATATGACCTTGAAGGCAGACTCATTCTATTTCTGTGACTCGAAGATAGATGTAAAGATTCGTCAGGCACAGTTCAGAGAACGCTGTGGTCTGAACGTACAGCAGATGTATGGCCGGTTTGTGATGGATTCATTGAAGTTGCAGTTGCCCGACCTCTGTCTGCGAACTCCTTCCTCCATTCTTCAGACCATGGTCGACATGGACATGAATGCCTTTGCCGACAGCGCTCCTGGCAAGTTGACTGCTATGATACGAGGCAGTATCGGCAGAGAAGACCTCATGCTTTTTGCCGGTGCATACATGCCTCAAAAGATGCGTCGGAACTGGCCTTATTATCCTATGGAGGTTGCCGGTACAGTAAAGGGAAACATGCAGCGTCTTAGCTATTCGGGTTTGAAACTCAATTTGCCTTCAGCCTTCCAGTTGTCCTCCGATGGTTGGTTGGCACATCTCAACGATATGTCTCAGATGAAGGCGAAAATACATTTAGATGCGCGTACCTATCATTTGGGATTTGTTACAGCGATGCTTGATCCGGCTCTAATGAAGGATGTGCGTATCCCTAATGGCATGATCCTGAAGGGAGATGTCGCAGTGGACGGCTCTAAGTATGCCACCAAGATGACCTTGTGGGAAGGTCGTGGACGAATGAATGTAGAAGCATCTGTTGTTACTCATACAAAGAAAGACGGAAGTCTCGACATGAACCACCTGGCCTATCGTGCCAAGGTGCAAGCCCATCAGATACAGGTGAGTCATTTCCTGCCTCATCAGGAACTTTACTCTTTTACAGGATCGATGGAAGCCCAGGGCGTGGGCACTGATTTCTTGTCCAACCATACTCGACTCAACGCCAAGGCAAAGGTGGCACAGCTGCATTATGGCAAGTATCACATCAACAACCTGTTGGCTGTTGCCCATGTAGCAAATGGTAAAGTACATGCAGATATCGACAGCAATAATCAGTTGCTCAAGGGATTGGTGAGCTTGGATGCGCTGACCAACAGCAAGAATCTGGAAGCAACAGTAGTAGCTGATGTCAGGAATGCGGACCTTTACCTCATGGGACTCACCAAGGTGCCTATGAGAGCAACTGCCTGTGGACAGGTAGACCTGAAGACCAACCTGAAGGAGGACCACTACCTGCAGGCTATGTTGGGCAGTATCGTCATCAAGACTCAGCAGAAAGAATATCGTCCCGTGGATATTGTTGCCGACGTGTTGACTCGTCGCGATACAACCCATGCCGTACTCAATTGTGGTGACTTCCATCTTCGTTTGGACACCCATGGAGGTTATAAAAAGTTGCTGTCAAGACTTGATGAACTGCAAGGCGAGGTGATGAGTCAACTCAAGAACCGACGTATCGACCAGGTGGCTATCCGTCGCGAGTTCCCCTTGGGGCGCATCACTCTTACCACAGGAAAAGACAATTTCATCTCCCGTTTTATCGAGTACAACGGCTATCATTTCAAGACGGTGGACATGGATCTTCGTACCTCACCCATATCAGGTCTGAACGGTCATCTTAATATCGACTCTTTGGTGGCACAAGGTGTACAGTTGGATACGGTTCGTGCCAACGTGATGACCCAGGGCGACACCATCCGGTATACGGCGAGGATTGTGAACAACAAAAAGAATCCGCAATACGTATTCCAGGCATTGGTGGATGGCGAGTTGGCAGAGCGAGGCTCCGATATCGCTGCGCGCATCTATGATGCCAACGGCAAGTTGGGCGTGCGTGTAGGTTTGGCGGCAATGATGCAGGAAAACGGCATCAAGGTGAGTCTTACCGATACTCATCCTATACTGGGATATAAGAAATTTACAGCCAACGATGACAACTATCTGATGCTGGGACGCGATATGCGTATCTCTGCCAAGTTTCAGCTGGAGTCCAGCAAGGGAATGGGTGTGCGTGTCTACTCTAACGACGGCAATGAGGATGCCCTGCAGGATATCACTATCGGCATGACCCGTTTTGATTTGGACAAGGTACTGAGTGTCATACCTTATATGCCTGATGTCTCAGGTATCATGAATGGCGATTTCCATATCGTGCAGACCAAGGAGGCCTTGTCTGTATCGTCCAATCTATCGGTCGACAACTTGGTTTACGAGAATTGCCCGATGGGTAATGTCGGCTCCGAGTTCGTGTATATGCCTATGAGCGATGGCACTCATGCCGTCGACGGAATACTTAAATACAACGATGAGGACGTAGCCACCATCAAAGGTACTTACCAGTCGGAGGGCGAGGGCTATCTCGACGCTACTGTCGGCATGGACAAACTGCCGCTCCACTTCATCAATGGATTTGTGCCCGACCAGCTTGTTGGTCTGGAAGGTTGTGGTGAGGGAAGTCTTACCGTCAAGGGCTCGTTGAGCAAGCCACAGGTAGATGGCGAGATATACATGGACTCTGTTTATTTAGTGAGTGTGCCTTACGGACTGAGGATGCGTTTCGACAACGACCCAGTGAGGATAGCCGGCAGTAAGTTGCTCTTCGAGAACTTCATGATGTATGCCAACAATGAGAGTCCGCTCAACATACAGGGCTATCTGGATTTCTCCAATCTCGATAAGATGATGCTTGATGTCAGGATGCGTGCCCGGAACTTCCTCCTGGTAGATGCTAAGGAGAATGCCCGTTCCGAGGCTTTCGGTAAGGCGTATGTCAACTTTTTGGGAAGTATGCGTGGCGCCTTGTCTAATCTGAAGATGCGAGGTAAGCTCGACGTGCTGGGTAATACCGACATGACTTATATCCTGCGAGAGTCGGAACTCACCACTGATACTCAGCTTGAGGAGTTGGTGAAGTTTACCGATTTCAAAGACAGTAAGCAAGAGACGGTGGTGCGTCCAAAACTCGAAGGCTTCGATATGCTCTTGGGTATGTCGATAGATGAGTCTGCCCGTATTCTTTGTGCGCTGAATGCCGACAAGTCCAATTATATTGACCTTGTGGGTGGAGGCGACTTGCGTATGACTTACAATCCTGTCGACAATCTGCGTCTGTCGGGTAAGTATACATTGAGTAATGGCGAGATGAAATACTCCTTGCCTGTCATTCCACTGAAGACCTTTACTATTCAGGACGGAAGTTATATCGAGTTTACGGGCGATCCTTTCAATCCTACGCTCAACATTACGGCTACCGAGAAGATCAAGTCGACCGTGAATGAAGGGCAGGGTACAGGCCGATCGGTAGATTTCGAGTGTGGGGTAAAACTGTCGCAGACACTGAATAAACCTGGTATACAGTTTATCATCTCGGCACCTTCCGACATGAACGTCCAGGATGAGTTGAACACGATGAGTGTGGACGAACGCGGCAAGGTGGCTATCACCATGCTGGCTTCGGGCATGTATCTTGCCAACGGCAATACCAATTCGTTCTCGATGAACAGTGCCCTCAGCTCGTTCCTCAATTCCGAAATCAACAACATTGCAGGAACCGCCATGCGCTCCATGGGACTTGATATAGGCATGACAGTCGACAACTCTCTCAATGCTGCCGGTGCATTGCATACTGACTACAATTTCAAGTTTGCCAAGCGATTCTTCAACAATCGTCTGAGCTTCAGTGTGGGCGGTCAGGTTTCTTCGGGAGCCGAGATGGAGAATGCTGTCAACAACGATACCTTCTTTAATAATGTGGAGATACAATATCGACTCAACGATGGAGCCAGTCAGTATATCCGAGGTTTCTACAACAACAACATCTACGACTGGTTAGAAGGTCAGATCGGCGAGTATGGTGTTGGTTTCATGTGGCGCAGAAAATTGCAGCGCTTCAGTGATATCTTCCGCTTTAAGACCGAGAAACAGGCTTTGCCTCGTGCTGCAGCCGACACCCTGAAGGCTGTGCCTGCAGCTGTTCAACAAAAATGAAAAAGCAAATGATGATAAACAGAAAGTGCATTCCCTATAATCATTCCCGCGGCTTCCGCCTGTTGGCTATGGTATTTGTTGCCATAGTGGTGGTTGCCGCAGGTACATCTTGTTCTTCCACGAGTGTTCTCAAGGAAGGCGAGCAGCTCTTCACAGGTCTGAAGAAAATAGAATATACCGATTATGAGCCAGGCGGTTATGCCGATTCTACGATTCTCGAAATGGAGTCGGTACTGGCTTCTGCCCCTAATGGAGCCCTCTTCGGCAGCAGTTATTATCGCACGCCTTTCCCTGTTCGCCTTTGGGTTTGGAATGCTTTCTCGCAGTCGGATGGCGCCATAGCCAAGTGGATTACCAAGGCATTCGGCTCACGTCCAAAATTGATGGGCAATGTGAATCCCCGATTGCGTGCACAGGTAGCAGAGAACCAGCTTGCCAAGTATGGCTATTTTCATGGCAAGGTAAACTACGAGATTCTGACCCAGAAAAATCCCAAGAAGGCCAAGTTGGCTTATCATGTGTCTTTGGGTCCGTTGATGACCATTGATACGTTGCAGTATGTCAATTTCCCATCAGTAGTCTCTGCTTTGATCGATTCCACCCGTCAGGAGGCTTTGGTACATACGGGCAGCCCATTCAATGTACCTCGCTTGGAAGGTGAGCGTCAGCGCCTTACCCGTCTGTTCCGCAACAATGGCTATTATTTTTATCAGAATGGCTATGCCTCCTATCTTGCTGATACCTTAGATGTGCCAGGCAAGGCAAGCATGAAGATGATCATGGCCGACAGCCTTGACTCGCAGGTCACCCGCCAGTGGTATCTCGGCAATATCAATATCAACTTCCGCAAGCAGTTTACAGAAGAGCTTACCGATTCTTTCTGTCGCCGTTACCTTAATATCCGTTATCATGGCAAGAAGATGCCTATCCGTGCGGGTGTGGTGTTGCGCGACTTGAACTTGCGTCCCCGACAGCTATACAGGGTAGAGAACGAGGAGAAGGCGCGCCAGCATTTGCAGTCGATGGGAGTCTTCAACTATACCAGCCTTCAGTTTACTCCTCGTGACACCACAGCTCAGTGCGATACCTTGGATGCCACACTTGACCTGATTTTCGACAAGCCTTATGATTTCTATATAGAGACCAATGTCAAGGGCAAAACCACAGGCCGTGTAGGTCCCGAGTTGGTTGTAGGTTTTACCAAGCGCAATGCCTTCCGTGGAGGCGAGAAGCTCGATATCAATCTGCATGGCTCTTACGAGTGGCAGACAGGCGAGAAGGGCAACGGAGCCAGCTCCAACCATATCAATTCCTATGAGTATGGTTCGGATGTGTCACTCTCGTTCCCAAGCATCGTCACCCCGTTCAATCTATTTACGACCATGGCACAGCGTGAGCGCCGTTTCCGCAAAGGTCATATCCCGCGTTCATTCTATGGTGTTCCTTCCACCACAGTGAAGGCCTCGATGAATGTGCTCAACAGGGCAGGTTATTTCCGTCGCCATGTGGTGTCTGGTGAACTTACCTACGACTGGGCTACCTCTGCCAAGCATCGCCATTCGTTCAGTCCTTTAGTGTTGTCGTATGAGTTTATGAACAGCCGTACCGCAGCCTTCGATGAGGCCATCTCTGAGAGTCCTTATCTGCAGATAGCCATGCGCGACCAGTTTGTACCCAAGATGAGTTACACCTATACTTATACCAGTCCGGCGAAATACCGTCATCCCATCATCTGGTCGACGACTGTCAGCGAGGCAGGCAACATCCTGTCGTTGGGTTATCTCTGTACAGGCAAGAAGTGGAACGACGAGGACAAGGAGATGTTCCGCAATCCTTATTCCCAGTTCCTGAAGTTGGAGACCGACTTTGTGAAGTACTGGCGCATCGCTGAGCATTCCACCTTGGTGGGTCACCTCAATGCGGGTGTGGTATGGAGTTATGGCAACAGCGAGAAGGCACCTTATTACGAGCAGTTCTACATTGGCGGTGCCAACAGTGTGCGTGCTTTCAATGTGCGAAGCATTGGCCCCGGTCAGTATCTGCCTACAGGCAGCAAGTATTCCTATATCGACCAGACAGGCGACATTAAGTTTCTTGCCAACATTGAGTATCGTCCTCGCATTTGGGGCGACCTGTATGGAGCCTTGTTCCTTGATGCCGGCAACGTGTGGACACTTCGTAGCGAGGAGCACAGTCCGCAGGGACAGTTCAAGTTCAGAAAGTTCTTCAAGCAGATGGCTGTGGGCACGGGTGTGGGTGTGCGCTATGATATGGGTATGTTCGTCATCCGTGTAGACTGGGGTGTGGGGCTTCATGTGCCTTACGAAACCAGCAAGAAGGGCTTCTACAATATCGATTCCTTCAAAAACTCGCATAGCCTCCATCTGACTGTGGGTTATCCTTTCTGATTTTTGCCGGTAGTCGCATAGATGTAGACGAATGAAATATAAATCGCCAAAAAAAAGTGATAAAAATTGTGCAGCAGTCATTTTTTTTATTACTTTTGCATACTGTTAGATCTGTCTCTTATACACATCTGACGCTGCCGACGAATTAGACGGTGTAGAT
>ENA-OYYX01000248-OYYX01000248.1-human-gut-metagenome-genome-assembly--contig:-NODE-248-length-20391-cov-19.502508_pt1 | contig 20391 bp, 19 predicted proteins | sample MGYA00244070_ERZ653464 | MGnify/ENA primary metagenome ERZ653464 (study PRJEB26926, sample SAMN06165152) | human gut metagenome | biome: ENVO:00009003; feature: ENVO:2100002; material: ENVO:00002003...
GTGCAACTTTTTACTCATATTTATCAACTTAAATTAATTCCGCCAACGGGTTATAGATATAAAACTTTATTTTTCGCCGTCACTTAAACGTGTTTCTTCTTATTTTGTTCCTACTATCTTGGTAGGAGCCTGTTCCTTGTTTCGGCGGTTTACTACCGTCACCACACTCTGTGCCAAACTCAGGAAGGCCTGCCCCGTAATGGTATCCACCTTGGTGGCAGCAGGAGCTCCGTCATCACCGCCCTCGCAGATACTCTGCACGATAGGAATCTGTGCGAGCAAAGGCACATTCATCTCCTTTGCAAGATTCTTGCAGCCTTCCTTGCCGAAGATGTAGTACTTGTTCTCGGGCAGTTCGGCAGGAGTGAAGTAAGCCATGTTCTCTACCAGTCCCAAGATAGGCACATTCACCTTGTCGTTCTGATACATGTCTATTCCCTTTCGTGCATCAGCCAAAGCCACTTGCTGCGGTGTGCTCACAATAATGGCTCCCGTGATGGCAAGTGTCTGAAGCAGCGTGAGGTGAATATCGCTGGTTCCTGGAGGAGTGTCGAGGATAAAATAATCCAAATCGGCCCAGTCGGCATCAGCTATCAACTGCTTCAATGCCGAGCAAGCCATACCTCCACGCCAAAGGGTAGCAGTGGTAGGGCTTACGAAGAAACCGATGCTGAGCAGTTTGACACCATATTTCTCGATAGGTTCGATGAGGTCGCGTCCCTCCTTGTGTACCGAGTAAGGACGTGCATCCTCCACACCAAACATCTTGGGCATAGAAGGACCGAAGATATCGGTATCGAGCAGACCCACCTTATAGCCCAACTTCGCCAGGGCGATGGCGAGATTGGCAGAGACTGTACTCTTACCCACACCGCCCTTGCCCGAGCTTACGGCGATGATGTTCTTTACCTGTGGCAGCATCTTTCCCACCTCAGGACGTGGAGCCGACTTGAACTCGGTGACGATCTCCACCTCTACGTCCTTCGATATATGATAATGTATGGCAGCCTCGGCAGCCTTTACCGTACTCTTCAGGAATGGATCGGTGTCACGAGGAAACTCCAATATCACCTTCACCTTCATTCCGTCGATGGCAGGCTGATCTGCCACCATTCCGCTTTCCACCAAGTTCTTCTTGGTGCCAGGATACACCACTGTTGCCAGGGCGTCCATAATCAACTTAGGATATAATGTCATTTCTTTCTCTGTATTTTTGCTGCAAAATTACGCATTAAATCACGAATAAGCAAATAAAAACTAAATTATTGCAGTTAATGACCAGAGAATGACGGATATTTCCCGGTTTTGTGTAACTTTGCAAGAATGAAACGCAAAATACAAACCATAACAACCCTCATCATAGCCGCCATTACCCTGTGCGGCACACCCTTCAAGACTCAGGCAGCCGAGGCTGCCCGACAAGTATTCTGGACTGACGGCAATTCGCAGGTCAGTTATTCTGTCAATGCCAAGACTTCCGATGTGGTGAAGATAGCCCTGCAGCTCTTCGCCCACGACATGCAGACCATTACTGGCAGGGCTGCCAAGGAGAAAGCCAATGCACCCCTGCAGATATTCCAGATGGACCAGCTCAGCAACAAGGAGTTCGCCATACTCGAGAAGTACAATCTCCCCATCCATCACTTCATCACCAAGAAGGAATCCTTCTATATAGCCACCCGCAACGGCAAGCTCATTGTGGTGGGAAGCGATGCCCGCGGCACAGCCTACGGCATCTTGGAACTCTCGCGCATGGCAGGCGTATCGCCATGGACCGACTGGAATGACTCCAAGCCCCATAAGCAGAGCACCATAGGCACACAGCAGGGATACGAGAGTCTGCAGATACCTGATACCGAGTATCGTGGACTTGCCCTCAACTCCTCACGATGGATGAGCAGCCGGAACTTCAGCAGCATCGCCCGCCTGATGTTGCGACTGCGTGCCAACACCCTGTGGCAGGAGAGCTCCCATCACGAAGTACTCTACGACAAGGCTGTCACAGACAGTTTCGACATCATCATAGGCTCAGGGCAAAAGGTGCTGCAGGCACAGGGCAAGAAGCACAAAAAGCACAAACACACCATCAGCGACATCAAAATACTGTGGAGCAATCCCCAGCTGTGGCTGAGAAGCAGCGCCCCCGGCGTCATCGTGCAGGAAATGAGCACGAAACACGAAGCCTGCATCGCCAATATGTACGACCCCAAGAGTGCGGCCTATCAGCTGCAGCTCGTCATGGACATGGCATGGAACCGCAAGAGTGTTTCCGCCTCCACCCTCACCAAGCATCTTCAGTCATGGCTCTCATCTCAACTGGGCAGCAACCTGGGCCGTCATCTCCTGCCCATCATGAAGGAATACTACAGACTCACCTCCATCCGCCAGCCCGAATACATGATTATGCCATTCGGCAACATGGAGTTCCACTCCGGCGAGTTTGGCAACGAACTGGAACGTTACCTCTATGCCTACGACCAGCTCAAGGCCAAGGTGACTGGCATAGAGCGCTCTGTGCCCAATGAGTTGAGCGATACCTATTTCCAGTTGGTGAAATACCCCGTCTTCTCGGCAGCCCTCATTGCCGAAAAGGAGTTGGAGGCACAGGAAGCACGCCATATTGCCCGCCCGGGACTGTTCGACAAGGACGATGAAGCCAAAGCGGCAGCAGCCCTCAGCCTTGACGCCTATCAGCAGCTCAGGGCTTTGGTGCAGCACTACTGCAGCATAGGGAAAGGGAAATGGCGCAACATCATCGACCCCAACGACGGAGCCTTACAGATGCCACAGTTGCCGGGCCGTCTGAGCAACGAGCAAATAAGTCAATACAAGCTGGAAGCCTTTGACCGCGAGACCGACTTGCGCCCTCTGCGTGCCATGAGCAACGACATCATCGCCAAGAATGCATACGAATGGAACAGCACATCGGGCAAACAGCCCGCCACGCTCCTTGCCCTGTCGGGCCATAGCAACCAGTGTGTCCTGTTGCCCAAGGAGTCGACCCTCCACTACACCTTCAGCATACTGAAGGGAGGCGACGCCCGCTTCACCCTTGCTTCTCTGCCCGACTATGCGGGCAACAAAGGCAACCAACAGGTAAGCATCCGCATCGACCAGGGCGAACCTGTAGTCATATCGCTGCACGATGACTACAACTCTTCTTTATGGAAGAGCGACATCTGGCGCGGACAGACCTTGAAGAGCATCTTTATCACTCTCGAGAAGGGCGACCATACCATTGACATCACCGCTCTCGACGACTCCGTAATCCTCGACCAATGGGTTCTCGACTTTGATGTCGACCGTGAGTATTATGCCATACCGACAGTCAACAAGATGTAAGTGCTCGGGATAAGAAATTTCTCGCCGAGTTCGTTTACATTATGTCTTTCGGTATTTTAACTGTCTAATTCGGTCGTTGAGCGTAGACAACTTGCTTATCAGTTCCTCAAAAGAAGGCACCAGCCCGAAAATCATGTGCTCACACATGAACTTGTAGTCATCTTGCCATAGTCTTGCAATTTCCTCGTTGGGCACGATACATAATGTGGCAGGATAAAGCTCATCATAGTTGAATCCTTTAAGTCCGATGAACTTTCTGCGATGTTCAAGTACCGCCTTATACAGGGCTTCGTTGTGGATTGCACGGTCAGCAATTTTGTTTTCAGAATCCATCATCATTGCCAAATCATATATATGACGTGACATACGCTCCACTCTGACCTCGTTCTTTCTGAACTCTTCGTGCAACAAGAACACCTTTTCAAGGAAAGTACGCTCGGGGATGACAGCGTTCACCTCAAATGGCTTTTCTGCAAATGGAGCTTTGCTGAAATGGGCATCAATAGCAGCGTTGATTGCTTTTTTCTCAATAGGCTCCATCATCGATCTGCCGCTGATTTCTATCTTTACCGTATTTTTGATATATGGTGATGCTTCATACAAACTATGATAGGTTATAGTTATCACCTCTGGGTCAGTTGTCGTAACTGGTGTGATTATAACATTCACAGAAAAAGCATCTGTTCGTATGCCTAAATCCACTAAAGCCTTCCTTATATCATGCTGCATTTTCTCTCTTACAAAAGAACAGGCGGCGCGACGTAGTCTGTCGCTGATTTGAGTCTTCGACAATTCACCGCCAAAGCCAAGGAATTCTCTGCTGAGTGCAATATCCACGTCTTCGGAGAATCTGGCTATCAAGTTCCAGCATTTGCTGAGACTTGTACCTCCTTTGAAAGCAATGTATTCTGCATATGGCAAAGTATGAAGGGCTTTCAAAACCTGCGTTACCCACCAGTCCTTTTCGATACTTGACGGCGGCAATCCAGTCTGCAATGCCACGGTATTGATAGCTTCACGTTGTCTTTCTTCTGGTATGTCTATGAATTTCATCGTGCAATTAGTATTTTGCGCACCCATGCAGGGGCAAGTTTTATATCATGGTTGAAATCGTTGTCGTTTACATTCTTTGCGTGCTCGACAAGCACGTTGCGTTCCTCGTCGGTTATTTTGTTCTCGCCTATGGTGCGCATGGCTGTTACAACAAGCATCATCAGCTCTGATTTATAGGCGAAGTTCTTGCCCGAAGAAGAATGCTTGAACAGGATGCCGCGCCCGTTTCCGATCTTTACCCTACGTGGTGCGCCGTTGGTAAGGAACACTACATTCATGGGCATCTGCGTGGACAATCCGAGACGATTCAAGGCATATGCTCCCATCGGTACAATCTTCGCCTTGTCTCGTTTGGCTATAGCCTGGGCAATATCTTCAACAGACGGATAGATGAAGCCAAGTCCATATTCCTTGTCCTCTTTGGGGTAATAATAGATGCCATGAGCCAACCGCACCAACATTCCGTCGGTATACATACGATGGAATGTTGACTTTACGGCTGATGGTGTTCCGCAGTCTGCATAGTCTTGTTGGAAGACTATCGAACCACGTCCTTTTCCTCTAAGCCTCATTTCTATCTTATTTACAGTGCTTTGGCTTGATGTTTGTACCATATTTTTGAAACCTTTTTATTATATTTTTGGTTCTAATTCATCTGCAAAGATATGGTATTTTTTTCTAAACACCAACGTTTTTATTGAATATCCGCTTTTGAAACGCAATTTTGGCAAATTCGCAATAGGTCAGTCTATCAATTTCACCAGTTCACATTTCATCTCATTGTCGATTTCACCGTAACGTGCAAAGGCTCGACTGCCATCTGTGTGTCCCGAAAGCTCCGTAATCCTCGACCAATGGGTTCTCGACTTTGATGTCGACCGAGAGTATTATGCCATACCGACAGTCAACAAGAAGTAAGTGCCGGCACATCTTCAACTTTTGTAACTTCCCCATTAGCGGAAGTTACAAATTTAGATAAAATTTCCGAATTATAAGCCAGTTGGGATAAAAAACAGAAATGAATATCTCCGAGTGCTCGCTGCTTGAGTTAAAATGTCAAGACCGACTCACCTAAGATCTTGCATCTTACAAATATATATAATAATGTGATAACTTGTATCTTATGGCGTAAAATATTAGCAGGGCGAACGCATTTTGATGCGTCCGCCCTAAGGCTTCCTTGTATCGTTATAATTGCTTCCTTGTATCATATAAGTTGCGGCATTGTTATCATCCATCTCGCCATAGCTAATTCTCAAGTAACGATGTAAGCCATCGACTAATCCCGTATTGTGAGACATCAAAGTTTTCTTTAACTTTGCACGCACATATCTTTATATCCTTATCTCAATGGGTTTATACTTCCTTCAATACGGTTTCCAATCTTCCGATGAAGTCATCCACATTCTCCTTGGTCAATACCAATGGAGGGAGGATGCGGAGAATGTTGGTGCCGGCGCAACCGGTGAAGCAGTGCTGCTCGTGGATGAGCTTGCTGCGCACTTCCTTGTGAGAAATGTCGAGTACGGCGCCTACCATCAAACCACGGCCACGAACTTCTGTGATGTGGCTGTTGCGCTTCTGCAATTCCTTCAGCTGGGCGATGAGATATTCGCCAACCTCATGCGCATTCTCTACCAGGTTCTCCTTCTCGAAGACATCGAGAACAGCGAGAGCTGCTGTGCATGCCAGGTGGTTGCCACCAAAGGTAGTACCCAACTGACCATATACAGGTGTAAACTCAGGAGAAATCAACACGCCACCCATAGGGAAACCATTGCCGATACCCTTGGCTACGGTGATGAGGTCTGGCTTGATGCCCAACCACTGGTGAGCGAAGAACTTACCGCTTCTGCCATAACCGCACTGGATTTCATCGCAAATCAGGAAAGTACCGTATTTCTTGCAGGCTGCCTGTAAGCCCTGTGCAAACTCAGGAGTTACCATGTTGCAGCCACCTACGCCCTGAATAGCCTCGATGATACAAGCACATACATCGCCCTTGGCAAGTTCCTTCTCCCAAGCCTCCAAATCGTTGATAGGAAGATAGGTTACGTGACCATTGTCATTGATTGGTGCGATGATTTTTGGATTATTTGTTACCTCTACGGCAAGGGATGTTCTGCCGTGGAAAGCCTTCTCTATAGAAAGCACGCGAGTTCTTCCGTTGGTGAATGAAGACAGCTTCAAGGCATTCTCGTTTGCCTCGGCACCCGAGTTGATGAGGAAGAACTGATAATCTTCATAACCGCTTATCTTGCCCAAACGCTCAGCGAGTTTCACCTGCAACTTGTTGATGACAGAGTTGGAATAGAAACCAAGGTTGTTCAACTGGTTGGTAAGCATCTCCACATAGTGAGGATGGCAATGACCGATGCTGATAACGGCATGACCGCCATAGAGGTCGAGATATTCCTGACCCTTGTCGTCCCATACCTTGCAGCCTTGTCCTTTTACAATATTAATATCGAAAAGAGGATATACGTCGTAAAGTTTCATGTTAAATCTATGTTTTAAGAAAGACAACTCATAGAGTTATCTTATTACAAACTATTTTTTATGATAGAAGAACGAATGATTTTTCATCCGTTCTTCCGAATTCTTTTATCTAAAATGCTGATGGCTTGAGCTTCAAACCTGCTGTCTGGTCGAGACCAAACATGATGTTCATGTTCTGAACAGCCTGACCTACTGCACCCTTCAGAAGATTGTCGATGCAGGAAGTGATGAGGAGCTTATCACCATACTTATCCACATGAACCAGGCACTTGTTGGTGTTCACCACCTGCTTCAGGTCGATAGCTTTATCCACATAGTGGGTGAACTTGGCATCCTTGTAGAACTCCTTGTAACCTGCCACGATTTCCTCGATAGGCTTATCGGTCTTCACTACTTCTGTTGCAAAGATACCACGGGCGAAGTCGCCACGGTACGGGATGAAGTCGATGGCAGCATCGAGATAACCCTGTGTCTGCTTCAGACTCTCACGAATCTCTGGCACGTGCTGATGGTTGAATGCCTTGTAGATGCTCATGTTGTTGTTGCGCCATGAGAAATGGGTAGTGGCACCTGGCTTCTGACCTGCGCCGGTGCTACCGGTAATGGCATTGACAGAAACATCACTGTTGATGAGGCCCATCTTAGCAGCAGGCAACAAACCAAGTTGAATGCAAGTTGCAAAACAACCTGGGTTTGCTACGTGCTGAGCTACGGCTATTTTTGATTCATTTATTTCTGGAAGACCATATACAAAATCGTGAGCGGCTGGGGTTGGCTGCTGAGTAGCAACCACAGTCTCAGGGGCAAGACGGAAGTCCTGTGCCAGGTCGATAATCTTCACGTTCTCTGGAACATTGTGCTCCTTCAGGAACGCCTCGCTCTTGCCGTGACCGAAGCAGAAGAAGATGACATTCACCTGGTCGAAAGGCATTTCGGCTGTAAATTTCAAGTCAGTCTCGCCATACAATCCCTCGTGAACCTCAGCCACCAGGTTGCCGGCGTTACTCTCGCTGTTGGCGAATATAATCTCTGCCTCAGGATGGTTGATAAGGAGGCGAATCAACTCACCTCCTGTGTAACCAGCTGCTCCTAAAATTCCTACTCTAATCATAATCTAAGTGAAGAGTGAAGAACGAAGAGTGAAGAATTCTCTTGTCCTTCTGTTTTGTTTATTGTATCTTTCTAATACCGTTAGAATTAGTATCTAACGTTGTTCTCACGAGGAAGGCATATCCAAAACCCTAAATATAGGAGAAGACCAGTCCCATAGCAGCAGATGGCTACGAACCAAATGATGCGCAGGATAATAGGGTCGATGTCGAAATAGTCAGCAAGCCCTCCACATACGCCACCAATCTTTTTGTCGTGGTCGGAAAGATAAAGCTTTTTCATTGTTCCTCGTTTTTAATATTAACGCTGCTCGTCAGGATGCATACCATAATAAACACGGAGTGGGGTAGAGCTTACCTTGATGAAGCCCTTCGCATCCTCGGCTGTCCAACCATGCTGCATCTCGCCATACTCACCGAGCTTAGACTTGGTCAAATCGTCTGGTGAATCGATACCAACAGTCTGGAAACTGTATGGGCGGAGCTTCAGGATGGCAGTGCCGTTTACGTTGCGCTGAGAAGAAGTCAGCATTGCCTCGATATCGGGCATCACTGGCTCCAGGTACTGGCTCTCGTGGAGGAACATTCCGTACCAGTTGCCTACCTGGTCCTTCCAGTACTGTTGCCACTTGCTCAGTGTGCTCTTCTCCAACAGGCGGTGTGCCTCGATGATAAGCTTAGGAGCGGCAGCCTCGAAACCTACACGGCCCTTGATGCCGATGATGGTGTCACCCACGTTGCAGTCGCGGCCGATGGCATAAGAGGCTCCTATTTCTTCTATCTTCTGGATGGCAGCAATCTTGTCGTCGAATTTCTCGTCGTTGACAGCTACAATCTCACCCTTCTCGAAGGTAATCTTCAATTCGGCTTCCTCTTCCTGAGCTGTAACGTGCTTCAGGTAAGCCTCTTCAGGAAGACCCTGTGTTGGGTCGAGAATCTCGCCACCGCAGATACTGGTGCCCCAGATACCTACGTTATAAGAATACTTCAACTTGGTGAAGTCGGCATAGAATCCATGCTCGTTCAGATAGTCAACTTCTTCCTTGCGTGAGAGCGCCTTGTCGCGGGTCAGTGTGATGATTTCAATGCCAGGAGCCATAACCAGGAAGGTCATGTCGAAACGAATCTGGTCGTTGCCGGCACCAGTACTTCCGTGAGCGATAGCATCTGCACCAATCTCCTTGGCGTAGCGTGCGATGGCGATAGCCTGGAAGATACGCTCTGAAGATACAGAGATAGGGTAGCAGTTGTTGCGGAGTACATTGCCGAAAATCATGTATTTCAATGATTTCTCGTAATACTCGTGGGTAACGTCGAGGGTAACGTATGCTTTGGCTCCAAGCTTGTACGCATTCTCCTCGTTGGTTTTCAACTGCTCGGCAGAGAAACCGCCCGTGTTGGCGCATGCAGCATAAACATCCCAGCCGTCCTGGGTCAACTTCATTACTGTATATGATGTGTCGAGACCGCCACTAAAGGCGACTACTACTTTCTTATTTGCCATTTTGTTTGATGTTTAATGTGTTGTGTTTAATATTTTGTTGGCATTCTTGCCAACACCTTATTATATTATAGAGTTAAAGCTCTGAGTTGGGACCGTCTATCTTTCGGATTCTCTCTATCACATCCTGTGGAAGTTTGATAGGCAGATGTTCCTCTGGGTCGAAGAGCATGGCGGTGCATATGCAGTATTTGCGATTGGTACGATGCAGCACGTCAACGTTGATGCAGCCCTCACAGCCACGCCAGAATGACTCGTCGTCTGTCAAGTCGGCAAAGGTAACAGGCAGATAGCCCAACTGAGTATTCATCTTCATCACGGCAGAACCGGATGTCAAAGAGAAAATCTTGGCATGAGGCCATCGCTGTCGGGCAAGTGTGAAAGTCAGGTTCTTGATGCGCTTGGCCAGTCCGATGCCTCGGAAGTCTGGATGAACAATCAAGCCTGATGTGGTGACGTAGTGCTTGTTGCCCCATGTCTCGATGTAGCTGAAACCTGCGAATTTCTCTCCCTGGAGAGCGATGACAGCCTTTGCCTCACGCATCTTGGTCGCTACGTATTCTGTAGAACGCTTGGCGATGCCGGAGCCACGCTTCTTAGCAGCTTCGGCGATGGTTGTCAGAATGGTGTCGATGTACTTGATGTGACTTTCGTCTGCCACCATTACTTTTACTTCTTCCATTTTTCTCTTTTTATTTAATATCTAAGTTTTTATTATTGTCTAATAGTTTTTGCCTGCTGATAGCTTAACCATAAATGTCGGGGATGATTTCTGCCAGCAGATCGATGATGTCTTTCTCGCGCGTACCTTCTTTCTTAACAAGAAAAATGGTGTCGTCGCCAGCTATAGTTCCTAAGATCTGCGGAATGTCGCTGTTGTCGATATTGTAGGCTATACTGCTTGCATAACCTGGTCGTGTTTTGATAACAATCATGTTGCCGGAGAAGTTGATAGAGGTAAATCCTGAAGTCATTAGCATCTCGCGGGCTGAACGTGGATTGGGGACACGTTTGTACATTGTCTCGTTGGGCAGTACGTATACATATCTTCCGTTCATTGATGCCGCTTTTGCCACCTTCAACTGTTTGAGGTCGCGACTCAGTGTGGCCTGGGTTACGGTATAACCTTCCTTGGCCAATGCCTGTAAAACTTCTTCCTGAGAGCCTAACTCCTGGCTTGAGATAAGCATCTTTAGGGCTTCCATTCTGCTCGTCTTAATCTTCATGCTTTGAATTTTTATACATTATTCGACTGCAAAATTACAGTTTTTTATTGTCACTGCCAAATAAAATCGTATAAAAATGATGAATAAGCTAACATTTTGTAGTTTTGCATGTGTATAGTTGGTATAAATATGCGAGTTAGGGTAGCTTGAAAAGCCTTCTGTGGAGCATGGGGAAATATAAAGTTTGTAAAAACTTTCTTTTTATTGAAAGTTTTACGTATATTTGCAATCTAAATCTTACTTTTAATAACTAAACATTATAAAAACCGTAACGATGAAACAGACAAATGTGAAGCCTGCAGATGGCAAGTTGGGTATTATGGTCGTAGGTTGTGGCGCAGTTGCCACAACTTTTATGACAGGTGTGTTTATGGCTCGTAAGGGCTTGGCCAAGCCAGTGGGCTCAATGACCCAATATGATAAGATTCGTGTGGGCCGTGGTGCTGACAAGAAGTATCTGCATTATAAGGATATTGTTCCTTTGGCAAGTCTTGATGATATCGTGTTTGGAACCTGGGATGTTTATCCTCAGAATGCGTATCAGGCTGCTATGTATGCAGAAGTGTTGAAGGAGAAGGATATAAATCCGGTTCGTGAGGAACTGGAAAAGGTGGTTCCTATGAAGGCGGCTTTCGATAAGAATTATGCAAAGCGCCTTGATGGTGACAATGTGAAGGACTGCAAGACCCGTTGGGAAATGGTAGAGGCTTTGCGTCAGGATATTCGTGACTTCAAGGAAAAGAACGGATGTGCACGTATCGTTGTTATCTGGGCTGCTTCTACTGAGATTTATGTGCCTGTAGATATGGAAATCCATGGCACGTTGGCTGCTCTTGAGGCTGCAATGAAGGCAGACGATCGTGAGCACATCGCTCCTTCTATGTGCTACGCTTATGCTGCATTGACCGAGGGTGCTCCTTTTATTATGGGTGCTCCTAATACTACTGTAGATATTCCTGCTATGTGGGAACTCGCAGAGAAGACCAAGATGCCTATTGCCGGCAAGGACTTCAAGACGGGACAGACTCTTGTAAAGAGTGGTTTTGCTCCTATTATCGGTACCCGATGCCTCGGACTGAATGGATGGTTCTCTACCAATATCTTGGGCAATCGTGACGGTCTGGTGCTCGATGAGCCTGCAAACTTCCATACCAAGGAGGTCAGCAAGCTTTCTACTCTTGAAACAATTTTGAAGCCAGATGTACAGCCCGACCTCTATGGTCACGGCAATGATGAGGATACGCAGTACTATCACAAGGTTCGCATCAACTATTATCCTCCTCGCAATGACAACAAGGAGGGCTGGGATAATATCGATATCTTTGGCTGGATGGGTTATCCTATGCAGATCAAGATTAATTTCCTCTGTCGTGACTCTATCCTGGCAGCTCCGCTGTTGCTCGACCTCACCTTGCTGAGCGATTTGGCTGCCCGTGCTGGCCGTTATGGTATCCAGCGTTTCCTGAGTTTCTTCCTCAAGGCGCCTATGCATGATTATACCAAGGGCGAGGAGGCAGTCAATCATCTCTACCAGCAGTATACCATGCTGAAGAATGCTGTTCGTGAGATGGGCGGTTATGAGGCTGATGAGGAAATTGATTAATCGAAATATAAGATAAGTACATGAAGATAGAGTGCCTTACCTTTTTTATATATGGTATGTGTGTCATGTTCTACTCCATGATGGTGTGGATGTTCTGGCGCAAGGGTAATGACAAACTGTCGAGGCTGATAATGCTCTTGATGGTAGTGCTTGATCTGGAGTGCCTGAAGGATTTGGCACTCTATCTTTCTGACTTTGAACTCCATAAGTCGATGTGGCATTGGGTGAATGCTACCGATATGGTCGTTGTGCCTGTCTATACTTTTGTGCTTATGGAACTGGTGAAGCCCGGTTGGCTTTCCTGGAGAAAGGCAGCGCTTCATGAGGCTTCTTTTCTTATGCCTCTGCTCTTATATGGGATTACTGACAAATTGCTTTGGTTTGATGTGCTGACTGCATGGTGCTTTGTGTATGGCACGGTGACCTATTTCCTGATGTTCTATCTTATTAGCCGTTACCATCGGCAACTGAAGGAGCGCTTCTCCTATCAGGATAATATTAATCTCAACTGGTTGAGGGGTATTTTGTCGTGCTTCTTCGTGATATTGTTGGTTTGGGTATTCAGTTGTTATATGGTGGATGCTCAATTCGACAACATCTATATGCTGTTTTCTTTGGGCGCATGGATGTTCGTCTGTTATTTCCTTTATAAGCACGAATCGGTTATCGAGGAATTGGGAGAGATGGATGAAGACGAAGTGGCGGTTGGTTCTGAGGAAATAAGTCTCAGTGGACTGGAAATCGAAATAAACAAATTGTTTGTAGAAGAAAAACTATATCTTAATCCGCAACTCAAACTTTCAGATGTGGCAAGACAAGTGGGTACGAATCGCACCTATCTGAGCCGATTCTTTAATCAGGAGAAGCAGATGACGTTCTTCGATTATGTCAATAATCTGCGTGTGGAACATGCTGAAGGGTTGTTGAGAAATACCGATTTAAGGTTGAATGTTATTGCCGAACAGTCGGGATTCAACTCGATGTCGACATTCAGAAGGGCTTTTTTGACTAAGCAAAAATGTACCCCTTCTGAATATCGTAAACGTGTATAGTTGGCTATTTTTATGCCAAATGTAGTGCAGAACTTATGGTTGTACGTCCCATTGTATAGGCACATTCTTCATGATCACGAGTCCTTTCTCGTCGTAACTCAACGAAATGGCAATCTGTGCTTTCTGTATGCCTTGGCGGATTTCTTTACGTTGGTGAAGGTGCTGTAATTCGGAAATTTTATCTAAATTTGCCATGTCATATCAGAATTTTGCTTGTTTATTTTTGCAACACTAAGATAAGTGAATTCTTAAGCCAGTTGGGATAAAAAACAGAAATGAACATCTCCGCAAGACCATCATAGAGTGTGCATGGGCAGCCAGCACGACGAAGGAGTGCATCTTCAGCCGGTTCTCATACCATCAGACGCAAGTGAGGAAAAAGAACAAGATGAAGGTATATAAAAAACCCCTCTCCAGATCTCCCCACCATGTAGAGGGTGGACTTTCTTGAGATGAAGATCTGTAGAGGGTAGTTTTACCTTTTTACCTTTTTACCTTTTTACTTTTTTACTTTTTTACCTTTAACCACATACACTCCCTTCTGCGGCTCCACGTTGCCGAGGAATCGTCCCTGGAGGTCGTAGTAGTAGTTCTTGGTGGCAGGAGCGGCTGTAGGGGCGGTGATGCCTGTTTCGCCCTTGGCAGAGATGCGTATCACGCCATTGCCTTGTGTGAGGTCTACCTTTATGTCGTAGGTGCCTGGCTCGCCAGAGAAGAGCCATGCGCCGGGAACTATTTCAGGTGTTACGACGGGTATGTCCTCGTCAAGATTGGCAGGGTCGCCGTCGGAGTAGGGAGTGAGACGTGTGGCGTTGACAAAGTCCCAGTCGGCGCCGAGACGCTTAAACACGGTGAAGTGGAGATCGCCCACTTCGCCCACGAATGTGATTTCGCCCTTATAGACGCCAGGCTCGTCGGTGGCAGAGATTACGTCTGCAGGGATGTTGGGGAACCATACGCCGTTGCTGCCGATAGTGTAGAGCTCTTTCGGGTAGCCTGTGGGATATGACTCGTCGGTGCCGTAGAGCGTCAGACGACCATTAACGAGGTCTAATGTAACGTATGCGTAGATCGGCTTTTCTACCGATGCTCCGATGACGAAGTCAGACGCCTCACCCTTCTTAATGCCTACAGTGAGGTTCGGTTCCACGTCGATGGTTGCTGCGTCAGCGCCGATGCGTTTATCTGCAATCTCTTCCCAGCCATCAGATGTAGAGGCGAGGGCGGTAGAGATGTTAAACTTGTTGCCGAAGAAATATACATAGCCAGTGTAAATGCCGTCCACGTCGTTCCATGTTAGCTCTGCGCCCTGGTTGGCAGCGTTAGAACCGTTGGCACCGATGAGGTAGACATGGTCAGGATATTTGGACACGTAAGTGTCGCTGTGGAGGTTCATGGTCATGGTGCGAAGGTCTACAGTCACGTCGTAGGTGCCTGGTGTGGCGATGTGGAACGACTGCTCTGTGAGCGTCATGGCCTTGTCGCGGTTGATAATCACCTTACCGCCACCGTAGCGGTAGGGCAGTATGGCATCGTAGTCGGTGGGGTCGGTGCCGAGCTGGGTGAGAATGTTGAAGTAGCATGAGGTAAAGTCTACCGTTGCCTTATACACACCGTCGGTCTCGGTCTTGGGCAGTGTGGCAGATGCAAGTGTGGGGTTGTAGACACCGTCGCTGCCCCATACATACAGCTCGTCGGGGAAGTTGCCGATCAGCGTGACGGTCATGGCGTTGAAGTCGACGCGCATACGATAGGTTGTGGCGGCGGTAGGCACTTTGAAAGACCTGTCCTTACCCTTTATCATGGCCATAGGCACATTAATAGCGAGCTTGGCGTCGATTTCGGAAGGTCCGAAGCGGTGTTGATTAAACGTTTCCCAATCGGTATCGTCAGTTGTCAGATTTTGGGTGACGGTGAAATACTGCGCTCCTTCAGCGAAGGCGACATCACCCTCATACACTCCTGCTGTGGCAGTCTCTGTCAGTTCTGCTGCCGCAGCGTTGGTTTTCCACTGACCGTCGCTACCGACAATGTAACACTGTGCACTGGCAGCAACTGTTGCCACCACCGTCAGCAATGCTGACATGATAATTCTGTGTAGATTTTTCTTCATAGGTCTTTATGTTTTTTATGTTAGTATGCGATTGTCGCTACTGGTTTTTGTTGTCGCTGTTGGTTTTCCTTTTGCTGCTGTTGGTTTTCTGATACTTATATTGTAGTTTTTTTCTGTGTCAAAGCAAATATGCTGTAATGGCAGTCAAAAAATTAAGTAATGAGAGGATGTGTACACGCAAGAAGGACGTTGAAAGGCTTAGTTGCGGATTTGAGGATCAATACACTTTGTAGACGACGCGGAATTTGCCTTGGCGGTCGATGATGCCCTCGAAGGTGACGTCGCCGTTGGGCGAAACGATGGTGGCTGGAGCATAGCCGTCGGTGCTGAATGCGCCTATCGTCCATGGGAAGCAGTAGTGCGAACCCACACCCACTACCGAGGTTTGGGTTTCGGAGAAGTGTGCCACATCTGCCTCATCGTACCATGGCGTTCCCCAGAATGCGGTGTGTAGGTCGGCTTCAATTCTCATGCCTTTAGTATTGTCGTAGCCCTCAACGCTGGGCTGGATAATGAGCGCTGAAGGAACTTCCTCATTTTCAGCCTTGTCGATAAAGCGCATATATCCCTTGCCATTATGGAGCGCTGACCCCCACAATGCCACGCCACTCAACTTGCCCGATGTGGTGTAATAGCGCGCATAGTAATTGTCGCCTATCCCCATTGGGGCGATGGTGCATAAACCACCGTCGTAGTCGCTCACTCCCTCTGGGAAAATGTTCTCGTCCACCTTCCTCGGCTCAAAGCATTTGCGCCCCGTAACATCAATAAAATAGAAATCGTTGTTTTCATCAATCACCAGAGCCAGGCCGTCGGAGAATGAGCGAACTTCCCTATATTGTGGCTTAATCACGATCTTGCCCAATCCGTTCATGAATCCCCAACTGCCACCGAAACCGCTCTCGTTAGGCACATACACGGCACGCATACTGCCACGAAGCGGAGCAATGGTGAATTGATTTTTGCCAAACTGCTGCGGCCGTGTCACCACACCTGGGGCAAATGGCTTCAAACTGCGGTCGATGAAGGTCCACTTCGGCGCCCACCCCGAATTGGCAGTACGCACGGCGGCAATGCCGTCAACAAAGTTGGTGGCATCCAAATATTTCTTGGGTAGCGCCTCCACCGCGCCAGTAGGCTTGATAAGGTAGAGCTGCTGAGTGTTGTCGTTCTTATACATAATCAGCCCTTCCTTCTCCATACGGGGAACTCGGGTAATGTCAGCCACTCTCCACGCATTTTTTCCACCAATGGTGCCACCGTCGATGTAGCGAAGTGTGTAAACAAAGCCGCCATCAGTGCTGATGCCATACACACCACAACTCACTGGCGTAACTATCTTGATGTCGTCGTCCTCGCAATCGTCGAGAAACTGGGTGTAGCCTGCCTCAAAATGCAGCGGCATCTGTAGCGACGGCTCACTCGGGTCTTGCTTTCCCACTCCACCTTTCTCAAGCCAGTCGGTGGCGTGAGCGATTGAAAAACTCAGCGTGAGCGCACCCACGAGCATCATGCCCTTTCGTAAAATATTAGCCTTCATCATCATTAGTTCTAATTCATTACTCTGTTAATAAATGGTGTTGTTATTTTATCTCTTGCAAAGATATTACATTTTTTTTGTGTTAACAATCTGTTATTTAATATTTTGACGCATTGGTTCTTCTTTTTTACTTAATGATTTTTTTATGATGTAGTTGTGTTTTTGGGGGCGGATAGTTATTTCGCATGACAGTGTGTATGGCACGGTGACCTATTTTCTGATGTTCTACCTTATTGGCCGTTATCATCGGTATTCAGTTGCTATATGGTGGATGCTCAATTCGACAACATCTATATGCTGTTCTCTTTGGGCGCATGGATGTTCGTCTGTTATTTCCTTTATAAGCACGAATCGGTTATCGAGGAATTGGGAGAGATGGATGAAGACGAAGTGGCGGTTGGTTCTGAGGAAATAAGTCTCAGTGGACTGGAAAAAGAGATAAACAAATTGTTTGTAGAAGAAAAACTTTATCTTAATCCGCAACTCAAACTTTCTGATGTGGCAAGACAAGTGGGTACGAATCGCACTTATCTGAGCCGATTTTTTAATCAGGAGAAGCAGATGACGTTCTTCGATTATGTCAATAATCTACGTGTGGAACATGCTGTGGGCTTGCTCCAAAAGTCAAACCTCCGACTGAATGTCATTGCCGAACAGTCGGGATTTAATTCTATATCAACCTTCAGAAGGGTTTTTGCCGCTAGCAACAATGTACCCCTTCTGAATATCGTAAACGCTTCCTTAAATAGGAATGCAAAGTCCTGTTATGTGTAAACTCGTACTTTCTTATGGCTGTACATCCCACTGGATAGGCACGTTCTTCATAATCAGCAGACCTTTCTCGTCATAACTGAGCGAGAGGGCAATCTGAGCTTTTTGTATTATTTTGGCTGACTTCTTCACGTTGGTGAAGGTGCTGCTGTCTTTAAGGATGATTTTCATATAGATGCCTTCCGAGACGGAGTAGGGAGTCCATCCTAAATAACGTGGCTCGCTCACGTTGCCTTCTTCGTCGATGAGCATGACTGGCCAATTGCTGTTGCCGCCAATGCTGATTTCGTTCTTGTTGGCAATCATCTTTACCTTCAACACCAGACTAACCTCGCCGTAGTTTTCGGATGTGCTTTTGCCGTATGCTCCTACTAACTGTACGTCTACTTTGTCTTTTAAAGGATTGATGAGGGTTCCTCCAGTTGCAATAGGCTCTTCTGCAGCATTGCTGGCTGCTGGCTTTGCCTGGGGAGCCTCGGTTTTAGCAGGCTCACTGGAAGGAGTCAGAACTTTCTTGGCTTTTTTAAGAATGCTTCCAAAGCCTTGGGCTTGAATAGGAGTGGCACACAATGCAAATGCTGCGATAATGATCCAAAATGATTTTTTTGTTCTCATAATAAATTCTTTTTTATTTGTTGATAGATTGTATAATTGTTAATTTGTCGAGTGCAGCTTTTCTTCTGCAAAGAAAATGCAAACGAGCGCAAAGAAAGCTTGCTTTCAATTTGCTGAGTGCAGCTTTTCTTCTGCAAAGATATAAAAAGTTAGCTTTGGCAAAAAGTCGGTGTGTCGATTATTGATGTTTTGCTCCTTTTATTTTACCAGATGCTCCTGTATTTACGAAATGATAGGGATGGTTGTATTTCTGAGAGGTTGTTGATGGTAGATCGAATGTAGGAGGAAATAGTAAAAATACAAAAAGCTGGCTTCAAATCCGAAACCAGCTTTTTTATGATAATTATAATTTTGTTGTATGAAGTCTTCTGCGAAACTTTAGTCTATCTTAGTCTCTGTTGCTGCCGAAGATACGGAGCAGATAGAGGAAGAGGTTGATAAAGTCGAGATACAGAGTGAGCGAACCAAGAAGGGCCAGTTTTTGTGCACCTTCGCTCATGTCGGGCTGCATCAAGAGCATCTGCTTGATTTTCTGTGAGTCCCAGGCTGTGAGGCCAATGAAGATGGCAACGCCGATGTAGCTAAGAATGTAGTCGAAGCCAGGGCTCTTCAAGAACATATTCACGACGGTAGCGATGATGAGGCCGATCAAAGCCATGAACAGAATCTTCCCAATCGAGCTGAGGTCGCGCTTGGTCGAATAGCCATAGAATGCCATGGCTCCGAAGGTGCCTGCTGTTATGAAGAATACTTTTGCTATTACCATTGGCTCGTAAATGATAAAAATCGAAGAGAGCATAGCGCCATTAAGTACAGAATAGATAATGAACAGCAGTGTTGCTGTGGTCAGCGATAGGCGATTGATAGCGCCACTGATGATGAACACGAGTGCGAGTTCGCCAATGATAAGTCCCCACATCAATGCGGAATTTGTGTAAATGGTGTTCAGCAGGGCTGGGCTGTTGGCTACACTGTAAGCGGTAAAGCCCGTGATGACCAAAGCCAGTGTCATCCAAACGTAAACCTTTCGCATGAGAGCAGCAAAGGTGCCGTCGAGTCCGCGGGCTTTCTCGTTAATACTGAAGCCTGTGTCTTGGCTTACGCCGTTAATACGGTCGTACATTTCTTTTTCTGTCATAGTTATTCTTTTTTTTGTTTATATTCTTGTTCTGCTAATCGCTTTTTGCGAATAGTCTTTGTCATCTTGATTTTGAAAATACAAAGATAATGCCATTTTTTGTAATTACTTCTCTTTGAATGCTTTATTAACATTTGTTACGTCATTTTTCTTTTATCTGTCATTTTGGCCTTTTTGTAGTGCTGACCTGTTATCTTAGCACCTGTCAATTTTGGGGGCTGTGAAGATTGAGGCGGACTTCGTTGGCGGCTTGTATCGGTCTTAATAGACGACCGGGCTTGGTCTTAATAGATGGCTGGCGTTGGTCTTAATAGACGACCGGCTTTGGTCTTAATAGACGACCGGAATTGGCCTTGATAGTTGAGGCAAGTCTTTGCCTTGTGGATTTGGCTTAAGCAGGAATGTTTTATGAACTCTCAACAAAATCCGAAAAACAGTGGCGGAAAGCTTCTGTATATTTATTCGCCAGTAAGCTGTACTTAACTGTGAGAAAATAATTTCCCAGTTGGGAAAAAATATTTTTCCAGTTGGGGCGATATGGTTTTGCAGTTGGGATCTCGTTTTTCGGCAATTACTGCATGACTATACGGCATGAATATGCGTTGTAAGTCTTCGGCAGGTTTCGGAAAGTCAGAATATAAGGCTTTGTTTATTGAAAACATCATGTTTTCCTTCGCCTGTGCGCCCGCACACGCGCAGCCCGCGCTCCCGTGTGTATAATATAATGAGGGAAGGCTGAAAAGTCTCTTATTCTTCATCTGAATTGTTAAATATCTGTTAATTTTCAAACTTTTTCGTCGAAACTCTTGCGTGTTTGGAAAATAGTTTG